>ERZ1066134.38-NODE-38-length-150275-cov-28.720923_pt1 | contig 150275 bp, 127 predicted proteins | sample MGYA00382781_ERZ1066134 | MGnify/ENA primary metagenome ERZ1066134 (study PRJEB33369, sample SAMEA5778364) | biofilm metagenome | biome: Industrial cooling water; feature: Water cooling tower basin; material: Biofilm | place: United Arab Emirates | collected... | reverse complement strand
CCCTCGCCCCCATTCCGGGCCTGGGGAGTTGTCTGTATCCGGACAGGATTGGGGGAGGAACTTATGATTTTTGGGTGGAAGATTCTCTGCGGATGCTATGGCGATCGCAATAAATGCCGTATTCTTAAGGCTGAGTTAATCAACGCGAAACATTGGTAGCGTGAAACGATTTGTCGATAATGCTCAGAAATGTATTGCCTTCATTAAAGCGATCCATTCTCCATTCGTAGGCAGGACAATAAGAGCTTACGTATCAATCCCAACTGCAAAGGTGATTGGCTCGGTTTAATCTGTCTTGTTGACTTTACTGAAATTGATTGTTTCTCCTGCTCTCTAATCACTTGAACTATGCTTGAATCCTACCGCCAACACGTTGCTGAACGCGCTGCTTTGGGTATCCCGGCTTTGCCTCTGACGGCTCAACAAATGTCAGAGTTAGGTGAGTTACTAAAGAATCCGCCTGCCGGAGAAGAAGCGTTTTTGTTGCACCTATTGCGCGATCGCGTGCCTCCCGGCGTGGATGAAGCAGCTTATGTTAAAGCGGGCTTTCTCACCGCGATCGCCAAAAGTGAAATTACCAGTCCCCTTGTCAGCCCCCAAATGGCTGTTGAAGTGCTGGGCACCATGATGGGTGGTTACAACGTCCATGCCCTGATTGAAATGCTTCAATCCCCCAAAGCCGACCTTGCTACGACTGCAACCACGGCTTTGGGCAAAACCCTACTGGTTTATGACGCTTTTCACGATATCAAAGAACTTGCTGATCAGGGTAATTGTTACGCTCAACAAGTCCTAGAATCTTGGGTCAATGCGGACTGGTTCACCAGTCGCCCCCAGCTACCCGAAGCGATTACCGTTACTGTCTTCAAAGTGCCGGGTGAAACCAATACCGATGACCTTTCTCCTGCGCCGCACGCAACCACTCGTCCCGATATTCCCCTGCACGCTACGGTCATGTTGGAAAGTCGGCAACCGGGCAGTCTCGAAACGATTGTGGAATTAAAACAGAAGGGGCATCCCGTTGCCTACGTTGGTGATGTCGTTGGCACTGGCTCTTCCCGAAAATCTGCGACCAATTCTGTGCTGTGGCATATCGGTGAAGACATTCCTTTTGTGCCAAACAAGCGTACTGGAGGCTTCTGTCTGGGAGGAAAAATTGCACCCATTTTCTTTAATACGATGGAAGACTCGGGAGCATTGCCCATTGAATGCGATGTGACGCGGATGGAAACGGGGGATGTGATTACGATCTATCCCTACAAAGGTGAGATTACCAACGAAGCTGGCGAAGTGATTTCGACCTTTACGCTCAAGCCTGACACGATTCTGGATGAAGTGCGGGCCGGTGGTCGAATTCCTCTTTTGATTGGCCGGACACTGACCGACAAAGTACGGGCAGCTATGGGCCTGGAACCCAGTCCCGTCTTCACGCGGCCTCAAGTTCCCGCTGATTCTGGCAAAGGCTTTACGTTAGCGCAAAAGATGGTGGGCAAAGCATGCGGCTTGCCCGGTGTGCGTCCGGGGACGTATTGCGAACCTATGATGACGACGGTCGGTTCCCAAGACACCACAGGCCCGATGACTCGTGATGAGTTGAAAGAGTTAGCCTGTCTTGGTTTTGGGGCAGATCTGGTGATGCAAAGCTTTTGCCATACGGCTGCCTATCCTAAACCTGTGGATGTCGTCACCCATCGTGATCTGCCAGATTTTATCAATTCGCGGGGTGGGGTGTCGTTGCGACCTGGGGATGGCATTATCCACTCTTGGCTGAACCGGATGCTATTGCCGGATACTGTTGGGACGGGTGGTGACTCTCATACGCGGTTTCCATTGGGGATTTCCTTTCCGGCGGGGTCTGGCCTGGTGGCGTTTGCGGCGGCGCTGGGGGTGATGCCGTTGGATATGCCGGAATCAATTTTGGTGAAGTTTAAGGGGGCGCTTCAGCCCGGTGTGACGCTGCGGGATGTGGTGAATGCGATTCCCTATGTGGCCATTCAACACGGGAAACTGACGGTTGCAAAAGAGAATAAGCAGAATGTGTATTCGGGCAAGATTATTGAAATGGAGGGGTTGCCCAATCTGAAGTTAGAGCAAGCATTTGAGCTGACGGATGCAACGGCGGAGCGATCGGCGGCGGGTTGCACAATTAAGCTCAGCCCGGAAACTGTGGCTGAGTATTTGCGCTCTAATGTGGCCCTGCTCAAGAATATGGTGGCGCGGGGCTACGGTGATGCTCGGACGATTTTGCGGCGGGTCGCCGAGATGGAAGCGTGGTTGGCGGCACCGAGCTTGCTAGAAGCCGATGAGAATGCGGAGTATGCGGACATCATTGAGGTGGATTTGGATCAAATTACGGAACCGTTGGTCGCGGCACCGAATGATCCGGATAACATTAAGCTGATGTCGGAATGTGCAGGTGATCCGGTGCATGAGGTGTTTATTGGATCTTGCATGACCAATATCGGCCACTACCGCGCTGCGGCAAAAGTGCTGGAGGGGGCTGGCCCGGTGAAAGGACGGCTCTGGATTTGTCCGCCGACGCGGATGGATGAGAAGCAGTTGCGGGAAGAGGGGTATTACGGTATTTTTGCGGCAGCAGGAGCCAGAACGGAAATGCCGGGATGTTCGCTGTGTATGGGGAACCAGGCTCGTGTAGCGGATGGCGTAACAGTTTTCTCGACTTCGACGCGCAACTTCAATAACCGGATGGGGAAAGGGGCTCAGGTCTATCTGGGGTCGGCGGAGTTGGCGGCAGTCTGTGCGCTGTTGGGCAAAATCCCAACGGTGGAAGAGTACATGGAGATTGTGACGAAGAAGATTGATCCGTTTGCGGCGGATCTTTATCAGTACCTCAACTTTGACCAGATTGCTGGTTTTGAGGATGAGGGGCGGGTGATTCCGCTGGATGAAATGCCGAAGATTGAGGATGTTTTGGGGATGCCGACGGCAACTCGTTAGTAACTCGTTAACTTGGGACGATCGCGCCGCTAGGCTGTCCAGAGCAGAATGGTGGTGCGATTGGTAATCAAGGCAAGTCGGTAAAGCGCTATTGATCGCCCGGTTGACCAGGCGATCAATTTAAGCTGGCAATTTAGGACGGACACTGGTTGTCGTTTGTCTCAACAAAAAATCCCCAGAGAGGTGACTGCTTTGGGGATTTTGCTTAAGTTGCCTTGGAATGGGCGATCGCTAGGCGCTGGCGCTAATGGATGCAGGCTTATAGAGGCGATCGCGCACTGTAACCATTGCTTCCACAAGGCGATCAATTTCCTCATGAGTATGCAAGGCATTTGCTGTGATCCGAATGCGAGGCTTGGCAATAAACCAAATGGGCGACACCCAGATGCCACACTCCAACAATTCCCGCGCAAAGAGTTTAGGATTCATTTCGGTGGGCAAAATGACGGGAATGACATTGGTTTCGCCGATCGCCGCAAAGTCATTGGCTGCTAAGGCCGAGCGGAGATAGCGAGTGTTATCTTGCAGACGAGTGACTAATTCTGGCTTTTGTTGAACTAGCCGCAGGCTTTGCAAAGCCGCCGCCGTCAACGGAGGAGCCAACGAGCAAGTGCCAATGGATGTGGGCGACACATTTAGCAGCGGTTTTAGCTCAGCGGCGTGGGTGCTGATGGCTGCCCCTACGGATGCTCCAAATTTGGAGAACGTTGTCATAATCAGCGGTACAACACCTTTGGCGATCGCGTCTGCGGGCGTCAGGTTGTAGTACTCATAAATCCCCCGGCCTGTTGCGCCAATTGCCCCCGATGCGTGAGCTTCATCCATAAGCAATACACTGCCGGGGTAGTTGGACAGGATATCGATCATTTCTGGCAGTGGGGCCAGATCTCCGTCCATCGAGAACACCGCATCCGAAACGACCAGAATGCGATCTTCCGGTTTGGCATGGCGCTTTAACTTGCGGGCAAAGTCTTCCATGTTGCAATGGCGATACGCCTTCACCCGTACCCGTGGACTATGGCCAAACAGCTTCCCCGACCGGGTGCCCGCATTGGCCAAAGCTGACACAATACACCCATGGTTTAACACATCGGTCAAAATCAGGGTTTCGCGGGTATTTTGAAAGCCAGGAACGGGAATTGCCAGGTGACAGAATGCATCCATCAGGGCTTGCATTGCCATCCAGGCATTCAAAAAGAGCTGGGTATGGGGCAAATGTTTGAACTGGGAGACTTCTTCTTCAAGCTGACGGTGGAGGTCGATCCGGCCACTTAAAACCGAGGTCGAACTATTTGAGGTGCCATATTGCAAAATTGCGTCGATCGCGGCTTGTTTCACCGATTCATCATGAGTCAGCCCTAAGACATCATTCGTGCAAAACGTGAGTACAACCCGGTGTTTGCCCGTTGCGGCTTCTTCGATTTCCACAATATTGCCATTTTTGCGGTGGCAGATGTACTCATCGGGGTCAAGCCCACTTTCGTACCAACGTTGGACATATTCCTTTACAACTTGCACAATTTACTCCTCTCACCTTTTCGGTAGCCTATCGCCTGTAGCTCAGTATAGGTGGCTCTGTCAATAACTTCTAGGCAACGTTACTTAACAAGCTAAATCTGTTCGGGGCTAACAAAACGTCATATAAAAATGTCTAATCCAACTGTCTCATGTCGGGGCAAAAATCCACCAGAGCGATCGCGAGAAATTACCTTGGGGCACCAACGTTTGTCAGCGACTGAGGCGATGCCCTTGCTTCTCTATGCTCAAGACACCAGGCCCCATCGGGAACAAATTTAACTATAACGGTGGGTGGTCAACTTCGGATATGGGGGCGGCACCGGGTTGGTTGTTGCTCAGGGGCTGTGGTTGCCGTCGCACACATTGGGGCTCTGGGGCAATGGTTAGTCAGATTGGTTGAACCTAGAACGGGAGACGCTCGACTGGGGCGCTTTGTGCCCGCTGGTTGGCCGTGGTTGGCGATCGCGGGTATTTTGTTGATATTCCACGTATTGCCGCCGGGTGAGCCGTTGAAGGGCAATAATAGCCGGATTGACCTCCGTCCAGGTTTGGTCGGGGTGGGCCAGGTAAGTTTGTTGCTCGCTTTCGACCATAACGCGATCTTGGGCAATGAACCGTTGGAGGATGAAGCGCTGGATGAGCCAGCCTAAGGCGACTTTTAAGCCTGGGGGCCAGTACTGGGCAAAGGGCAGCTTGAAAAAGAACAGCGCAAAGGAACGGCTGACTGTGGGGGCGATGGGCAACCGCATCAGATACAGGGCCGAGAGATTCGGCATCACCGTCTGGAAATGGGGATAGCGATATTCCAATGTGATGGTTTGCGTGGTGGTGGTGTTCGCCCGTGGCGCAAGACCCAACCACCGGGCCAACTGGCCACGGTAGGAGACACGATAGCGAGCCCGAACCAAGGAGCCATCTGCTTCTAGCTGTTCTAACACGGGGTCAAACCAACCTTGCAAGTTCTGGTGCAAGTAGCCATGAAACACATCCATTGCGTTTTCATTGCAAATGGAAAAATGGGCCTGGAATTGGACGCTGATGGGAACTTTGAGCCAGTGGGATGAGGCGTACTCTGGGATATCGATGAGGGGGGTGGCAGGGGCGAGGGTGGCCGTGCCAGGAAAGAGCCATACCAGGCCATAACGTTCTTGCACGGGGTAGGCGCGGGCGCAGACGGGGGGCAGTTTTTGGTCGGGGGGAAAGTAGGGGATGTGAACGCAGGAGCCAGTTGGGGCAAAGGCCCAGCCATGATATTGACAGATGAGGCGATCGCCTTCGACTTGGCCGAGGTGCAGGGCAACTCCCCGATGGGGGCAGGCATCGGCCAGGGCGTAGAAGGTGCCGTTAGTAGCTCGATAAACCGCGATCGCCTGTTTCCAAATCTGAATCGGTTTCACCTGGCCCGGTTGCCAGTCCTGGGCCCAGCCCACGGCGTACCAGTGATTGGGATTGATGCCAACCGCCCGAACTTTTGGGTCGGCGGCCTGTGCCCGTAGTGTTGGTGACAAATCCATGCCTGCGGCCTCCTTAGGTTGATTCTGAGGTTAAGCGGGCGATCGCTGCAAGCACCTGGGGCAAATCTGGATTGCTTTTGGCTAGTGCAGGGGATGCTTTGGCCCCACGTTAGGCAGTTTAGGCCGTGGGGCTGGTGGGGTTATTCTTCGGCAGCGCTTGCTGTTTGTCCCGATGAGGGGGCAATGTTTTCCAAATTAGCGATGACTTGCAAAACTTCTTTCACAATGGGGGCGGCGATCGTTCCCCCGTAACCACCGCCAGCGGGTTCATCAAACACGGCCAACACGACATAACGCGGTTTGTCTGCCGGAAAGATACTTGCAAAGCTGGTGACATAGGCGCTTTCGGAATATCCGCCGAAGCCATTGGCCTTCTGGGAGGTACCCGTTTTCCCTGCTACCCGATAGCCCGGAATCTGGGCGGCTTTCCCTGTCCCTTCGGTGACGGCTCCTTCCATCATGGCCATAACGGCATCTGTGGTAGGCCGGGAGAAGACTTGACGAGCGGGGGGAAGATTGGGCCGCCAGTAGAGTTTACCTTTGCTGGTGTATAACCCCCGGACAACGTGTGGAGTCACGAGTTTGCCGCCATTGGCGATCGTGGCGTGGAGTTGGGCCAGGTGGATCGGCGTGATCGAAAACCCCTGGCCAAACGATGAGACGGCCCGTTCCAAGCGCGATTTGATGAAAGTTGACCGTTCACGAAACTGGCCAGCCACTTCTGAGGGCAAATCAATCCCCGTTAGGCCACCCAAGCCCAGAGTCCGCAGCCATTGGTAGTAGACTTCGGGTTTGATGGCATCGACGATGTGCACCATGCCGGGGTTGCTGGAGTGAATCACAATATCGCTGATGGAACTGCCGCCGCCACCCCCCTGAATGGGCCACCCGTCTACATAAATTTGGCCTGGATTAGAAATGGGGGTATCGACATTGACGGATTTGGTTTCGAGGGCGATCGCCACATTGATTGGCTTAAAGGTTGACCCCGGTTCATACAAGTCTGTGATGGCCCAGGTTTTGAACCGTTCCGGCTTGGATTTGTAATATTCATTGGGGTTGTAGGAAGGCTCTGAGACCAGGGAGATTAACTCGCCCGTGTGGGGATCCATGACAATGATTAGCCCCCGCTTCGCGCCGACGGCGGCCACTTGTTTTTTGACAATAGGTTGGATCAACCGCTGGAGCCGCGTATCCAGAGTCAGGCGTAATTGCAAGTCGTCTAGATTCAAAAAGCCGGAGGGCACACCGTCAGGCATGACAGAGCCATCGCCCATTTGCCGTAGTTGCACGGGTTCGATCTTTCGCGCCAGCACATTTTGTTGACTGAGTTCCAACCCGGCTTGCCCGTTGTGTTCGGCGTCTACAAACCCAACGATTTCTGCGGCCACTTCGTTATAGGGATAGAGCCGCTGCTGATGTTGGATCAGTTCTAGGCCATCAATGCCCAGTTCAACGATGCGCTTGTGGGCATCTTCATTGACGGAATATTCAATCCGAATGCCCGATGGCCCCTCGTTCAGCTTGGTGAGGATGTCACTGCTGGGTTTGTCAAGGATGGGCGCGATCTGTGTGGCAACTTCGTCTTTAGAGAGCTTGAATAGCTTGGGGTGGGCATAGAGGGTGTAGACCGGGCGATCGATCGCTAATACATTGCCCCGGCGATCGACGATTTCCCGGCGGGGGACAAAAGGCCGCAAGTAGAGCAAATGCTGACTTTCGGCAATGCTGTGCAGGAGCGGCCCCTTGACGATTTGGACGTAAAACAAGTTGATGCCCAATAACCCGGTGCTGACTGCCAGAATGGCCCAAACCAGTCCTATCCGAAATTTGGGGGTATTGGCCCACGGTGGAATCTGGAACTGAAGTTGTCTGGTGGGCCGAGGCCGGGACGCTCGAATGCGGGAAGGGGGATTCGCCATCGGAAGCTAGCAGTAAGGTCTAAAACAGTCCAAAATCAAAAAGTCGAAGGGCGGGGCTAAGGGGGAAGAGAGGGGCGATCGCCCTGGTTGAGGGCGGTGACACCACACTGCCTATCACACAGGCCATGACACACAGGCAAGGTCAGAACCATAGGGCAGTTGCTACGACCTCTAGACGTTTGAACCAGCGCCAAGCCGCTTTAGTAACTTACGGGCTCGGCATCAGTGGAAGAGGCGGAGCGAATGACCAGAGGCGCAGTGGCCGCCGGAGGCCGGGGAGAGGCCGGTTCCATTTGAATGGTGTGGGTGGGAGCTCGGGGCACGAGGCCGGCTCCAGGTTTTTCGGCCTGTTGCATAATTTGATTCTTCAAGGCTTCGCCCATGACTGTCATCTGCCGTTCGCTTTGCTGCATGGATTTTAGATTGCGATAGCCTTTGCTCCAATACTGTTGCATGTAGATGGTGCTGCTGTAGACCACCAAAGCTGCGGTGACGAGCACCAGGGTTAAGAGCCAAGACCCCCGTTGACACTGCAAGAGTAGGGTGAGCCAAAAGGGATAGCTTGGTTTGCGGGGGAGCCGACTGACGGCAGTGTTGCCCGGAGCCATGCCCGGAGCACTAACCACGGCAAGCGGGGGCTGCCGGGAGGGCTGGGCTAAAGGCTGCTGGGCTTGGGTTGCTGCTAGCTTGCTCTGATGGGCTTGCCGCCGCGCTTTGGCCCGTGATTTGGCGGGTGGGGGGGTGGGTCGAGGTTGCTTAAGGGCTGTGGCCATCCGCTGTTGTACTCCTCATCAATAACAAGGCAAGGGCGATCGCTGGTGGGTCTGGGGGGGCTCACCTTGGGGGTGCGCTGGGTGGAACAGGGTTTACTACATCTTGGCTGCGGTCTATGGTGCTAGTGCTACGAGTCAAGATTCTGGTAGTTTTGCCACTAGATAGTCTACTGTAACAATTTAGTTTGGCACGGGAAATCGCGATCGCTTTTACAAGAAAAATCAAGAATTGCCCAAGCCAAGGGTGAACAGTGAACTGGGTCTGCTTACTTTTAAGATGCCCCAAGACCGAACGACTGGACTCAAGGTCGTCAGCGCCGGGGGCGACTGCTAAACTGAAGGCTCAAAGGCCGAGCAGGCGGTGAACTTGGTGCAATAATATAGCGGATTGATGACTAATCTTCCGACGCCTAGCCTACGATTCACAATAAATCTTTATATTCTTAGGACTTGCTGATGGCTGATAGCGCACTGAAGGATCAACAGCATCCCCAATGGCGGGACGATCGCCAGATCGTTGACCAACTTTTGGCGGCAGAGCCAGAGCCGTTTAAATTGGCGGAGTTGGCCCGGTTAAAAATTCGGTATCAAGGGTTTCCGGGGGCGCGGGATATCCAAACAGATTTGGACAAGGTGATGCAGGGCTGGGGCTTGACGGAAGCCGAACTGTTTGAGAAGACCCGCCAAATTCATGGTGGCACCTCGGTCTACAGTGGGTTGGGCCGCCAACGGGATGATTGGAGTTAGGCCGTCTGAAGTTAGGCTGGTTGGGCGATCGCGCCGCCTATTGCACCCGGCTAAACCACCGCACCAACACCCGCGCTAAGGCCGCCGAATTGTGGCGAACTAGCCCCGTTTCTAAATCTTCATCCATCACGTTGGCCAGAATAATCCGCCGACCCAACCGCCCCACCACGTCGCGGTCAAGGGGCACGGGATTCGATTTTTCCTGGGCGTAACGCATCAAGGCTTTGGCCGAGGGGGGATGCTTTTGCACAAGGACGGCCTCAAACAATCGTTTGCCACAGGCGCGATCGATCGCTTGAATGTGATCCCCCACGCTATACCCGATGGTTTCCCCTCCTTGGGTCATGATGTTGCACACATAAATGCGGGGCGCTTTGGATTGAGCGATCGCATCGGCAATTTCTGGCACCAATAAATTGGGAATGATGCTGGTATAGAGGCTGCCGGGGCCAATGATGATGAAATCGGCTTCCCGAATGGCTTTCAGGGCTTTGGGCAGGGCGGGCGGATGGGAGGGAATACACCCCAAACGGCGGATTGAGCCTCCTGCTTCAGCAATGCTCGATTCCCCTTCGATGCGGCGACCATCGGTTAACTCGGCCCACAGGGTCATGTCGCTGAGGGTGGCGGGTAAAACTTGCCCCCGCACGGCCAACACCTTGGAACTGGCGGCGATCGCCTGCTCGACATCCCCAGTAATTTCATTCATGGCCGTCAAAAACAAATTGCCAAAACTATGGCCCACTAACCCATCCCCAGCCTGAAAGCGATAGCGAAATAGTTCCGTCAACAGTTTTTCTTCGTCGGCCAAAGCCGTCAAACAGTTGCGAATATCCCCTGGTGGCAGCACCCCAATCTCGCGCCGCAACCGCCCTGAGGAGCCGCCATCATCCGCCACCGTGACGATCGCTGTAATATTGGCACTAAAACTTTTCAACCCGCGTAGTAAATTAGACAGGCCCGTGCCCCCACCAATCACCACAATGCGTGGCCCCCGGTTCAACCGCCGATGGGTCAGCAGCATATCAATTAATTCCTCATCCCCATCAGGCATCAGCACTTCGGTAATGGAGTTGAGGGTGCGACTTTGCCCCCACCATACGAGCAATAACCCTGACCCCAACACCAACGGCCCACTGATGTAGTTCGGGATAATATCGGCGATCCGTTGCAACACAAAGCCGACAAACTGAGTGGTGTAGAAAACCGGGGTCAGCTTCATCCAAATCGCAAAGCCCACGGTGGCAAGTAAAACGCCGGTGGCGCTAATCAGCAACCATCGTTTGACGGAAAGCCCCGGCGCGAGCCACTTGAACGCCCGATTGACGCGATAGGGGGTGCGACTCACAGATTCGTGTTTAAGGGCGTGAATTGCTTGTTTCAAAAGGCCAATGGTCATTGCAATGGTGGGGATAAAAGAACGGGAAAATCAGGCGTTGGGCGAGGGCGATCGGGGTGGCTAGAGCCTGTCAGCGGGGAGTGAAGGGGGGAACTGGCTGAGCGCGATGAAACTGGGCTGAAGGGGGGCTTGCGGGCTGGGGGTGGGTGGCTGTCACGGTCAACCTAACACAGGTGCCGGACGCAACTCGGTGACGCTGTTAATACAAATGTGACATAGCGGTTCTGCTGGGACTGCCCTAAACGCCAGGTGGAAGAGCTGGTTGGCTGGCGATCGCCCAGGTGGGCCAAACAGATGAGCCAACGACGATCAAGGGATAGGCAAGGCATAAACTTCAACAAGCGTTTGAGCAGAAAGTGAGTATGCTGGGTGGAAGCAAAGGACTGATTGCTGCAAACCACGAACCAAGCATCACACATCAACCGTTAAAAAAGAGCGGACGTTAAAAATAGGGGAGGGTGCAACAGTGCGCTGAGCGGAACAGTAGATGCTGGCAAGGCCGACTGGATTTTAGTACGGGTGAGGAATTACCGCGCGATGGACAACGCGCTCAGTGGGGGCAACACGCTCGAGTTGGATCATTCCTGGTTTTTGGGCACCACTATACTCGAAGTTGGGTGATTACATTGTTAAATGGTTTAGATTTTTAGTCTGCATCGCACCTCGTAAAAAATATTACTTAAGTTTAGCTTTTGTAAAGTGTTATGAATTTAAAACCATCCTGGGGGGCATCTAGACTGTTATCTTAGTCAAGCCCATTGTCTACTGTCTGTGGGAGTGAGGTCGTGCCCTGGTTGGGGTGAGGTTGGGGTGGTCGTAGAGTAGAACAGACCTGTTCGCAGGGGTGTTGTTCGTGGGCTAAACTGCGTTTTGTCTTCTTTATTCGCTTACTTCACGTTTGCATCCTGATGGTTGAACCCTTGATTGAACTGAAAGGGATCTCGAAAGCGTTTGGCGATCGCGCTGTTCTAGACTCTGTGGATTTGACGATTTACCCCGGTGAGGCGGTTGCCATCATTGGGCCATCGGGGACGGGCAAGTCAACGATTTTGCGGATTATCGCGGGATTATTGGCACCGGATCAAGGTGAAATTTTCATCCAGGGCCAACGCCGACGCGGGTTGATTGAAGATAGTCCGGATCCGATTGGGATTGGGATGGTGTTTCAACAGTCAGCGTTGTTTGATTCGTTGACGGTGGATGAGAATGTGGGGTTTCTCTTGTACGAGCATTCCCGGCTGCCCCGAACCAAGATTCGTGCCCTGGTCGAAAAGCGGTTGGAAATGGTGGGCTTGTCGGGGATTAGCGATCGCTACCCGGCTCAGTTATCGGGAGGGATGCGGAAACGGGTCAGTTTTGCGCGGGCGATTATGGCCAATCCGGACGACCCAAAGGCAATTCCGGAAGTGTTGCTTTATGATGAACCCACGGCGGGGTTAGACCCGATCGCGTCTACCGTCATTGAGGATTTAGTCCGCCAGTTGCAGGCGGCAGATTCCGGGTGTAGTACCTATGTCATTGTCACCCATCAGGACAGTACCATTCGGCGCACCGCCGATCGCATTATTTTGCTCTACCAGGGGAAAGTGCAGTGGGAAGGTAGAGTGCCAGATATTGATACGACGGATAATCCCTTGGTGCGGCAATTTTTTAGTGGCCGGGTCGATGGGCCGATCCAAGTGGTGGGCTAGGATGGGCGATGGGAAAAACTGGCTGGCAAGCCGCTTGAGTGAATGTTTGAACTGAGATATGTTGAGCCATTGGTGCTAGGGGGGAAAGGTGTATGCGATCGCGTGCCATTCGAGAAGGATCGGTTGGGTTGCTGATTTTGGCCGGCATTGGGCTGTTTACCGGCATTGCGCTATGGCTCAAAGGGTTAAGCCCTGGGAATCGGAGCTTTCGGATTTATATTGAGTTTGGCAACATTGTGGGCTTGCAGGTGGGGGCCCCTGTCCGGTATCGGGGGGTGAACATCGGCAAAATTAGCGCGATTAATCCGTTGCCTAATAAAGTCGAAGTCGAAGCGCAAATTAATCCGGCAGACATTATTGTTCCGGCGGATGTGGTGGCCCAGGTGAACCAATCGGGCTTAATCAGTCAAACAGCGATCGAACTCAAACCCCTGAGCCAGTTTGCCGGTTCAACCACGAGCAAACCGTTGGATAGCGATTGCAACGGCGATGTCATTTTGTGTAATAACGCGCGGCTCCCTGGAGAGGCGGGGGTCAGCATTGATGAGCTGATTCAAGCCTCGGTGCGGTTTGCCAACGTTTACACTGATCCCAAGTTTTTTGCCAATGTGAATTCTGTTGTCGAAAACACATCGGAGGCGGCGGCAGAAATTACCAAATTGAGCAAAGAGTTCACGCTGTTGACCAAGGATGCGCGGCAAGAACTCAGAACGTTTTCGACTTCGGCGGCGGCAGTGAGCCGGACGGCGGACAAGTTGGGGGTAACGGCGGAACAGGTGAATGGGTTACTGGCGAGTAATCGGGCGACGCTGGTGGCTACGTTGGATAATCTGGGCCAAACCAGTGCCCAACTGCGACGGACAACCCAAAGCCTGGGGACAACCCTGGAGCAGGTCGATCAAGGGAAGTTTGTTCGCAATTTGGAGGCGTTGACAGCAAACGCAGCCCAAACGTCGGCCAATTTGAAGGCGGCTTCGGATGCGTTGAGTCGGCCTGAAAATTTATTGTTGTTGCAGCAAACGTTGGATTCTGCCAGGGCCACGTTTCAAAATGCTCAGAAAATTACAGCGGATTTGGATGAGTTGACGGGGGATCCGGCGTTTCGGAATAATTTGCGGAATTTGGTGAATGGGTTGAGTGGGTTGGTGTCGTCTACACAGCAGTTGCACCAGCAGACGCAAACGGCCCAAATTCTGGCTCCGATCGCCTCTTCGCTCAAAACGCCTGCGACCCCAACGGAGCAAATTGTGATTCCGGTGCCGCGATCGCTGGGGGCGATGGGCGAATCGGCAGCCCACCCCGAAGCAGAACGACCGCCCGAATAGCGGTGGGCGATCGCAGCCTGACCGCGCTGGGGAGGGGATTCAGTTTTTGCCATTCAGTTTTTTTGCAGGAGAGCGATAAACCGCTGATCTTTGCGAATGCGGTTAAAACTGGGGTCGGTTTTGGCCATGAGCTGGCAAAGATAGGGGCTGTAGCTGATGGCTTGCTGCAAGTTTTCGATCGCGCGATCGGGCAAATTTTGCAGAGCATAACAACTGGCCTTGCCATACCAGGCGTTGGCGTTGTTGGGCTTGAGCTGAAGCGACTTTTCAAAGCTGGCGAGGGATTCCGCAAATTGCCCCAACTTGGCTAACACCATGCCCCGGTAGTTCCAGGCGTAATAACAACTAGGTTTGATGATGAGGGCGTTGTTTAACCCGTTGAGCGCTTCTGGATAGCGGTTGAGGCAACTGAGGGCCACAGCTTTGTTGTACCAGGCTTTGTAGCTGTCAGATTTGAGGGCCAGCACTTTGTCGAAGCTTTCAACGGCTTCTTTATATCGGCATAAACCCATTAAGGCTTTACCGAAATTTTGCCAGGCGCGATAATCTTCTGGCTGTAGTTTTAAGGCTCGCTCAAAGTTGGTGAGGGCTTCTTCGTAGCGAGTCAGTTTGGCTAAGGCGATGCCTTTGCCTTGCCAGGCGGGGGCAAATTTGGGTTGGAGGGCGATCGCCCGGTCGAAGCTTTGGACGGCTTCTTCATAATGCCCAGAACCTTCGAGGGCGTAGCCTCGACAACTCCAGGCCCGATAGTCATTGGGGCGTTCGGTCAAGAGTGCATCGTATTTGGCGACGGAGCGTTCGTAATGGCCCAGTTCGCGCAATACATGCCCGTGACTATACAAGATTTGCGAGTCTTCGCTGTGATTCATAGAATCTTAGGGGGTGCAGCACCAGAAAGAAGAACCAGACTCTGCCCCTGGGGTGTGCCGCTAAATGCGTCCGTGAATGAGGGCAGTAAAGCGGATGTCTCCCCGTAAGCCGTCGAAATCAGAGTTGGTCTTGGCGATTTCTCGGTATTCGTGGGGGCTGAGTTCTACGGCGCGTTGGAGGTTTTCAAACGCGATGTCGTAGTTGCCCTGGAGGGCGTGGCAGCAGGCTTTGTTGTATAAGGTGTTGGGGTTATCTGGTCTTAATTCTAAAGCTTTATCATAGCTAGCGATCGCGCTTTCGAGTTGCCCCAGGTGATACAGGGCGTTGCCACGATTGGTCCAGGCTTCTTCAAAATCAGGCTTAAATTCAATGGCTTTGTCGTAACTGGCGACGACGTTGGTGAGTTTACCCAGTTGTTTGAGGGCGAGGGCGCGATTGTACCAGGCCCAATAGTAATCGGGTTTGAATTCAATGGCGCGATCGTAGCTATCAATCGCTTCTTCGTAGCGTTCCAGGTTGCGCAGGGCAATGCCGCGATTGTACCAGGCCCAGCAATAGTTGGGTTTGAATTTGATGGCTTTGTCGTAACTGGCGATCGCTTCGGCATAGCGGTGCAAATCATCCAGGGCGCTGCCCCGGTTGTTCCAGGCTTCGGCAAAGCCCGGTTCATACTCGATTGCGTTGTCGTAGCTGGCGATCGCGGCTTCGTAGCGCCCCAGCCGATAGAGGGCATTGCCCCGGTTGTACCACGCATCGGGGTAGTTGGGTTCTTGTTCTAAGACGGCATCGTAGCTGGCGATCGCGGCAAGATAGTTGTGCTGGCGGTTAAGGTACAACCCCTTTTGAAATCGCAACGTGACTTCAATACTGCGAAAGTTCTCCATAAGTTGTCTCTGGCTTGGTGTAGGTGGCCTTAGGGATTGGTGTGTGCTCTGTATCTAAAGTGCCCTACTCGTTGAATGTGGCAAACAGTGATTTCTCAGAAAGAAACCCGCTGCTTTTCAGCGTACGTACGTGTGTTGCGGGAGAGGGTGGGGCAAGATGGGTGGCTGTGGCGGCTGCAATGAGGGTTTGAAAGGCTTGGTCGGGATCCAGGGCACGCAGGTCGGGGTCGACTTTGGCGATCGCGGCATAAAACAGTGGTTTTAATTTGACAGCACGATAAAGATATTCCAGGGCTTCTGTGGTTTTGGCCTGGAGGCTGTAGCAGCGGGCTTTGTGGTACCAGGCATCGGGGTTGTTGGGGTTCATTTGTAACGAACAGTCAAAACTGGCGATCGCCTCCTCCAAGCGATCGAGTTTTTTGAGAATTGTGCCGCGGAGATTCCAGGCATAAAAACACGAGGGTTTGATGGCTACCGTTTTGTCTAAGCTGGCCAACGCCGCGTAGGGATGGCCGAGCAGGAACAACACTTTGCCCCGGTGATACCAGGCTTTGTAATCGTGGGGGACAAGCTCCACCACCCGGCCAAAGCTGGATAAGGCTGCCTCGAACTGGCGTAAATGGATTTGAGCGTTGCCCCGGTTGTACCAGGCGTTGGCATCAGTGGGGGCGAGTTTAGTGGCTTGCTGAAAGCACTGGAGCGCGGTTGCGTATTCATGGAGGCGGGCCAGGGCCACCCCCTGACCATGCCAAGCGAGGGCAAATTCAGGATTAACTTTCAGGGCTTGCTCGAAGTTGGCACAGGCTTCGCGGAGGTGGCCAAGGTGTTCCAGGGCGAGGCCACGATAGGCCCAAATTTCGTAGAGATCGGGTTGGCTGGCCAGGAGTTCGTCGTAGCGGGCGATCGCTTGTTCATAAGCCGTCGTGCCTCCCAACGACTGACCGTAGCCGGCCCAATCTTCAGAATCCACGCCTTGCACCATACTGCACCCAACCCTGCTGGTCTATTTGTCTTAGGATGACCAGTTGTCCGGTGGAATTATCTAAAGTTTTGGTAAAAAAAAATAGACGATTGTGATGGCTCAGTCAGAATTTGGCGGGGTTATTCAGGATGAGAGGCCCTAGCAGGGATCTACCAGGGAGATGTTGCTGCCTGTGGGCAGGCCAAAGTCTTTGTCGCGATCGCGATCGAGTTCAACGCGGTTGGGCTGCTTCAGGGCCAAGTTGCGGCGGCTAACGGCTTCTGGGAAGTTGGGCTGGAGGCGCAGGGCTTCGTCATAGCTGGCGATCGCGGCGGTCGCGTTCCCTAAATGATCGAAGGCCACCCCCCGGCTATACCAGGCGGGATAAAATTCGGCGTTGATGGCCAGGGCGCGATCGTAGCTTTCGATGGCGGCCTCGTTGCGGCCCAAATGGTTGAGGGCAATGCCCCGCCCGTACCAGGCTTCGTACAAATTGGGTTGGGCTTGCACGGCTTTGTCGTAGTTGAGCAGGGCTTCGGCATACTGGGCCAGTTTCCGAAAGGTGGTGCCCCGGTTGGCCCAGGCGCGGGCAAATCTGGGTTCGAGTTTGATGGCCGCTTCGTAATGGGCGATCGCGGTTTCGTATTCCCCCGCTTTGTGTAGGGCGCTGCCACAGTGATACCAAACGGTGGTGAGGTCGGGTTTGAGGGTCAAGGCCTGGCGATAGCTGGCGATCGCCTCTGGGTAGTGCCCGATGGCATCCAGGGCTAGCCCCCGCGTGTGCCAGGCTTGATAGAGATCAGGCTGGAGGGCCAAGGCGCGATCATAGGCGGCGATCGCTTCGGGGTTGCGGCCCAGCTTGTGGAGCAAATTGCCAAGGTTGCACCACGCGCCATACCAATCCGGTTTGATGTCAATCACCCGTTGATAACTTTCGAGGGCGGCTTGATGGAGCCCCAAACGATAGAGCACGTTGGCCCGGTTGTACCAGGCATTGGAATAGTGAGGCCGAAAGGCGATCGCTTGGTCGTAGCTGGCGATCGCCGCCTCGTACTGGCCTAACTTGCCTTGCGTAATGCCCTGATTGAACCAGGCTTTGGCATAGTCGGGTTCAATGGCCAATGCCCGTTGATAACTTTCGAGGGCAGCCTGGTAACATTCCAATTTGTCAAACGCATTGCCCCGATTGAACCACGCTTGGTAGTAGTTTGGCTGTTGCTTGAGGGCCTGGTCATAGGCCGCGATCGCCGCTTCGTAACTGCCTAGATTGAATAACGCAATGCCACAGTTGTTCAACGCTTCGGGATAGTTTGCCTGAAAATCGATCGCCTGATGAAAACTAGCGACGGCTTCGGTGTAACGACCCAAATCGCACAACGCCATGCCGCGAAAAAACCACAGTTTGGCCAGCCCAGGATGGAGTTGCAACGCCTGATCAAAACTGGTAACGGCATCTTCATAGGCCCCAGCACGGCTGAGTTGCAACCCTTGTTGGAAGTAAAGCTCTGCTTCTGGGCCAGAAATTCGGGACATATCAGTTCAAATCGTCCAGAAAGAGTTAATCAGAATGCCATTTCACATCAGGATAGTCAATGCAACTGTTTAAATTCTCTCTATCTAGTCTAGCCCTTTGGTTCCTCTCTGCCGACTCGTTACCAGGCCAAAAAACACCAGGGGCTCAGTGCTCTGGATCGCCTGTGAAGTGTGGCTGTCTGGGAATGAGGGCTGAGAGGAAATTGGCGCTGACTGTGGATTCGGGCTGACTGGGCATTGGTGCGATCGCAACAGGTCAGCCAACTAAAGCAACGAACCAAAAGTGCATTCTGGCGTGGCAGTCCCCACCCTGAACCCACGAAGCGGATTCGGGCCTGCCTGGGATACGCTTCTCGCAGGAATATTGTAAAGTTGTCATCAATCTATCTGAACGACCGTAATGGATTATAAAGAAATATGTCAGCAATGCGGGCGGCGCGAACTGGATTGCTGGTTAGCTTGACTGTCAATCGCAGGAAAGAGGCACATTGACCACCCGCTAGCCCCCGACCAATTGGTCACAATATGGGGTGGAACGAAATTACAGGGAACAGGGGTGAAATTACAGGGGTAAACACACGTTAATTGGTGCGTGGGGCCAAGCCGGGAGGGGCAGCATCCTATTCCCTGGGGGTAGACCTGGGTGGATGTTTGCAGCGGGCGATCTCGCTGTCTGTTGGGGCGGCGGTATTCAGTCGGGAGATTGTTCTCTGGCTGGGGCGAACACGTTATGCTGTTGAAATTTAACTAAAACAAACTTTATTTTTTTGCTGTGGGCCTTTTCCTTTCGCAACCACAAGAGATAGCACATCGATGATGAATCAACGGGGCGAGCGATCGCCGCATCTAGCCTGGATCGACGGAATGCTGGTCTGTTCGGTCGTGATGCTGCTGCTGTATCACGTCCAGCTACGGTTTACAGGGTATGCTTACACGCCCCAACCGACCGGATTAGCAAATAATTTGCAGCAGGTCATGGTGGCAACCTATCGCCTGCCGGATCTGGGTTGGCTAACCCAGGGGCTGGGGTTTATCAGTTGGTTTGGGTTTCAATGGATCGATGTTTTGGTGCTGGTTGGGGGCTTCAGCTTGGTGGTGAAGCTTGAGCCGCAGCGGTTTTTGCCGCGTCGATTTTTGGGGCGATCGCTGGGGCAGGTGTTATGGCCGTTTTGGACGGTGGTGTGGCTGGCCTATCCCATTCTCTGGGCGATCGCGATCGCCACCAAAACCTATTTCCCCCCGGCGTGGTATCTGTTTGCGGGGCTGACCTTTCCCGTGGTCTATACCTACAATAGCGATTTGCTGCTGAGTACCAGTGCAAATTGGTGGTTGCTGTCGTTGCTCCTCAGTTTTGTGGTGATCTTTCCCTTTCTGTGGCGGCTGTTGCACCGCTGGGGTCGCCGGAATTTGCTGGTGGTGAGCGTGCTGGTCACAGTGGGCTATCGGGCCTTGGCGGTGTATGTGTTGCAGGGGCATCCAACCTATGTGTTGTGGGATAGTCCGGCCAGTTCCCAGCCCTTTGCTTTGTTTCTCGCGAAGCTGAGCATTTTTGTGGTGGGGATGGTTGCCGGGAGTGCCTATGGACATCGCCGTGGGCCTGCCTGTTGGCCGCCGCTGGGGGCGATCGCGCTCGGCCTGGGGATCTACAGCCTTGGCTTTGTGAGCCAGTTTTACTATTGGGGGTGGATCGGGTCAGATTTGCTGTTGTCAGCGGGGTTGGCCCTGGGTTGCATGGGGGTGATGCGGGGGTTGGCCCAGGTGGAATGGCTGGCCGTGGGGATGATGACCCTGGGGCATTATGCCTATCCCTACTTTTTGCTGTATGGGCTGGTGACGGATCGGATTTTGCAATTCATCGTTCAAGGTGAACCGGCTCAATACATCATGGCCTTGCCGGTGATGGTGGTTGGGACGTTGATTTTGGCGATGGTGACGGATTATGTCGCGCCGTTGTTGCGACGAGTTGTAATGGGCCTGTTGCAGGATTTGGATTATGTTTTATCCGCAACCCCGAAACTCCAACAGCGGGTGTGGAAGTTACATGTGGGTGATCAGGTGTTTTACCGGGGTGAGGAAGGTTGGACGGTGTTAAAAGTCGAGAAGTTATGGGACGAGCAAGAGTTTATTCTGTGCCAGGTGAGCGATGGTCAGCGATCGCTCTGGGCCAAGGAAGAGGAACTCAAACCACGGGGAAAATGATTAAAATGCTCGATTGGGTTTGGTTTGGGGGCCTCGTGGTTGGCTCCCAGAATGAAAAATGCACCTGGACACATGGAGGAATGGCAACGTGAAGCGATGGTCAGTTGATCTGCAAAAGCTGATCTACACCCACATTGTGATGATTGGGTTGCCTACCATTTTTTACTATTGCTTGCGCCAGGGCGGTTTTACGCTGATTAACGTACATATTGCGATCGCCACCTTTTTTTTGGTGAGTTCGATCATGATTATTGTCGAAGCGACCCAGGCCCTTTTCCGGCGTTTTGCTGCCCCCACTCAAGCCGCAGACCTTGACCCGGTTGAGCGGTGGTGGCGATCGTTCAAGCAGGCTTTTGGTCTGCGGCGGCAGCGCCAACGCAAATTGCCCCGCCCCTTGCCCCGTTGTTCGGTGTTGCTTGTGGCCTATTTGCCCAACGAGCAAGACATCATTCTGGAAACCTTGCGGAAGATTTTGAATACGGTCTACCGCTCGGCGGCAGGCTTGGAAGTGATTTTGGCCTATAACACCCCGGTCGATTTGCCGATTGAAACCGATCTGCAACGGCTCGCCCAGCTTTATCCTGAGTTCAAGCCTTTACGGGTGGAGGGGAGCCATTCCAAAGCCGAGAATATTAACGCGGCGCTGGATCTGCTCACAGGCGAAATAACCTGCATTTTGGATGCGGATCACCATCCCTCGCCCGATTGTTTTGTGCGGGCTTGGCATTGGCTAGAGCAGGGCTATGATGTGGTGCAAGGCCGTAATGTGATTCGCAACCACACCTATAATTTGATGACGCAAAATATTGCGATCGAGTTCGAGTCGCTTTATGGGGTGAGCCATCCCGCCAAATCTTTTTTGACTGACTCAACGATTTTTGGCGGGTCAAATGGTTACTGGCGTACCGCTGTCTTAAAGCGCATTCGGTTTAATCCCATGATGTTGACCGAAGACATTGATGCCACCATGCGGACGTTGTTGAGTGGGTATCGGATTATCCACGATCGCAGCATCATCGCGACGGAACTGGCCCCGCTGGATTTCAACTCCTTCTGGTTTCAACGCAAACGCTGGGCTCAGGGCTGGCTCGAAGTTAGTTTTAAGTATCAGCGACGGGTCTGGAAATCGCAGCATTTTAACTTCCCGCAGAAATTGTATTGGACTTACTTGCTGTACTACTGCGTGATTTACTCGTTGTTTGCGTTGCAGATTTTGCCCTTGTTGCTAAGTCTGTTTCTGTATCACGGGTCGTTTCCGCCGTCCGAAAATGCCTATCTTTGGGTGTGTACGGTGATCACGTTTTTCAGTGGGTTTTATCAAACTGCGGTCACGATGAAGGTGGCGGCCAATCGCTATCCCGGCGTGTATTTTCTGCAATATGCGGTCATTATTTTTGCCTATACCACGTTGAAAAATATGATTTCGACGGTGGCGTTGTATGACCATCTCCACGGACACAACCAGTGGGTGGTCACGCCGCGTGGGGCGCAACGGAACCAGGTGATCCAGCCTGAAACGGCTCCGGTGTTGGCTCCGACGGCCAGTGTGGTATCGACGAAATAGGGGGTTTAGTCACCCTGGCGATCGCCCGTTCGCCGTTCAACGGTGAAGGAATAGTCGTTGACCCACACCCGATACTCTTGACCGGGGCGGATTGGGGTTTCGACTTTGAGGGGCAGGGTAAAGGGGATGACTTCGCCAGCGCATGGCTTACCCGCAGGCAGTTGGTGGAACAGTTGAATCCGAATTTCGGTGGCGCTTGGTGGCACGGCCTTGGCCTGTTGGATTGCGGTGAGGCCGAGATTGCATGGGCGCAGGCGATCGCCCTCAACCCACACGGTCATCTGGTCTTGTTGCAGATCGACGGAGACTTGTTTAATCGGCACGATGTAGCGATCGCGGGGTTGGGGTGCGGCGGTGGCGACCCAGGCCGAGGTCAGCAGTGGCCAAACTGCAAGCATTGTGGCTCCATCGCACCAACCCTGTCTACGCATGGGCAAATTTCACTCTCAATAGTAGGCCCATCCAGGTTAGCAAATTGGCGATCGCTCGTCATTGGCGTTGCCTCTGGCGCAGGGTTTGGGAAAGGGGCTGGCCGGTGCCGCCGCGACGTACCAGGATGAGTTCGGCGCTGATGCTAACGGCGATTTCTTCCGGTGTTAAAGCGCCGATATCCAGACCGATGGGCGCATGAATGGATTGCAGGCGGGCGGGGGAAATGCCCTTTTGGGCGATCGCGTTGAAGACTTGGCGGACTCGTTTCTCGCTGCCGATCATGCCGAGGTAGGTGCAGGGGTGGGGCCGCGTTAGCAGCGCTTGGAGTGCCTCTAGATCGTACTGATAGCCACGGGTAACCAGGGCGGCATAGAGGTGGGGATGGTGCTGGAACTGGGCAACGACGGGGGCGATCGGATCGGTGAAGATGCGACTGACCTGGGGATAGTGGGTCGTGTTTGCCCATTCGGGGCGATCGTCTTGCACGAAGACTTGGAAACCAATTAAATCCGCGACTTTGGCCAGTTGAATACCGCAATGGCCAGCCCCCACAATGAGCAAAGCTGGGGGGGGAGCCAGGTGTTCTCGCAGGTCGGTGGCAGTACAGACGATCGCGGGTTCGGGGGCAACCTCGTGGGTGAGGTAGGGCGATCGCGTTTGGGCAAAGGGTGTGACCAGGGTAACGGACTGGCCGGATTGCAAGGTGTGGAGGAGTTGCTGAACAAGGGCGATCGCGGCTTCCCCCTGCCACCGTTCCAGCCAGACCCGCATTTGGCCCCCACAAATGCCGTCAATCGCGGTGTGTACCGTTCCGGTCAGGTCAATTTTGACGAACTGCTTTTCCCCCGTGGTCAAGACGGCCAGGGCTTGCTGAATAACTTTGGCTTCTCCGGCTCCGCCCCCAATAGTTTCCACGGTTTGGCCCGTGGGCAAAATTAGCATTTTCGCGCCGACTTCACGGGGTACCGACCCCCGAATCTCCACAACGGTGGCCAGAGTGAGCGGGCCTGTTGCCAGTGCCGCAGCCATTTGGGAGTAGAGCGCGATCGCCGTCAACGGTCTGGCCTGCTATGAGACTGCCGAAGAGACGGCTTCTGGCTGGGGCGCGGTTTCCCGGACGGACTCGATCGCCAGGAGCGTTGCTTCTGGGGTGGCAGGGGCGGCCAGGGGCACAGAGCTAGGGTAGTTGCCAAAGGCGGCAACCGCCGCGCGGATGGCCTCTCGGACGGAAAAGGCCAACATAAACGGGGGTTCCCCCACGGCTTTACTGCCATAGATGGTGCCGTCTTGGGCTGCCCGTTCCAGCAAGGTCAGGTGAAAGGCTTCGGGAATTTCGCTGATGGTCGGAATTTTGTAAGTGCTGGGGGCGTGGGTGCGGAGCCGTCCCTGGTCATCCCACACGAGTTCTTCCATCGTCAGCCAGCCCATGCCCTGGACGAAGCCCCCTTCGACCTGACCCCGATCCACGAGCGGATTGAGGGACTGGCCCACGTCGTGCACAATGTCTACCTGGCGCAGTTTGAAGGTGCCTGTGAACCCGTCAACTTCGACTTCGCTGACGGCGGCCCCATAGGCAAAGTAGTAGAAGGGGCGGCCCTGGTAGGTTTCAGGATTCCAGTGAATATTGGGGGTGCGATAGAACCCGGTGGCTGAGAGTTGGACGCGATCGCTATAGGCTTGTTGGATCACCGCATCAAAGGCGATCCGAGCGGTGGGATAAGAGTGGCAGTAGATCCAGTCGGCTTCAAACACCAACTCTTCTGGGCCATCTAGACCGAGCATCTGGGCGGCGATGGGGGCTAAACGGGCTTTGAGGGTTTGGCACGCATCTTTGACGGCTTGGCCATTCAAATCCGCGCCACTAGAAGCTGCTGTGGCAGAGGTATTTGGGACTTTATCCGTGCTGGTGGGCATGATGCGAAACCGGGATAAATGAACGCCCAGTTCGCGTGCCGCAACTTGCAGCATTTTGGTGTGCAAGCCCTGACCCATCTCGGTGCCGCCGTGGTTGACCTGGATGCTGCCATCGGTGTAGATCAGCACGAGGGCACCCGCCTGGTTGTAGGTTTTTTTGTTAAAGGAAATGCCGAATTTGACGGGTGTAATGGCCAACCCCCGTTTTGTGTATGGATTGGCCTGGTTAAAATCGGCGATCGCGGCTTGCCGTTCGATGAAGTTGGAACTGGCTTTGACCTCCTGCCAAACGCGATGCAAACGGTTGTCTACCAAGTCTTCGCCGTAATGGGTGGTGTTCGTTTCCCCGGTACCGTGGTAAAAATTTCGTTCTCGAACCCCATCCGGTGGCAAGCCCAAATAGCGAGCCACGCGATCGATGACATCTTCCATCACCAGCATTCCCTGGGGGCCACCAAAGCCACGATAGGCCGTGTTAGACACTCGATTGGTTTTGACAATCAGGCCGCGCACTTCCATGTGGGGCACATAGTAGGCGTTATCAGCATGGAGCATGGCCCGCAGTAGCACCGGAGGCGACAAATCCATACTCCAACCACCATCGCAATACAAGGTCATATCCAGGGCCAGGAGTTGCCCCTCGTTGGTAAAGCCGACTTTGTACTGCCCCAAAAAGCCGTGCCGTTTGCCCGTGATCATCATGTCGTGGTGCCGCCGCAAGCGCACCCGTGCCGGACGACCTGTTTTGTGGGCGGCCAGTGCCGCTGCTGCTGCCATTGGGTTGGCCTGGGATTCTTTGCCCCCAAAGGCTCCTCCCATGCGTAAACAGGTGACGACAACCTGGTTGCTGGGGATGCCCAACACCCGCGCCACAATGATTTGGGTTTCTGTCGGGTGCTGGGTCGAAGCATAGACCTGATAGTTTCCTTCTGCATCAGGAATGGCCCAACTGGTCTGGGTTTCCAGGTAGAAGTGATCCTGGCCGTTCATCTCTAGTTCGCCTGTCAGCACCTGGTCAGCGGTGGCAAAGGCCGCTTCTGGATCGCCCCGCCGACAAACTTGGGCCAGGGTGGCTTCAAAGTCTGGGCCTGTGGTGGCGGTGGTGCTGGTGGCGGGTTCGCCCCGGAGATGGGCCCGGTTGCCCAGGGTGGGATGAAAGCTCCCTGCCGCGATCGCCTGCTGAATGGTCAACACCGGGGGTAATGGTTCGTACTCTACAAAGACTTTTTCGGCTCCCTGGCGGGCGGCTTCCTCTGTTTCGCCTACTACCCAAACCACCACTTGCCCCCAATAGCTGACTTCATCCGTCGGCAGCAGGGGTTCATCATGGAGAATCACCCCCGTTTCATTGGCACCGGGAATATCCGCCGGGGTGAGGATGGTGACAACACCGGGCACCTGTTCAGCCGCCGCAAGATCGACCCGGAGAATGCGAGCTTTGGCATGGGGCGACAGCACGGGATACAGCGAGACCATACCCGCAAACTGCCGTTGGTCATCGGTATACACGGCTTTGCCGCTGACGTGCCCAGCCGCGCTTTCATGATTTTTCTGCTGGCCTGCAATGGTCATGCTTGAACCCCCGTTCCGTAAATGCCACTCATTTCTACAAAAAACTTTTCGAATAAGTTCACCACCAACCGTTGCCGATACTCCGCGCTGCCGCGTAAATCCGTCAGGGGCGTAAAAGCGTCTCGCAGGGCTGGTTTCACCGCTTGCACGGTGGCCCAATCCCACGATCGCCCCACGAGCAGCTCTTCAACGGCGATCGCCCGAGCCGGAGTCGCCGCTACGCCCCCATAGGCCAAGCGTGCGTGCACAATTTGGTTGGCGGCATCTACATCAATGACAAAGGCCGCAGCCACAATACTGATATCGTCCGTACCCCGTTTGCCAATCTTGTAGGACTGGCTGATACGCTGTGTTGCGCCATTGGGCAGGGTTTTGGGCAGCTTGACTGAGACAATCACTTCCCCCGGTTGCAAGTCGGTAACGCGATACCCCTTGAAAAATTCGCTGAGGGGTAATTCGCGATCGCCCGTGGCACTGACCAATCGCACCGTCGCATTTAACGCCAGCAAGACCGGGGGCAAATCGCCGATGGGGGAAGCAGTGCCAATGTTGCCGCCTAAGGTGGCCCGGTTCCGCACTTGTCGCGCCGCAAACCAGTGCAACATTTCATCCAGGCAAGGAAAGACCCCGTGCAACTGCGTTTCAATGTGGCTCAGGGGCACCGCCGCCCCAATCTCAACATAATCCGGGGTTTGCTCAATCCCCTTCAGTTCCGCCACCCCTTCCAGGGAAATCATCACCGGGTAGTGCTGCCGATGCCAGCTCATTTCTAACCCTAAGTCGGTGGCCCCGGCCACTAAGGTCGCGTTGGGATAGTGTTGGAGCAGGGCCAAGACATCGTGGAGTTGGGTGGGGCGATAAAACTGAGAGTCACCGAGGCCATAGGCAAGGCTGGGCAAGGCCATGCAAGCCTGGGCTAGTTTGTCGGCATGGGCATCGGCAATGGGAACGGTTGCCGCCTGTTGGGCAGCTCGCCGAATTGGTAAATATCCCGTACATCGACACAGGTTGCCTTCTACGGCCACATCGTCTAAGCACCCATCATAGTAGGCGGCAAACATGCTCATGATGAAGCCAGGCGTGCAATAGCCACATTGGGAGCCTCCCAACTCGATCATGGCTTGCTGCACGGGATGCAAGTTACCGTTTGCCACCCCTTCCACGGTAATGACTTCGCGATCGCCCACAGCCCCCAGCGGGATCAGACAACTGTTGACGGCTTGATACTGGGGGGTCCCATCGGCTCCTTGGCCAATCACCACGACGGTGCAAGCGCCACAGTCCCCATCGCCGCAGCCTTCTTTTGTTCCGATGTAGCCATGCAACCGCAAGTACTCCAGCAGCGTCACGGTCGGGGCCGTATCGTTGACGCAAACTGACCGACCATTCACTGTAAACGTAAGTTGGGGAGCGAGTTCCAATGTCACAATCTAACCCTTCTTCAATTCAATGCGGCGTTTCTTCCTGGCTTCTAGCCCAGCCTTGAGCGCGATCGCGTTAGCCCGTTGTCTCGGATGGGTGCTAACCGCTGGCCCCTGCCTTGTTGCCCAATTATTGCAACTCTGTACCCAAAACTGGTGAAGTTTTCACTTACTTTTATCTTTAAAGTGATTTTGTTCTGAGTATTTCGTTACTGATATACAAAATTTTAGGGCTTTGAATGTCGCTGGAGATACGATTTGGCGTTGAACACGGCAGGATTTAACCGAAGATCCCAAGGCCAAAATGCTGCACTCGGTTAATTGTGGGTGTCGATGCGGGTTTTGGTTGTGTACCGGGCTGTCGTTGGAACAGCGCGTTGGGATAAAGGTGCGGGGAAAATCGCGATCGCGCGGGAGCAAACACAATTAAATTGTAGTAAATCCCAATTCGCTCAATATTGAGGTTTAAATTTCTATCAAACTTTTATGTCGTGATATTTTTTGAATGCTTAAGCGTATATAAAATCGAATCATTATCAAGTTTGATTTTGTATTAAAATTATTTTTTATAAATATTTTTGTGTTTTTTCAGGTGTAAAAGGAGGCGCGATCGAGATCAGATTTTAAGTATTTTGGTTGATCGCGATCGCGATGGTTATTGCATTATTTCTGTGGTGCCTGAACGAGTCCCGTGCCCACATCCACTGGATCAAAATCTGGTTTTAATGTCTCGTCGGTGGCCGAGGCGATGACCCGCGAGGTCAAAGCAAGGGAGTTCAGCCGCCCCGTTTGCTTGAGCTTTTCCGCCCAGAGTGCCGCAACTCCTGCAACGTGGGGGGTCGCCATGCTGGTTCCGCTATATGCCACTAAGCCCCCCCCGATCGCTGCGGACAACACATCCACTCCTGGCCCGGAAATGTTGGCTCCGGTGTTGGAGAAGGAGGCAATAGTCAAGCCCTCTGGACTTTCGCCCAAAGCCGCAACTGAAACGATGCCTTTGGAAACGGCGGGGGGTGCAACGGCAATTTCCCAGTCTGGTCTCACATCGCGCTGACTTTCGTTGCCCGCCGCCGCGACAATCACAGTTGCTTGGGCCAGGGTCGATCGCGCTTCGGTATAAGCGGCCAGGGTTTGGAATAATTGCACATTCGCCCGATAGCCTTCCAGCGCGACGGTGGTAGCCAGTTCGGCAGGCATTCCTTGTTCCGCAACTAACCAGGCGACATAGCCCGGAAAATCGATGCCGAGGGACATGGAGATGATATTTGCGCCATTATCGACTGCCCACAAAATAGCGTTGGCGATCTGCTCGCTAGAACCCCCTTCTCTCCCCAGGACTTTGCCAATCAGGGCTTTTTCGATGCCGGGGGCAACCCCAATGCGTAGGCCATTGACTTCCCGGCCAAAGATGGTGCCAGCACAGTGGGTGCCGTGGCCTTCCCGATCGCCATTCCCTTCTTTGGTAAAGTCTTTCTGCACGAGTTTGACCCCTTTGAAGGCTGGGTGTTTGGCATCAATGCCCGTATCCAGCACGGCGACGATAATTCCGGCCCCGGTATAGGGCGAGGTATCGGCTTTGACGGCTTTCACGCCCCAGGTCATGGTGTCTGTCCCTGGTGCCAGGGGTTTGGCGGTGCCGACGGGGGCAATCAGTTTCATGGGCATGGCGGGGGCGATCGCCACGACATCGCGATCGTGACTCAACTCCACGACCTGCCGCCGTTCCAGCGTATTTACTTCTGCCTGGAGTTCGGGGTAGGTTGTTTCCAGCAAATCGGGCAGGGCGGAGGGGCCAAAGAAGATATCGCGGGTGGCGGAGCGATTGCTCCGCAGAACAACGTACTTGTTTTCCATAAATGTCCTTGGTGTGGTCTGGGCCTGGATCAGTAGGAGAGCAGCACGGTAAACCCCAGTGCAATCACCGTTTGATCCGTTAGTTGGGTTCCGTGATTAACTACTCGTTGTGATTTTTATTTTCCGCCAGAGGCGACGGGCGATCGCGGCCCGGTGCAGTGGGCCAAATCAGTCGCGCTTAATCCGTCGAATCAATGGGATAACGGGGCCAGGCTCAAGGGTGGTTCCATTTTAGCAAGGGCTTGGCGGTGGGGAGCGCGTGAGGTGGGTGGGGCTGGGCCTAAGGGGCAAATTGGCCCAGATCGCGAGTTGCCTGAGAACAGGTTAAGGTTAAGTGTTGTTACCAGCCCAGAGTTGTTACCAGCCCACGGTTGTTGCAATTCTTGCGTTGCTAGTGTTGCCAGGTCTGTGTTGTGGCAACCGTGCGGATTCATTTATTGTTTGTTTTCCTTACCTGAACTGATGACTATTCCTCTTGCTGCGGCGATCGATCGCCGGACGACCTGGCTGATGACGATCGCGTGTCTTTTGTCCATTGGCAGCCTTTACTACAATCAACCTTTGTTGGTGTTGATGAGCCAGACTTACCAGGTTTCGGTGGTGCAGGTCAGTGCTGTGCCCACCTTGACCCAAATGGGCTATGCCCTGGGGATGCTGTTGTTTATTCCCCTGGGCGATCGGGTGAATCGGCGCAAGTTGATCGTTGGGCTGAGTGGGTTGAATGCGATCGCGCTGCTACTCATTGCCTACTCCCCATCCTTTACCTGGTTAGTTAGCTTGAGTTTTGTGAATGGGATGACGGCGATCGTGCCGCAATTGTTGGTGCCCTTTGCGGCTCAGTTGGCTCACCCCGCACAGCGAGGGCGGGTGGTCGGAACGGTGATGGGCGGCCTGTTGGCGGGCATTGTTGTGGGTCGGTTGGCGGGTGGAATAGTCGGCTCAATTTGGGGGTGGCGGGCGATTTTTGCGGTGGCGGCCTTGGGGATGGTGCTCTTGGCCGGGTTGCTCTACAAAACCTTACCGTCGATCGCCCCGTCTGTGCAGTTGGCCTATGGCGCTCTGATGCGATCGCTCCCCACCTTGCTCACAACCTATCCCCTCTTACGCGAAACCGCCCTTATGGGTGGCCTGTTTTTTTCGGTGTATTGTGGCTTTTGGGCAACTTTGCCGTTTCTCCTGGCCCAACCCCCCTTTGCCCTGGGCAGTCAAGTGGCCGGAGCCTTTGGCCTGGTGGGGATTGTGGGGGTCATTGCTGCGCCAGTGGTGGGCCGCATTGCCGATCGCCGCAGTCCACGGGTGACGGTTTGGGCCGCGATCGGGTTTCTCCTGGTGGCGTTGGTGGTGTTGTGGGGCGCTCAGCACTGGCTCTTGGGCATTTGGGCCGGGGCGATCTTGCTGGATTTAGCCGTGCAAACGGGCCAAATTTCGAACCAAACCCGCATCTACACCTTGCCTGTGACGGCCCACAACCGCATCACAACGGTATACATGGTGTCCTACTTTTTGGGCGGTTCCCTGGGCTCCTGGCTATGCGCCTATGCCTGGAAACTGGCGGGTTGGGCTGGGGTTTGCACGTTTGGGCTAGCGATCGCCGCGATCGCGGGGGCGGTGTTCTGGGTGCGTCGTGCCCGTTAAACCCCAGTTCAGACGGCATCCTGACTGTTGCGATCGCTCTGGTTGGCCGCCCGTTGGGGCCGCCCTGCCAAAATATCACTTCACCACAAAAAAGTATCTCAAAGCACAGCAGAGAATCTAAGCCTGAATTTAAATAGTCTAGACATTTTGTATACAGCATACATAACTGGCGTGAGTGCTACCTCTGTGTGGGTAGCCCTTTTGTTTGTTGTATTAATGAGTCTTTCTTGGTGTGATTTTCGTATTCAAGAAAACTCAAAATTCAGTTAAACGTGATGATTGAGTAAGAACGTAAATGGTGAACAACAGTCAGTCTCAGCGGGTGTCTAGGTTAGTTGCGATCGCGATGACGCTACTATTTGCAACTGGATGTGCTTCCACCCCCACAACTAGCAGTTCCTCTACAACCACAACCACTGCTACCAGCGCCACCAAGCAAGATTTGAAAACCGTGCGTGTCCAACTCTCGTTCCTCAAACAGAGTTTAGACGCACCCCTCATCATCGCTATGAACAAGGGTTACTTTGCCGAAGAAGGGCTCAATGTCACCTACGAGCGGGGCTTTGGCAACGCCGATACGATCAGCAAACTGGGGACGGGCAAATTTGACCTTGCCTTCAGTGATATGTACAACGCGATGGATTTTAACGACAAAAATCCGAACGACAAAATCATTGCCGTGGCGATCACGCAAAATAAAGCGCCCTTTGCTGTGTTGAGTTTCAAGCAAAACGGCATTAACAGCCCCAAAGATTTGGAAGGCAAGAAAATGGGTGCACCTGCGGGTGATGGCCCGCGCAAACTGTTTCCTTTATTTGCCGAGCAAGTGGGGGTCAATCCTGATTCGGTGGATTGGACGACGATGGAACCCAAACTGCGGGAAACCTTTTTGCTTCAAGGCAAAGTGGATGCAATTAGTGGTTTTTCGACTTCTGCCTTGCCGAGTTTGCTGAAAGGGGGCAAGTCGATGGATGACATTAGCTTGTTCTACTACACCGAGAATGGTTTGGATTTCTATGGCAATGCAATTTTGGTGAAAGAAGCGTTTGCTAAACAGAATCCTGAAGTGGTCAAAGCGTTTGTCAAAGCCTACTTCCGGGGGATGCAAGATGTCTTAAAAGATCCGGTGGCTGGGTTGGATGCAGTGATCGCGTCGGATGACAGCAAGTTGATGGATCGGCAGGCGGAAAAAGTTCGCTTGGAAATTGCAATGCGGGATTTGTTTGTCACCCCTGAAGTGGAGAAAAACGGTTTGGGTGGGTTAGATGAAAAACGGATGCAAAAGACAATCGATCAGACGATCGTCGGGTTCAAGCTGAAAAGTAAACCTACTCTGGCGGATATTTATACGGACGAATTTTTGCCTCCGAAGGAGGTTCGGACGTTGCCCCCTGCCAGCGATCGCAAACCCTTGACCTAAAGTTCTCATTGCAGACGGGCTCGGCACTCCGTGTTGGTGGCTGGGCCTTTAATACGCCATCCTATTCCGTTGCTGAGAGTGAAGCCATTATGGTACAGCCAAGTTTAGATTCGGTGTCTTCTGAAGCGCGATCGCCGGAGACTGCCCCCCTGCTAGAGTTTGACCACGTTGGGTTGGAATATCCCTTTGAAGGGAGTATGCGCCGGATTATTGACGAAGTGAACCTATCGATCAAACCGGGCGAATTTGTTTCCTTTGTCGGGCCAAGTGGGTGTGGCAAAACGTCGATCTTGCGCATGGTCTCCGGTCTGAATCCCGCTCCGATTGGGGAAATTCGCTATCGTGGCCAGCCCATTACCAAACCGTTGAATAACATCGGGATTGCTTTCCAAAACCCGGTCATGTTGCCCTGGCGCAATACGCTAAACAACGTCCTGTTGCCGCTGGAAATTGTGCAACCCTACAAGCGGGAACACAAGCAAAAACGAGCCGAACACATCCGTATGGCGCAAGATCTGCTGGCGACGGTGCGGCTACAAGATTTCCAAAAACAGTATCCCTGGCAGTTGTCTGGGGGGATGCGCCAACGGGCTTCGCTCTGTCGGGCGTTGATTCACCAACCCGAAATTTTGCTGCTGGATGAACCCTTTGGGGCGTTGGATGCGTTTACCCGCGAAGAAATGTGGTCGATGCTGCAAGCCTTGTGGATGCGGGTGAAGTGTGTTGGGATTTTGATTACCCATGATTTGCGGGAGGCGGTGTTTTTGTCCGATCGCGTGTATGTCATGAGTCCACGGCCTAGTCGGATCATTTACGATGCGGTGATTGATTTGCCCCGTCCCCGCACCTTGGAGATGGAATTGTCGGACGACTTTAATCACTATTTCTCGAATATTCGTCGCCACATTCACCATAACTAACCATTCGCCCTCACGAATAAAGTGGCTGGAATTTGCTCGCAGCAATGCTCGGTTTCCGGGTGGGGCTGGGGGCGTGGAGCCAAATTCTGACCTGTTGTTTTTCTCTGTTGTTGAGCGATCGCACAATGGCTGCTACCAAACTAGACCGATTTCTAAAGTCCAAATCTGCCGGGTTTGTCTTGCCCTTCATTGCCACAGTTGTGCTGTTTGCTGTGTGGGAATTGGTGGTGATTCTGTTCAAGATTCCACCGTTTAATTTACCCGCCCCATCAAGCATTGCCCAGGCCACGATCAACTTTACCCCCCAACTGCTGGCCAACTCCCTCCGCACCCTCTGGACAACGCTGCTAGGCTTTTTGTTGGCTGTGGGCGTGGGGGTCGTTTTAGGGTTTATGATTGGCTATTCCAGGGTGGCGTATTTGATGCTGTATCCCCTATTGGTTGCGTTTAATACGATTCCCAAAGCGGCGATCGTCCCCCTGTTGGCAATCTGGTTTGGGGCCAATGCTATTCCGGCGACGGTAACGGCTTTTCTGCTAGCCTTTTTCCCCATTGCGGTCAATGTGGCCTTGGGTCTGGATACGGTGGAACCAGAAATGAAAGATGTGCTGCGATCGCTGGGAGCAAACCAGGTTGAGACGTTCCAAAAAGTCGGCTGGCCCCACACCTTACCCTACATTTTTGCCTCATTAAAAATTGCCGCATCCTTTGCCTTTATCGGGGCCGTGATTTCTGAATCGGTAGCGTCGAATGCGGGGTTGGGCTATTTAATTGTGCAAGCCACCTCTGACTTTAATGTGCCGCTGGCGTTTGCGGCGTTGCTGCTGCTGGCGGTCATGGGGGTGGTGTTGTATGCCTTCTTTGTTTTTGTTGAAAAAAAGGTCATCTACTGGGCTCGGTAAACTCCCGTGGTGGCTGCATGCGGTTTATTCCCCTGGGCGATCGCCGGGGCGAAACCAGTTCCAATGGCGATAGTTGGGGTGCAGGTGGCCCTGGGGTTCGGATTGGCCGATCATTTCTGGTTGGTCAGCCTGGGGGTGGTGAGGGCGGTTGCGCAGTTTGAACAGTTTCATAGGACAAAAACAATTGAAAGAATAAAGTCTCTATCTGTATTATAAGCTACGGTTTTTGAGGGAATTACCCTCCAGCCAGGTGATTGTTTAAGGTGTTGTGGGGTGAGCCTGGGCTATGCCTTGGGGCGTAACCACCTTAAGAGACGTTGGGTCTCAGGGGTTTACGGACTGTGGGGCGATCGCGCTGAGGTTAGTCATACTAGAAGCAAAAGGCGATCGCGGGTATGGCTCGGTGGCAACGGTGGGTTTGGGTGGGTCTGGGGCTGGTGGCGCTGGGCGGTGGGGCGATCGCCTATGGTCTGGGCGAAGAAGCACGACTGTTTGCCCTGGATGGCGAGACTGGTCGGGTGCAGTGGTCGGCGGCCCAACTTCGGCGTGGCCACCATCAACCCCAGGCCACTGCGGATTCTGTCATTGTGAGTCAGTCTGGCCCACCGTCCGACGCCGCTGGGTGGGATATGGAACCCGGTGCCCCCGCCCCTGGCCGTCGTTGCCAGCAACAGGGCTGGAGTTTGACTGCGTATAACGCAAAAAATGGACAGGAGCAGTGGTCTTTTTGCCCCAGTGCAGAACAGTATCCTGACTTGGATTTGCGGTTGACTCATGGTATGCGGTTTCAGGTCGATCGCGATCGTGTCTTGGTGCCATTGATTATGTTTCATGGTTCGCCCAAACCGACCCAAGACCAACTACTGGCGATCAATTCGATGAATGGTCAGATGCTTTGGCAGACTCCCCATAATTTCTATGGGGCATTACCTGTGAACTCAACCCTGATCACCACGAATGGGGTGCCTCGGCTGACTCAATGGAAAGTGAGCAGTGAGCTATTGGGGGCCAGCATTGTCCAAATGGGCGATCGCGTTGCTATCCTGACGGGGCGGCTGAATCAGGCTGCAACGATACAAGCGGTGTCTGCCACAACGGGTCAACGCTTATGGGCAACAGCCCTGCGCGATCGCATCACAACCTCCAAAACTACACTCGATGCTGCAACCCGTAACTATCTCCTGCGTCACAATGACCACGTTATCCACATTGCGCCTACGAATCGGCTCACGGTGCTGGCAGCAACCACGGGCAAAATTCAATTTGAATTAGAAGGTCAGTTTTTAGGTCGAACGGTTGTGCATGAAAATGCTATTTATCAGTTTGGGCCAGAGGCGATCGCGGCATACGACTTGACCACAGGGAAAAGTCTTTGGCGACGACCAAATTCAGTCTCGAAGCAAACGATTACGGATGTTCTTATGGGTGCGCTGGAGGCTGAAACGGTGTATACCCGGAGTTATCAGTTTCCAGTATCGGCCTCCCTTGCGACCCCTGGAACCGTAACCTTGGAAGCCCTTGACGCGAAAACTGGGAAACTCCGTTGGCAAAAACAATTTCCCCATCCTGGTGGTATTGACCTGGCGGTGACACCTGTTCCCAGCGCGATCGGGGTGACTGCCGTGGTTGGTCAAACAAGCTCCGATCCGACGGCGCTGCAACTGGTTACCCTCGATCGCCAAACGGGTGCAACCCGCTGGACTTTTCCCCTCCGCATCGCTGCGCAACATCGCCCTGTCCGAATTTATGGATTGTTGGGCAGTAACCACAAGCAGGTGTTTGTTCGGGATTATGCGCCTCGTTTTCGCCATTGGCTGGCACGGCTCAATCCAAATTGGCATTAGCGATCGATGAAAAGTGGCTTGACCTCTGAATGGCCCAAGGTTAATATGGTTTTGCTATAAAGTAATGTGTTTTATGTCTGTTCAGCAGCCAACTCTTCAACTTCTGTCTAGCCTTGGGCTGGGGCTGCTGCTGCGCCTTGGGCGCATACTATTTTGCTACTGACTCTAACGAGATTTTGACTCCATTCCATAATGGTTATGCACTAATGTCGGTTGGATTGCGGCTAATTTGCTTAGCACTAAACAACCGTTGAATGGTGTTTATGTGAATTTGTTTGACTTTTAAATGATGCTCGTTTCGCCTTGACGGAGACTTGGTTCGATTGCGATCGCGCCTCTAATTTTGAGTGGCTTAAAACTGGCGATCGCCAGCAATTTGACTTGGGTTTGAACTGCATTATTTGGTCTTAATTAGGAGGTTTTTATGCAACGACACACACTGCTGGGTACAGGACTACGACTTCGCCAGGGTTGTCAGGTTCAGGCTCGATGGCGTGCTGACAACCCCATTGCAATTCCATTGGCCATCTTATTTTTCATTCATTTTATTGCTGAACCCACTAAACGTAGAAAACAATCATGTTGAATCAACCTGCGACGAAGTACCAACCTTTTGCCCCTGTTTCCTTGCCCGATCGCACCTGGGTAAACCAAACAATCACCCGGCCCCCGATTTGGCTGAGTACTGATTTACGTGACGGCAACCAAGCGCTGATTGAGCCGATGAGTATTGAACGGAAACTGAAGATGTTTCAAATGCTCATTCAAATTGGGTTCAAAGAAATTGAAGTTGCGTTTCCTTCCGCGTCACAAACTGACTTTGACTTTGTTCGACATTTAATTGAACAGGATTTGATTCCTGATGATGTCAGGATTCAAGTCTTGACTCAGGCGCGAGAAGATTTAATCCGTCGGACTTTTGCGGCATTGCACGGCGTCAAACGGGCGATTGTGCATGTGTATAACGCTACGTCTCCGGTGTTTCGGCAAGTGGTGTTTGGCCGCGATCGCCAGGGTACGATTGATCTGGCCGTCGATGCAGCGACCTTAATTCGGGAGTTGGCAGCCAGCCAACCTGAAACAGATTGGTACTTTCAATATTCGCCAGAAACCTTTACTGCAACAGAACTGGACTTTGCCAAGGAAATTTGTGATGCGGTGGTCGAAGTTTGGCAACCTACGCCCCAGCACAAAGTCATCATTAACTTGCCTGCCACCGTGGAAGTAGCAACACCGAATGTATTTGCCGATCAGGTGGAATGGATGCATCGTCATCTGGCCCAGCGCGATTGTGTAATCATCAGTGTGCACCCCCATAACGATCGCGGCTGTGCGATCGCGGCGGCGGAACTAGCGCAAATGGCCGGGGCTGACCGGGTTGAGGGATGCCTCTTTGGGAATGGAGAGCGCACAGGCAACGTGGATTTGGTCACCTTGGCGCTTAATCTGTACACCCAAGGGATTCATCCTGGGTTGGATTTTTCCCGCATTAATGATGTCGCCCGGACGGTGGAAGATTGTACCCAGTTGCCGATCCATCCGCGTCACCCCTATGTGGGCGATCTGGTGTTTACGGCGTTTTCTGGTTCCCACCAAGATGCCATCAAAAAAGGGTTTGCGGCCCAAGTTCCAGACGCGCTGTGGGCGGTGCCCTACTTGCCCCTCGACCCGGCAGATGTAGGCCGCACCTATGAGTCGGTGGTGCGGGTGAACAGCCAATCGGGGAAGGGGGGCATTGCGTTCTTGCTGGAACGGGAAACTGGTCTGGTGTTGCCTCGGCGGTTGCAAATTGAATTTAGCCAGGTTGTGCAGCGGGTGATGGATGCGCGGGGTACAGAACTGTCGGCCAAGGATTTGTGGCAGTTGTTCGAGCAGGAATATTTGCAAGCTGTAACGCCATTGAAGTATTGTCAGCATCAGTTGATGGAATTGCCCAATGGGGAGGCGATCGCCGTTGAACTGTTGCACCAGGGACAGCCGATCACCCTGTGGGGGGAGGGGAATGGCCCCATCGATGCGTTTATCCAGGCGTTGCGATTGACGTTGAATGTGGACTTGCGAATTCACCACTATGAAGAGCGATCGCTGGAGCAGGGCAGTCAGGCCCAGGCTGTGGCCTACATTGAACTGGTTCGGGATTTGAGCCCGTACCCCATCCACGGTGTTGGCATCCATACCAATATTGTCACTGCGTCACTGTTGGCGATTTTAAGTGCGGTCAATCGGGGGTGGCCACAACCGGAAGAGGGGGCAGATTGATCTAGCCTGGATTATTGACCACCAGGGAATTCATCGGGGCGGAGCTTGTATCCGCCCGTCTGGTTGGTTGCGGCCAGGTTTTGGGAAAGGTGCGGCAGCTTGCAGGTTGACCTGTTGCGATGAATTCAAAGTTCAGGATCAATGCTTGGAATTAATGTTTGGGATTAACGCTTGGGTTGGCAATCTTCGATCAACCCATAAACAGTATGGGATGGGGCAGTTAATTCCACAATAAACGTTGAGCCTTGTCCAACCTGACTTTCTAAAGAAATCACCCCACTGTGGGCATCAACACATTGTTTGACAATGGATAAACCAAGCCCTGTACCGGGATGATGATTGGCATTACTACCTCGATAAAAGGGTGTAAATAAATTCTCCTGGTCGCTGGGAGAAATCCCAATTCCTTGGTCTTGAATTTTGAAGATTACCCGATCGCGATCGCACTCCAACAGAAAATTAATCTCGCTATGTTCGGGGGAATACTTAATCGCATTGCCCAATAAATTACTCAGAATATGTTGCAATAATTTGGGATCAAGCTCATAGTAGGGCTGTTGGATCTTGGAGTATTCCGCTGAGATAAAACGGATGGTATATTGCTCTTGTGTGCGAATTTGAAAATCTTCTGCGATCGCTAGACAAAAGTGATAAATATCAATAGGCTCTGGCCGACATTGAAACTGTTCGCGATCAATTTCACTCATCAACAGCACATCTTGAATGAGCCGAGTCATCTCTTGTACGGCTGTTTTCGCCCGATGAATATAGTTTTTTTGCTTTTCTCTTGGAATGTTGTAATCTTGCCGCTCCAGTAGTTCTAGGGTAATCAAAATAGAGCTAAGGGGATTCCGAAACTCGTGGGAAACAAAGGAGACAAACTGGGATTTAAGGGCATTAATTTGTTTTTCTTTTTCCAGGGCTTGCTTGACGGCCAGGTCAGTTTGATGGTTAGCTAGCGCAATTTTGATACTGGTATTAAGGGTTTGCACATCAAATGGTTTGACAACATACCCATAGGGCGCAGCAGATAGGGCTTCTTGAACAGTGGGATCATCGGCGTGGGCGGTTAAAAAAATAATCGGTAGATTGAACTGATTGCGGATATGGGTGGCGGCCTGAATTCCACTTTGTCCACCTTGCAAATAAATATCCATCAACACTAAGTTGGGTTGGGTTGTTTGCACTAACTCAAAAGCTTGGGTGGGTGTATTTGCAATACCAACGACGATGTAACCTAGTTTTTTGAGGTTTTGCTGAATATCGAGTGCAATAATCCATTCATCTTCAACGATGAGAATTTTGGATGTAGCCTGAAGCTTGCTAATGCCAGAATTCATAATTAAGTTCTTCGGTGAAAGGAGCTACTGGAGAGATGAATGGAGGTTATGTGGTTTGCTTGAACGTAATTGTAAAGCGGGTGCCGCTTTGCGTTGCCACATTTTGATATCCTAATCTTAAAGTTCCTCCCAGTTGCTGCGTTAAACCGTGAACAAGTTGTAACCCAAGGGAAGGGTTGGATTGAAAATTGGTCATGGTTTCTTGCTCAGTTTGGGGGATGCCAATGCCATTATCTTCAATCACTAAGTAGTAATAATGGTCGGCGCTGAGGCCAAAGTGCAGAATAATTTCGCCGGGGCGCTGATCGGGAAAGGCGTATTTGATGGCGTTGAGGATTAACTCGTTGGCGATGAGGCCGCAGGGTAGGGCCACTTCGAGGGTGACTTCGAGTTCGGAGACGTTGAGGCGGAGTTGAATTTGTTGGGTGCTGGCGAGGTGGGATTGTAAGACATCTTCGCCCAGGTCGCGGAAGTAGGCGGCGGTGTTGATTTGGGCGAGGTTGTTGGATTGGTAGAGGCGCTCGTGGATGAGGGCCATTGTTCTGACGCGGCTGCGGCTGTCGTTGAAGAGTTTGAGGATGGCGGGATCGTCGATCGCCCCGGCTTGTAAGCTGAGGAGGCTGGAAACCATTTGCATGTTGTTTTTGACGCGGTGATGCACCTCTTTGAGGAGGACATCTTTTTCCTCAAGGGAGGTGCGGAGTTGGGCTTCGACGATCGCGCGTTCTTGGAGTTCTTGTTGAAGTTGGGTGTAGAGTTCGGATTGTTGAATGGCGATCGCCAGCTGGGCGGCAATTTGTTGCACCAGTTCTTGTTCGTCGGCAGTCCATTGGCGGACGGTGGTGCAGCTATGAATGCTCAAGAGGCCCCAAAGCCGCTGGGGTGGGAATTCTGGGGTGGGGCGGGTGGCTTCTTGTAGGAGAATGGGCGCAGATAATTTGGATTGAATTTGCATCTCTTGCAAAAACTCGACCAGGCAGGGATTTTCTTCCATGAGGGCGGGTTGGGTGAGGGAGCGAATTTGGCCCGCTTGATAGGTTTGTTGGCACGTTTTGGGGAAGCAGTCGTCGTGGCGATAGTAGAGGGTGAGGGAGGGAAAGCCGGGGGCGACGGATTCTTGGAGGATGGTGGCGCTAGATTCGGAGGTGAAGTAGAGAATTAAGGCGCGATCGCACTGCAAGATTTCCCGCACTTCTGTGACGGCGGTGGCCAGCACTTCATCGAGGTTGAGGGATTGCCGAATGCGTTGGGTGATGGCCCGGAGCAAGGTTTCTCGGCTGGCCTGTTTGCGCATGGCGGTTTCGGCCCGTTTCTGTTCGGTGACATCCCGAATGATGACCATGACCTGTTCGGTGGACAGGGGCATGAGGCGGGCTTCAAAAAAGCGCTCGGTGCCGTCGATCCGCAGGGGATATTCAACGCGGGTGAGGCTTTGGGTAGTGATGGTGGTGGCGATCGCGGTGGTGATAATGGTCGCGACAGCGGTGGGCAAAACGTCGTCAATGCTGCGCCCGATCACAGCGGGCAAGGGCCGATACAAATAGGGATAGTTGGGGGTTTTGCAATCGAGAAAAATGCCAGCGGTGGTGAGGGTAAAAACCAGGTCAGGAATTGCCTGAAACAGGGCTTCTAGTTCGGTTGTCCGGGCAATAAGCTGGCCGGTGCGTTCTTGCACCCGCTGTTCTAGATGTTGGTTGAGTTGTTGCAGGTCGGCTTCGGCTTGCTTCCGAATTTTGAGTTCGAGTTTGGCTTGTTGGTAGAGGTTGGCTTGTTGGAGGGCGATGCTGACTTGTTCTGAGAGTTGCTTGAGTAAGTCAATGTCGGCGGTTGACCATTGCCGTGGGCCTTGGCAGTGGTGGGCAATCAGTAAGCCCCACAGGTTGCGGTGTTGCCGAATGGGGACGACGAGGTTGGCCCGGACGCCAAATTGACGCAAAAAATCGGCGTGGCAGGGGTTAATGTCTTCGGTGTCGATGTCGGAAATGCAGCGCACGCGGCCTTGAAAGTATTGCTCGATGTAAGTGGCGGCGAAGCAGGGGTCGTTGATTTCCTGACCGATGAGGGCCTGACAACCGGGGGCCACGGATTCTTCGATGATGCGGTAACTCTCAGAATCGGACATTTGGTAGAGCACGACGCGATCGGTTTGGAGGAAGCGGCGGACTTCGTGAACGGTGGTGTTGAGAATGTAGTTGAGGTTGAGGGATTGGCGGATGCGGCGGGTGATGGTGGATAGGAGGCGTTCGCGATCGCGCTGTTGCTGGAGGGCAAGTTCAGCGGCTTTGCGATCGCTGATATCTTTCATAAAACAAAAGTGGCCGATGAATTCGTGTTGGCCAGTGTCTTCGGTGGTTTTGTATTCCGCGATCATCATGACTTGTTTGTAAAAAACAGTGCCATCTTTGCGGATGCCTTTGGCTTCCACTTCCACTGAACCCTGTTGAAGCATGGTTTGGAAGGCGATCGCGAGGCGGTCATGGTCGTCAGGATGAACAGTCGCTTGCCACGGCAGGCCAATTAGCTCGTCGGGGGTGTAGCCCGTGAGGTGGGCATAGGCTTGGTTCACCATTTGGTAGTAGCCTTGCTGGTTCAGTTGGGAAATACCTTCAACGGCATGGCTGAGGGCGTTGTTGAGGCGGTTGAGTTCTTGTTCGGCCAGTTTGATTTGGGTAATGTCACGAAAACTGACTGACAGCCCTTCGGCAAAGGGGTAGGCAAAAATCTCGAACCAGGTGGCTAAGGCGGGGTAGTACACTTCAAAAGCGACGCTTTGTTGGTGGGCAACCGCCCAGTGATATTGGTAGTACATTCGGCTGTCGATCGCTTCGGGAAATTCATCCCAGGCTCTTTGGCCTAATAAGTCTTCGCGGCGGCGACGCAGCAACAGTTCGGCTTTGTCGTTGAGATAAACGAAGCGCCAATCCTGATCAAGGGTGAGGAAGCCATCGCTAATGCTGTCTAGAATGCGGCAGACTTGTTGTTCGGAGGCTTGGAGGGCGAGTTCGGTGGTTTTGCGATCGCTAATATCCAGGGTGACGCCATCCCAGGCCAATTCGCCATTTTCCAGTTCGGTGGGTTGGGCGATGCCCTGAAGCCAGCGGTATTGGCCGTCGGGATTGAGCACGCGGCATTCCGCTTGCCAGGGGGTTTTGGTTTGTTCGGCTTGGTGCAAAATTTGGTGCAGGCGAGCGGCATCTTCAGGGATGATCTGTTGCCACAAGACACTGACATCTTGTTCGATGCGGGCTTTGTCTACGCCCCAAATTTGGTGGGCGTTGGGGCTGATGTAGGCGACGTAGCTGGTGCCATCGGGGCGGATGACGTAGCGAAAAATGGTGCCCGGCAGGTTGGCTACTAGGTGCTGAAAGCGGATTTCGCTGGCCTGGAGTTGGGTATATAACTGGGCCTGGTGAATGGCGATCGCCACTTGGTCGGCAATGCGTTGGATCAGCTCAATTTCGGTGCCCGTGTAAGACACGGGTTCTGGAAATTTGATGGAACTGAGGCTACCCCAAACGGTGTTGTTAACAACAAGGGGCATTAACAACCAGGAACCGGGCGAGTCCTGGGCCAGGGCTTCGTTGGTGGGATCGGTCAAGCTTGCGGCATTTTCAATCAGAACAAATTCCCGTTGTTTGAGCCGTTCTGCAAGGGGATTATCGCGATCGGGAATTTCCTCATGGGTGCGATTGGGCAAGCGAAAGTCACGGCGATAGGCGGCGACGTGTCGCCAACAGGCTTCGTCGGGGTAATATTGCACGATCGCGACTTCGCCCAGGTGCAGCAGTTCAGCGACTTCGCGGGCTGCCGTGGTAAAGATCGTAGCCAAATCTAGGGATTGCCGAATCACCTGGACAACGCGGTTCAGGGCTTGTTCTTGTTGGGCTTGCTGCTGAATGGTGGTTTCAATGCGTTTGCGATCGCTGATGTCGAGGGTGATCCCATCCATCGCGATGGAATTTCCGGCTTCGTCATAAACCACATGGCCCGTTGCAAACAGCCAATGCACCTCGCTGTTGGGCCAGATGACCTGATACTCGATTTCGTAGGCTTGCCGATGGGCGATCGCGTCGTTGACGGCCCGTTGCACCCGCGCGCGATCGTCGGGATGAATAATTTCAAAAACGGTTTGAAAGGATAATTCAGCTTCCGGGCTTAACCCAAAATGGACTTTGCATTGTTCTGAGGTGATTAAATCCCCCGTTGCCAAATCGAGTTGCCACAACCCAATGGCCACGGCCTGCAAAACCAGGGATAAATCCCGTTGGCGCTGTGCCAGGATCTCTTCGGTTTGGTGGAAAGTGGTCAAATCTCGCACGGTGACGAGGCTCCCGGCGATCGCCCCGGCCTCGCGATAGGGCGTGTAGGTAATTTCGGCGAGGCAGTGCCCCCCGTCTGGTAATGGCACCCAGTGTTGATAGCGCACGACCGACCCCGCAAAGCAACGCGCCAACAGCGGCTGGATGACAGTTTGGAAAAATGCTGGTTCAAACAGAGTCGCAACGGGTTGATCAATCACCTCTTCTCGGCGTTTTTGGTGCAGATCTAAGTAAGCCTGGTTGACCAGTCGATAGACATAGTTGATGTCAATCACCGCGAGGGCATCTGTCGTCGCTGACATGATCTGCTCATGCTGCCGTAAGTACTGGGCTTGGTGCTTTTGGCGCGTGATATCGGTGGCATAACCGATAATGTAGCTGGGTTGTTCTGTTGGCGTGCCCATTGGCTGAATTTGCACGGCAATCCAACGAATGCTGCCGTCGGGGTGGATGATCCGGTATTCGCGGCTGGTGGGTTGGTGGGTGGCTTGCTCATCGAGGGAACGGGTGACGATTGGCAGATCGCTAGGATGAATGGCGGCCAGCCATGCCTCTGAATTTTGGTATAGGCTAGTGCAGGATTGGCCCCAGATCGCTTCGTAGGTAGAACTCACGTATAGGAATGAACCCGTTGCCCCCGATCGCACTAACACGAGTTGATCGACAGGATTAGCCAGGGATTGAAAATCGCCTTTGCTGGCATCTAGGGTGGCGATCGCTTGTTTTAGGGTGGTTACATCCCGCAGCACATTGACGATGCAAGGGGTTTCCTCCTGGTGGAACACCCGGCCCGAAAGCAGGCCCACCCGCACTTCTCCCGATTGCAACTGAAATTGGATTTCGTAGTTTTCGACTTGCTCCTTGGCCTGGAGGCGTTGCCCGAATTGGGCATAGGCGGCTGCCTCAACCCAGAAATTCAAACTCCGGGTGGTTTGATGGTGGATTTCTGCGGGAGTGTAGCCAGTGAGTTGGTAAAAACTGTGACTGGCATCTAGCAGCATTCCATCCTCTAACCGCGTGATGAAAACCAGGGCAAGTGTCGTTTTGGTGATGCTGATTGGCCAGTCGGTAGCGGGGCCTTGGGGCTGGCGATCGCGCTGGGGGGTGGCCTCGGTTGCTAAAGTCTGGGGATTGGTTTGGGCTTGTAGGGCCTGTAAGTTGGCTTGACTTTGAGCTAATTCTTGTTCTAGCGCTGCAATCCGTTCTAACAGCTCTCCTATACTAGGATTAGAGTTTGCCGCATCACTCATCACAAATTGTCTGTTGGCTTAAAGTTTAATGTATCAAAAATAAAAGTAATACTAATTGAGTCCCAATCAGTTATGGCTGACTCAACTTCATTTTTATCTTTAGTTTAGTATTGATTGTAAAAGTCTAGTCGCCAACCTGGTATTTAACGTCTATTTAATTTGGTGTTGGGAATAGGCCCTGTTTAATCCGTAAATTAACGGTCGAAAATTGTTACATTTGATACTTTTCTCTGGTTTGGGATAAAATCTGGACTTGGCCGATCGCCAAGGGCTCCCAGGCTCACTGTAGGCTTGTCAACCGGAAGAAGATATTGGGCCGACTCGTGCATAAAAGCCCATAAATAAAACCCTGGGCTCTGGGTATGATCGACAAGAGCCAGGGCGATCGCGTTGGCTTGGGCCGCCACTCATTGCAGCGGCTTAGCCTCAGTTTGAGTTGAAATGGATTCAGGCGTTGGGCGGAATTATTTGCCGTAGTAAAAGGCAACTTCTTTTTCTTTGAGAGGCACAAACCCTGCATCCATTAACATTTGGTTGAGTTCGTCTTGGGAAATGTGCTTGGCTCCAATCCGGACGATGCGCGATCGCATCGTGTTGCTGACTCCGCTGCGTTGCCGACCCGCTTCCAGCGACATCACGCTATTATACAAATCCAGTTTTGCTTGAGGAATGGGTGTACCATCGAAGTCAATGCCTTGCGCGATCGCGGTATCCACAGCATCAGCGCCCAGGGTGGTTTGGGAGTTGGGGTTGGTCATGGGGTGCCCTCGGTTTGGTATACGCGAATTGTATCAAGAGATGCAGATTGTGAGATCAACTGACCGCAACTGGGTGGCCTCAATGCTTCGCCTCAATGCTTTGCCTAGGGCCGCCTGCGCGATCGCGGCTCTGACTCCTGTTGATCACAACACTGTTTATCGCGAGTGAGTAACGATGGGTGTAAAACACAAACTCAAGCGGATCAAAAAACAACTGAATTTGCTATCGCAACAATCGGCGGGGATTGCGGCGGGGTTAGCCCAAATGCGAGTGTTGACGGAAAAACACGGCAAATTGTTGGAACAACACACCACGCTGTTGCAACACCTATCGACTCAGGTGGGTGGCCAATCGTTGGCGACAGCAGCAGAGCCTAAAGCCGGGGTAAACCAGAGCGATCGCGCTGAAACCGCGAATTCAACGGCAACGGCGATCGCCCAACAAACGGAAACGGCCAAACAGCAAGCGGCTTTGTTACAATTACAAACTGAAAATTTATCTCGTTTGTTAGCCATGTTGGAACACCGCGATCAACCCCCTGCGTAATACACCAACGACTTGGTTAACAAACGGTTCAATCATTCCCAGAAATGACTACCAGGAGTTGCAATGGCCCGGTTTTTGCATTTGTCTGATGTGCATCTTGGATTTGATCGGTATGACAACAAAGAACGAACCCTGGACTTTTTTCAGGCGTTTCGGGATGCATTGCAGAAGTATGCGATCGCACCGCAAGTTGACTTTGTGATCATTGCCGGAGACTTGTTTGAACATCGCAGCATTCAGCCCAACGTGTTGAACCATGCCAAGTTCTGTTTGCAAGAGTTGGCAGAGGCTGGAATTCCGGTGATTGCGATCGAGGGCAACCACGACAATCGTCCCTACGGTGTGAAAACCAGTTGGCTCAAGTACTTGGCGGATTGGGATCATTTGATTTTGTTGGAACCAGAAGCCAATGAAGCCGGGGAAATGGTCTTGCTCCCGTGGGATCAGGAAGCCAAGTGTGGCGGCTATATCGATTTGCCCTGTGGGGTGCGGGTGTTGGGTTCCCAGTGGTATGGGGCTTCGGCTCCCCGCGCGATCGCCCAACTGGCAACGGCGATCCAAAATCTTCCCCCCGGCCCGGCCCAGACGGTGCTGTTGTTTCACCACGGCCTCGAAGGACAAATTGCCCGCTATCAAGGGGCCTTGCGCTATGCTGACCTGTTGCCCTTGCAGCAAGCGGGGGTGGATTATCTGGCGCTGGGACACATCCACAAAAATTACGAGGAACAGGGGTGGATCTTTAATCCGGGTTCCGTTGAAGCTAACAGTGTGGAGGAGTCTACGTTTAAGCGGGGCGTGTATTTGGTGGAAATGGATGCCAACGGGATTCGGGCTGAGTTGAAACAAGACTATCAGCAGCGATCGATTGTGCGGTTGCGCCTGGTGGCCAAAGGGCAGGAAAGTGTGGAGGATATTGAGACTGGGGCGATCGCGTGTATTGAGCAGGCCATCCAAACCGGAAAATTGCAGCCGGAGCAAGCACCGATCGTGGAACTGAAGATCGAAGGCAAAGTGGGATTTGATCGGCTGGAATTGGATACCCGCCAACTCCAGCAACACCTCCAGCAGCAGAGCCAAGCCCTGATCTTTTTACTCAAATTTGAGGCGGATTCGGTGGAATATGCGTCGCCGATCGCCGATGATGCGAGTCGTTTGGCGATCGAACAAGATGTGTTTACTGATCTGTTGGCTGCCCACAATACCTACAAAAAGCGGGCGGTGGAACTGGCGAAGGGCTTAATTGACCTCAAGGATCTGCAATTGGAAAATCGCCCGGAGTCGGAGTTGTATGAGTTTGTTGAAGGGTTGCTGAATCCGGTGGAGGATGAGTCGGTGGCGGAGGTGTAATGGGGCTGCTCTCATGGGTTGCTCTGGCTGGTCTGGCTCGACCAATTCAAGGTCTAACGGCCTTGGCGATCGGGTTTCGGTAAAATGCAAAGGTTGCCGTCATTGCTGTGTTGTTATGTTGCCTGAGTCGAGTTATTTTCAGTTCACGCCAGATTTGAAGATTTGTCGCCTGTTGAATGGGATGTGGCAAGTGTCTGGTGCCCACGGACGGATTGACCCCAACCGGGCGATCGCGATGATGGGCGATTATCTCCAAGCTGGTTACACAACCTGGGATTTGGCCGATCACTACGGCCCTGCGGAAGATTTTATTGGCGAGTTTCGGCGACACCTAAAAAGTCAAGGTGGGGACGCAGCGGCGAACCAAATTCAAGCGTTTACCAAGTGGGTGCCCCGCCCCGCCCCAATGACGCGCCAAATTGTGGAGGAAAATATCAATATTTCCTTGCGCCGCATGGATACGCCGACCTTGGATTTGATGCAATTTCACTGGTGGGATTATGGCGATCGCGGCTATTTGGATGCGCTGAAATACATGGCAGAACTCCAGCAGGAGGGCAAAATTCGCCACCTGGCGCTGACCAACTTTGACACCGAGCATTTGCAAATCATTGTGGAGCAGGGCATCAAAATTGTGTCAAATCAGGTGCAATATTCCCTGGTCGATCGCCGTCCGGCGGTGGCAATGGCGCAGTTTTGTGACCAACACAACATCAAGCTATTCACCTATGGCACGCTCTGTGGTGGCTTTTTGGCGGATAAGTATGTCGGGGCGAAGGAACCCGGTCGGTGGAGCGGCATTGAAACCGTATCCCAGCGCAAGTACAAGCAAATGATCGACGCTTGGGGCGGTTGGGGCTTGTTTCAAGAGTTGCTGCAAACCCTGAAGGCGATCGCTCAAAAACACGGGGTCAGCATTGCAAATGTGGCGGTGCGGATGATTTTGGATCAGCCCGCTGTGGGCGGTGTCATTGTTGGGGCGCGGCTGGGCATTGCGGAACACCTGGAGGATAATGCGCGGGTGTTTGGATTGCAGCTTGACGCGGGCGATCGCGCTCAAGTGGATGGGATTTCCGCCCAGGCTCATGATTTGTTCCGCCGCATTGGGGATTGTGGCGATGAATACCGTCGTTAACCATTGACGTGTTGAAGCGCTACCCAAGTTAACTTCCATCAATCGGCTTGATTGACCGATCAGGCGAAGGACTGGGGGTTAGTCGGGTGGCACCCTTGACCACCCCCAATGGCCATCGCTACAGCACCGTCGGCGGATGGAAATAAAACGCAGCCCCCAAAATGGCGTAGGTAGCTAACAGGAGCAAGCCCTCTAACCAGTTCGATCGCCCGTCCAAACTCACGACATTGGCAATGATGACGGCGATCGTGACCGCGATTACCTCAAACAAATTGAAGTTCAAATCCATCGGTTGGCCAATCACCATGCCGACAATGACCAACAGCGGCCCAACCAACAACGCCACCAACAAACTAGAACCCATCGCTACAGATACCGATAGATCCATGTTGTTTTTCATGGCCACGCGCACGGCGGTCACATATTCAGCGGCCCCCCCCACCAGCGGCAACAAAATTACCCCGGTAAACAGGGGGGTGAGGCCCAAGCCAGCGGTGGCTTCATCGACGGCACCCACAAAAATTTCGGACACAATGGCAACCCCCACCGTCGCCGCCATCAAAACGCCAATCCACAGGCGCAAGTTGGGCTTTTCGGCGTGGCCCTCTTCTCCATCCGGGACGATACCCTCATGATCAACCACGCCCACGTCATACAAGTAGCTGTGAGTTTTGAGGGAGAAGACGAGGGACAGGATATAGACCGCGATGAGCACGATCGCCACAAACACAGAGAGGTTTTGCACCGCACTGGGTTTGACCACATTAGAGGTAGAGATGACGGTGGCGGGAATGACGATCGCAATCACGGCCAGAGTCATGGTGGAGCCATTCATGCGGGCGACCACCGGCTGAAATTCTTGTTCTTTGTAGCGAAACCCGCCGAGCAACATCGATAGGCCCATTACCAGTAGCAAGTTACTGATAATCGACCCGGTAATGCTGGCTTTTACAATGTCTACCAGCCCTTCTTTGAGCGCGACCAGGGCAATAATCAACTCGGTGGCGTTCCCAAATACGGCATTGAGCAAGCCACCAATGGATGGCCCCAACACGAGGGCAATTTCTTCGGTTGCGGTACTGAGCCACATCGCCAGGGGGACGATCGCGATCGCGGATAACCCAAATACAGTCAGTGCATTCCACTCCAGCTTGTCTGCTGCGATCGCGATGGGAATGAACACCAACAACCCAAAGGAAATGAGGTTTTTAGTCGGCATAGGCTTCTAAAATTCTCCCAGCATCATACTCGGATTCGCTGGCGATGGGGTGTCTGCAACCAACCTTCAAGGCCAATCTAACGGAGGGAGCAATGAACCAAAGGCGATTCCTCTTACAATGTAAAGACATTGCAATCTTCTGGTTTGACTCCACTCGCGTTTTATGGCGTTTTCCTCCATTACCCGTGCCCTGGGGCGATCGCCCCTGACGAATGAACTGCTGAACAAGCTGGCCCAGTCCTGTTGTTTGCGGCTATCGGGGGTGGCCCGGTTGCCCAAGGGGTTGGTGAGTTCGGCCTTGGCCCAGGCCCAGGGGCGGCCCTTGTTAGTGGTGACGACGACCCTGGAAGAGGCCGGACGGTGGACGGCGCAATTGGATGCAATGGGTTGGCAAACGGCGAGTTTTTACCCCACGTCGGAATCGTCGCCCTACGAACCGTTTGATCCCGAAGCGGAAATTACCTGGGGGCAATTGCAAGTCCTGGCGGATTTATTGCAGGTGCGGCAACTGCCAGCGGAACGCACCGAAAATGGCAAGGCAAAGTCGAATGGGGCGATCGCGGTGATTGCCACAGAACGGGCGTTGCAACCCCATTTGCCCCCGGTTGAGGTATTGCAGTCCTATTGCGTGACCCTGCAAAAGGGCCTGGAGGTGAACCTGGGCCAGTTGAGCGAAACCCTGGCGCGGTTGGGGTACGATCGCGTGCCGCTGGTCGAGATGGAAGGCCAGTGGAGTCGGCGGGGCGACATTATTGATGTGTTTCCGGTGGCGTCGGAGTTGCCCGTGCGGTTGGAATTGTTTGGCGATGAGTTGGATCAAATTCGGGAGTTTGACCCCGCAACCCAGCGATCGCTCGACCGCATTGAGGCGATCGCCATTACCCCCACCAGCTACACCCCCATTATTCAAGCGGCCCTGGGCGATCGCCTGGAAACGCTTGCGCCCTGGCTCACGGGGGAAGCGCAAGAACTGGCGGAACAGGCCCAAACCCTGGAGGGGGCACGTCGTTTTCTGGGGCTGGCCTTTGAGCAGCCTGCCTCCCTGTTGGATTACTTGCCAGAATATACCCTGGTAGCTATTGACGAACCGGAACTGTGCGAAGCCCATTGCGATCGCTGGGTGGAACACGCCGAAGAACACTGGCAAGAAGTGGGAGAAGCCGAGGATGGTACCCAACTGCCCAAATGTCATCGACCCTTTGCGGAGTCGTTGTTGCACCTTCAGCAGTTTGATTGTTTGCACCTGGTGGAGTTGGCGGAAGAACCCACCAGTCGGCAAACCATGCCCACGATTAATTTGGCGAGTCGGCCTGTCCCGGCGATTCCCCATCAATTTGCCCGCCTAGCAGAAACCCTGCGGGGTGAGCGCGATCGCAACTTTGCGATTTGGCTCGTGTCGGCCCAACCCTCCCGCTCAGTGGCGTTGTTGCAAGAGCACGATTGTCCGGCCCAGTTTGTGCCCAATTCCCGTGACTATCTGGCGATCGACAAATTCCAGACCCAACACATTCCCGTTGCTGTCAAATATTCTGGGTTGGCAGAGTTAGAAGGTTTCATTCTGCCGACTTTTCGCCTGGTGGTTGTCACCGATCGCGAATTTTTTGGTCAACACACCCTGGCCACCCCCAGCTACATTCGCAAACGGCGGCGGGCGGCCTCCAAACAAATTGACCCCAACAAGCTGCAACCGGGGGATTACGTGGTTCACCGCAACCACGGCATTGGTAAATTCATCAAACTAGAAAGTCTGGCGATTAACCGAGAAACGCGGGATTATCTCGTCATTCAATATGCCGACGGATTGCTGCGGGTGGCGGCGGATCAACTGAATGCCCTCTCGCGATTTCGGGGTATGGGCGACGGTGCGCCAGAACTCAATAAAATGTCGGGCAAAGCCTGGGAAAAGACCAAGAGCAAGGTTCGCAAAGCGATCAAAAAAGTGGCGGTGGATTTGCTGCAACTCTATGCCCAACGGGCGCAACAGGTGGGGTTTGCCTACCCGATGGATATGCCCTGGCAACAGGAAATGGAAGATTCTTTCCCTTACCAGCCTACGCCTGACCAGTTGAAGGCGGCCCAAGATGTGAAACAGGATATGGAGAGCGATCGCCCAATGGATCGGTTGGTGTGCGGCGATGTGGGGTTTGGCAAAACTGAAGTGGCCATTCGGGCGGTGTTTAAGGCGGTGACGGCGGGTAAACAGGTGGCGCTGATGGCTCCGACGACGATCCTCACCCAGCAGCACTACCATACGCTGAAAGAACGGTTTGCCCCTTATCCCATCCAGGTCGGTTTGTTGAATCGCTTTCGCACAGCCCAGGAACGCAAAGAGATTTTACAACGGTTGAAAACGGGAGAGTTGGACATTGTGGTGGGCACCCATCAACTGTTGGGCAAAGGCGTGGAATTCCGGGATTTGGGGTTGTTGGTGGTGGATGAAGAACAGCGGTTTGGGGTGAACCAAAAGGAAAAAATTAAATCCCTCAGAACCCAGGTGGATGTGCTCACCCTTAGTGCGACTCCCATTCCCCGAACGCTTTACATGGCTTTGTCGGGGGTGCGGGAAATGAGTTTGATTACCACGCCGCCGCCCTCGCGCCGTCCGATCAAAACTCACCTCTCGCCCTATGATCCAGAAGTGGTGCGGGCAGCCATTCGCCAGGAACTCGATCGCGGTGGTCAAGTGTTTTACGTGGTGCCCAGAGTGGAAGGGATTGAGGAAATTTCCGTCCGATTGCGGGAGATGATCCCCGGTGCGCGGATTGCGATCGCCCACGGACAAATGCCAGAAGGCGAACTGGAATCAACGATGCTGACCTTCAGCGAAGGAGAAGCAGAGATTCTGTTATGTACCACCATTATTGAGTCCGGGTTAGATATTCCGCGAGTCAATACTATCCTCATTGAAGATGCCAATCGATTTGGTTTATCCCAACTTTATCAATTGCGGGGACGAGTCGGACGGGCTGGAATCCAAGCCCATGCCTGGTTGTTTTATCCCCAAGGGTCGCGCCTGAGTGACACAGCACGGCAACGGTTACGGGCCATTCAAGAATTTACGCAGCTCGGTTCTGGCTATCAACTCGCCATGCGGGATATGGAAATTCGGGGGGTAGGCAATCTGCTCGGTGCGGAACAATCAGGGCAAATGGATGCGATCGGCTTTGATCTCTATGTGGAGATGTTGCAAGAAGCGATTCAAGAAATTCGAGGTCAGGAAATTCCCACGGTGGATGATACCCAGATTGACCTCAACCTGACGGCCTTTATCCCCGCTGACTATATTCCCGATTTGGATCAAAAGATGGCTGCGTATCGTGCGGTGGCGACGGCTAATTCACGGCAGGAGTTGACCCAAATTGCAGCGGACTGGAGCGATCGCTATGGCCCCTTGCCCACTGCTGCCCAACAATTGATTCGGGTGATGGAACTGAAGCAGATTGCCAAGAAATTGGGCTTCTCGCGGATTAAACCAGACGGATCGCAACATATTGTGTTGGAAACGCCAATGGAAGAACCCGCCTGGAAGCTGTTGCAAGGAAACTTGCCAGAACACTTGCAATCACGGTTTGTTTACAGTGCGGGTAAAGTCACCGTGCGGGGAGTGGGCGTGCTCAAAGCCGATCAACAGCTCGAAAACCTCACGACTTGGCTCAGCAAAATGCAGGGCGCACTCCCAGAAGCTGTGGTGCCGGTGGAAGTGTCGATTGTTAGTTAGCGATCGCTCTTAATTCAAGTCAACAGAATACTGCTAGATGATTATTCTTCCTCGTCTTCGCTGTATTCTTCGCTATCTTCCTCGTCTTCGGTTTCTTCTTCCTCCTCGTCGTATTCTTCACTATCTTCCTCGTCTTCGCTGTCTTCTTGCTCCTCTAGATCTTCGGTTTCTTCCTCGTCGTATTCTTCACTATCTTCGGTTTCATCTTCCTCTTCGCTCTCTTCGTCGTCTTCGGTGTCATCTTCCTCTGTACTATCTTCTGCACCATCAATGGTGTAGTCGTAGTCTTCATCGACGGCATATTCTGCACAGAGTGCATCTAATTCTTCAAGGAAGTCGGTCGAGTCGGCGATCGTGAGGTCAAAATTGAGAATATCTAATTGTGTTGCTTCTCCGTCGGTTTCTTCGTAGTTGTAATCAAAGTAGTAGTCTTCGTCACTTTCAATGTAGTTTTGGCACAGTTCATCCAGGGCTGTGGCAAAGCCTTCTGGGTCTTCGGTCATGATGTAAAAATCGTAGAGCAAGAGGGAGTTTTCGTCCGCAAAAGAAGATTCATCCTCTTCCCAAAATTCGCTGCTGAACTCTAGATCATTGACGGATTTGATAATCCAAGAGTCGTGCCCGTTATAGTCTTGGTGCATGATGTAGTCATAGGGCACATAGCAATAGCCGCGATCGCCCCATTCTGGCCCCCAAGAATTGCGGACAATAAACATCTGATCTTTGTCGGAATAGCCCACACACAGCATGGCGTGCCACGCATGGGTCTCACGGGTGTTTTCGGTTTTTTTGGGTAAGGAAATCCGTCCGCGATTGGTCGTTGCGTCATTAAAGGATTCAAACAAATTGAGGGCAAACGCGATCGGATACCCTTCGGCGAGGGTTTGTCGCCATAAATCCAGATTAGTTTCTAGAAATTCAGCTTCCGTAATCGTGTAATTGGCGGCGTTGTCGTAGGCGGTTTGGTCGGGTTCTTCGCAAATCCTTGCCTCGTCGTTGAGCCAGAGTTCTTCGCAGCACGCTCCGTATTCAATCAGGCTCTCGATCGCGCAATACATCGCTGTGCCGTTATCTTCATGTTGGCTGTCGTGACGGGCGCGGGCGTTGTAGTACACAAAAAGCCGACTGACGTCGCCCGCTTCACCCAGTTCTCGCTTGGCCAGGTATTCGTAAGCGCCAACAAACGCATTGGCTACGCAACTGTTGCCTACTTGCTCTTCAACATCGGTCATAAATTTACGGAGATCGACCCGATGGGGGAGTTGGTCAAAGTTAGCGGTGCGGTGTAGTTTGGTGTTGGCGGGGCGGGCGGCAGCTTGATAGCCACCAATGCGATAATTCAAAGCCATTGCCTAATCTCCTACTAAAATCTGCCTAACGGGGCGATCGCGGAGACCAAGGCCACGGCTAGGCAGTGGAAAACGGCCACCCAGGAAGAGGTGGTTATGTTTAAAGATGCCCAAACCATTGGCCAAATGCTCAGATGGTGAATCGTCCTTTGCGTTGGGGCCAAGAGGTTGCTAAAACCCAGGACTGGCAGGCTCTCCCCTGGCTTTCGGGGCTGTGATTACCCTTGGCTGCCGGGGTGGCACGGTGGCACCCTAGCATTGGCTCAAAACTGCGCACCAATCAAGGGGGACTTGCTGCAAATAGGATTGGGGTCGAGCCAAACCAAACCCTTGGCCATAGTCGATTCCAGCTTCTCGACAAAACTGAATATCAAGCTGATTTTCTAGCCCTTCGGCTAAGACTGGAATCCCCAAATCGTGGGCTGACCGTAACAAATTTGTCACCATGATTTGCTTCATGGGATGTTGGCCACACCCGGCAATGAGCAAGCGATCAATTTTGATCACGTCAGGGCGAAATTCCATAAAGTAGTGATTAACGGCAACGTTGCCATAGAGATCGTCGATCGCAACACCAAACCCTAAACTACGAATTTCATCAATTAACTGATGGAGCGATTGATGGTGAATTAAGGCTTGAACTTCGGTGAGTTCAAATGTAATGCGACGGGGATTTAATCCCAATTCATTCACATAGCATTGAATCTGTTCTAAGAAATTGGGGTTACTAATGATTGCGTTGGGCAATAAGTTGATATAAAACGTTTTAGTTGTGTTGAGTTGGGCGATCGCTTGGAGGCAGGTTTCTAATGCTAAATCATCAAATTCATGGGTTAAGCTGAGCGACATTGCCCCGTCGATTAATTGTTGGCCAGTGAAGCGGCGATCGCCCTGTTCACTGATAGCACGGGCAAGGCATTCATAGGCAATAATTTGCCCAGTTTGGAGATCAAAAATAGGCTGGTAATCAAAGTACAAGCGTTGCTGAGCGAGGATGCGCAAAAACCATGAATGTTTGGCGGAAATGGTAATAGTGCTGAGCGGGCGGGCGTCTAAAAATTCGAGCAACAGGGAGTGGGAGTCAAGCTGCGATCGCGTGATGCAATACCGGGACTGGGCTTGAGCCGTTTCCGACAAAACTTGACTTAACTGCAAAAAAATATCAGATAACTGGTCGGTTGGGACGATGCGGTAAATCAACTGATGAATACACGGAATCGGTTGAAAACCTGATTGGGTAAGGCATTGATAAGCTTCCTGATCAGAAGGCTGAATAATCAGCTTTGGTAGTTCCGTTAGTGGAGTCGTGCTATTCACCGATAACGCCCTTTGATCCTCGTGATAACCAATACTGCCAAATGTCCACCCTGAACCCGATCAACTACCCAACTGCGAACTCAGCCTGCGCCCTAAATCTCTCATCACTTGCCTGTTGCCGAGGCTTTTCGTCCTGCCGCATTACACCATACTTGGGCAGCCTACCTCTAGTCTTCGCTGTTTAGCAACGTGCACCCCGGTTTATCCTCAGCCCAATTTAGCTGATCTTGATCGTGCTGGCTCCTTGCGGTGAAGTCAAGGGAAGATTCCACCCTATCCCAAGGTTGTTATGGTCTGCTAGCACGACGGTCAGACGCGATCGCCAGCGGCTGTCAAGCGGGATCGCTTGGGACTCTTGCGATTTGTTTCGGTTGGGCACTGGGCCATTGTTTCTTAAATTTTTTGGCCCTCAAGTGCCTCAGTCTACAAGGCTGGGGGTGAGGCTCCGATGATAGGGGTAGGACTGGGTGATTGAATGAGGGGAATTGATTGACAGAGTGATTTATAAGGATTCAAGTAAAGGCTTAACTATCAGGGAACGGCTAGATTATATCGCTGCCAAATGGGCGGGGTTCCTTGTACCGTAGTCGATGCTGAATTGCCTCTGCGCCTGCCTGGAGGACAGATTTTAAATTGGTCAATGAGCGTTAGTCGTGTGGGTTGGGCACTCTAGAAGTACATCACTCTTGTTGCTTTGAACTGCATATTTGTTGCCCCAGGTTGTAGAAGGTGGCGGTCGCAACGGTTGCCCAAGGTGCGGCTGTGATTGGCTTCTCGGTGCAGTTTGAACTTTATGAAGTTTGCCTGAAGTTCGCCTAATGATTGCATAAAACTCGGGCGATCGCCGTAGTCTTCTTTAGCCCCTTTGGGAGAATTGAAGTAACCGTTACAGACGATCTGCACGTTTTACCTCCCGGAAAAACCTAGCCTCAGTTTGTAGTCCTAGATTAGCAAGATGTGTCTTTCTTCCCGCGCTCCTTTTAAGAGATTTGTAATGAACTCCAAGACGATTTGGTTGACGACAGTGAGTTTATCGTTGGCTTTGGTAGCGGCGAGTTCCATCGGTAGTGCGACGGCTCAACTGTGGAACCCAAAAGTGACGCGGGCAGCTAAACTGACGGCAACGCTACTGAAAAATAAACCGATCAAACCGCTGTTGTTTGCTCGGAGTCAGGCTATGAGTCCAATGTCGCGATCGCAGGCGGTGGTTAATTTTGGGCCAGCCGATGAAATATTGAATTACACCCTCACCCGCCGCACCTCGTTGGATTTGCCTGGAATGCAATTGGGAGTTGTGGCCAAGCGGTCTGTGCCATCCTCAAACATACCGCTGGAGCGGGTCACTCCGGTTGCCCCCAACCTGGCCCAAGATTTGACCCTGGAACTGGAAAGCCTGGAGTTTCAGAATTGGCATGGGTCGCTGGAATCGACCTTGAAGCACCAACAATTTCAGTTGAAAAAGGTAGAGCTAGAGTTGGCCCAACAACGGTATGCGGCGGGGGCCATTAACCAGACGCAATTGGCCCAAAAGCAGTTGGCCTATCAGGCGGCAGCCCAAGAGTTCAAACAGTTCTTAAATTCCTCTACAATAGCTGACTAGTATTTGAAGTGAGCGTTGGCAGAATTCATGGAATCGGAGGTTCGTCAGGTTGGCCTGTCGCCACAGGTTTTGGGGATTGATCTGGGTGGTACTGCCATCAAGTTAGGCCGTTTTACACCCAGTGGTGAGTGTGTGGCTACGTTGACGGTGCCAACGCCTCAGCCGGCTACTCCGGAGGCGGTTTTGGCGGCGATGGTTGAGGCGATCGCCCAACTGGATCCGCACCACCAAACTCAGGCGATCGGGGTGGGCACTCCTGGCCCTGCCGATGGGAATGGGCGTATTGCTCGGGTTGCCATTAACCTGGCAAATTGGCATGATGTGCCCCTGGCAGACTGGCTAGAGGCCAAAACGGGCCGTTCTACAATTCTGGCCAACGATGCGAACTGTGCGGGGTTGGGGGAAGCCTGGTTAGGGGCCGGGCGGTATTTTCGGAACTTGATTTTGCTGACTCTGGGGACGGGAGTCGGGGGCGCGATCATTTTAGATGGCAAGTTGTTTGCAGGGCACCACGGGACTGCCGGAGAACTGGGCCTGATCACGCTAAATCCGGAGGGGCCACCCTGCAACAGTGGAAACAACGGTTCTTTAGAGCAGTATGTATCGGTGCAGGCGGTGCGACGGCGGACGGGGCTGGAACCCGGAGAGTTAGGGCAACGGGCCGTGGCAGGGGATGCTGAGGCGATCGCCTTTTGGCACCAGTATGGCCGGGATCTTGGGGCTGGGATCGCCAGTCTGATCTATGTTTTGACCCCAGAGGCGATCGTCATTGGGGGGGGCATTAGCGCCAGTGCGGATTTCTTTTTTCCGACGGTGCTCAGCGAAATTGAACAGCGGGTTTTGCCCAGTTCGCGGGCGGGGTTGCAACTGCTGAAAGCAGAATTGGGGAACCAGGCGGGCATGGTGGGGGCGGCCAAACTGGCCTGGCAACTCGTTGGAGCCTAAAAGAAGGCTGAGGTCACGAGCTTGACCGAATCAGGGCCAATCTCAGGAGAGGGAAAGGCCCGTGGTTGTTTCGATGTAGTCCAAAATCGTTTGATAGGTTTTGGGATCACTTTGTTGGGTGATCACAATTGTGGTGTTGCCATCTAAAACAGAAAAAGAGATCCGGCCATTCGGCGTATGGCAAAAGGCACTGATTCGCTCCAAATCAATGATGTAGGTGTTGCGATCGTAAATTAGCTTCATCCAGTAAGACACCAGATTCCCTCATCTCGTCAGACACAGCTTCCTGATTGCTCTAGGGGCTGTCATCATTGCGATGCCAAACGCTTTTACCGTCCAGTTGACAGCCCCTAGCGTGGGTATTTGGGCGGACGCGGTAACGCCTATCCCATCGGGCACCTGGCCTTAATTGATGACGAGCCCTAGGGGTATAGTCATCATTCACCCCTAGGGCACCTCAGCCGGAGAAACGATCGCTGGAGGGGCGTTTTTCAGCTCAATGGCGTTATTTTCCGGCTCGATTGGTGGGGTTGCAGCGGTTATGGGGCTGGCTGTTCCCGCCTGTTGGGCCAGGGCGGCTGCGACTAAGCCGTGAAACAGTGGATGGGGTTGGTTAGGCCGCGATTGAAACTCGGGGTGAAACTGCGTGGCAATGAAGAAGGGATGATCGGCCAGTTCAATAATTTCGACGAGGCGACCATCGGGTGAGGTGCCACTGACCCGATACCCCGATTCAACAAAGAGATTGCGGTAGGCGTTGTTGAATTCGTAGCGGTGGCGGTGCCGTTCGTAGACGACTTCTTCTTGATAGAGCTTGAGGGCGAGGGTATCGCTGGCCAGCCGACAGGGGTATAAGCCCAGGCGCATGGTGCCGCCCAAGTCCACCACGTCTTGCTGTTCGGGGAGGAGATTAATGACGGGGTTTTGGGCTTCGGGGTTGAATTCAGCGCTGTGGGCATCATCCAGGTGGGCCACATTTCGCGCCCATTCGATGACGGAGCATTGCATCCCCAAACACAGCCCCAGGAAGGGAACTTTTTGTTCTCTGGCGTAGCAGATGGCGGCAATTTTTCCGTCTACGCCCCGGATGCCAAAGCCGCCGGGAACGATGATGCCATCCACTCCTTGGAGGTGGGCGGCAGCTCCGTTGGTTTCGATGTCTTCGGAGTTGACCCAGCGAAGGTTGAGTTCACTGTCAAGGGCGATCGCGGCATGGCGGAGGGCTTCGACGACGGAGAGGTAGGCATCGCCAAGTTGGACGTATTTCCCCACGATCGCCACTTCAATTTGGCGGGTGGGGCGATACATCCGGTCTACCAGGGTGGCCCATTGGGTAAGGTCGGGGTTGCGGGGTTCCAAATGTAACAGTTCTAGGGTTTGGGTGGCCAGTCCTTCCCGCTCTAGCACCAGGGGCACTTCGTAAATGCTGCCGGCATCCGGCGAGGCAATGACGCAGTTGGAATGCACATCGCAAAAACCAGAAATTTTTTCTTTGAGGCCAGCGGGGATGGGGCGATCGCTGCGACAGACCAAGATATCGGGCTGAATCCCAATGGAGCGCAGTTCTTTGACGGAATGCTGGGTCGGCTTGGTCTTCATTTCTCCTGCCGCCGGAATCCAGGGAATCAGCGTAACGTGCATGTAGATGACATTCTGCCGTTCCACGTCTTTCCGAAATTGACGAATCGCTTCCAAGAACGGTAAGGACTCGATATCGCCGACGGTGCCGCCAATCTCCGTAATTACCACATCAGGGCTGGTATTTTTGGCGACGCGCAAAATCCGTTCTTTGATTTCGTTGGTGATGTGGGGGATGACTTGCACCGTGCCACCGTGATAGTCGCCGCGTCGTTCTTTGTTCAAGACGGCTTGGTAAATGGAACCGGTGGTGACGCTGTTCAACCGGGACATGGATGTATCCGTGAACCGCTCGTAGTGGCCCAAGTCCAAATCAGTCTCAGCCCCATCCTCGGTGACAAAGACTTCCCCATGCTGAAACGGACTCATCGTGCCGGGGTCAACATTAATGTAAGGATCAAGCTTGAGAATGGAAACAGAATAATTCCGTGATTTCAACAGACGGCCCAAACTGGCTGCTACAATCCCTTTACCAATGCTGGAAACCACTCCACCGGTCACAAATACAAACTTAGTCATAAAACCCACTCAACGCGACTGGCCCGGAGAAACTACCCCGTTTATTGTACCTGTTGTGATCGGTTCGGCTGTTTTTCCTGGGTGGGTGGGCGATCGCTTTGGTTATTTTGGCTGAGGTGCAAACTCGCGGCAACTTGTTGCAGATCAGTTAATCTAGAGCCAAAAGAGGGAACACTGGGAAAGATCAAACCTGAACGGCTTATGACTCGCTCGCTTCCGTTGGCTGATGCTGTTGTCCTCATTACGGGTGCCTCGACGGGCATCGGTGCGGCAGTGGCGCAGCAATTGGCTACCCAATCTCCAGGCATTCGGCTGGTGCTGGCGGCGCGGCGGCTTGATCGGTTAGAGGCGATCGCGGCGCAATGCCAAACGGCGGGGGCCAAACCGTTGATTGTGCCGACGGATATGGCCGAGGTCGATCAGGCCCAAGCCCTGGCCCAAACTGCCCTGGCGCACTTTGGCCAGGTTGATATTCTGGTCAACAATGCGGGCTATGGCCAAATGGGGCCATTGGAATTGATGCCTCCGGCAGCGTGTCGTCGCCAGTTTGAGGTAAATCTCTTTGGGCCATTGGCTTTGACGCAGGCGTTGATCCCTGGGATGCGCGATCGCGGTGGTGGCCGCATTATCAACATCAGCTCAATTGGTGGTCGCACGGCCTTTCCGATGGGGGGGCTCTACAGCGGTTCCAAATTTGCCCTCGAAGCCATGAGTGATGCCCTGCGGATGGAGCTAGAACCCTTTAACATTGCGGTCAGCGTGATTGAACCGGGCGCGGTTGATAACGAATTTCTTCAGGTCATTAAAACTGAGCTAAACGCGATCATCCCACAACCCGAAAATACGCCTTATCGTGCTGCTTTTGCGAAGTTTGCCGATCTCGAACACCAAACCAAAGCTACGGCCTGGACTTCGGAACAGGTGGCGACGGTGGTGCTGAAAGCGATGCAAGCTAACCAACCCCGACCACGGTATGTGGCGGCAACGGCGGGAGGGTTTCTTGTCTTTTGTCTGACCAAGCTATTGCCAACGCAAGTTGTCGATCGCTTTTGGCAGCGATTTTATGGCATTGACCAACTCATTCGGGCCAGGAGGGCGCATGACTAAGTTCAATACAACCTGACAATGGATTCAAAAATTATAAATTCTTATTTTTGTTGAGTGTAGTAAATAGCTTCTGTAAAGCCTATTCAAGAGATTGACACAAACCGTGACAACCTTATTTGATCTAGGTAACATCAGGGCAGGATGCCGGGTACATGCCAGCTTAAAGTGCGATAAATCCTGATCTGTCTACCAAAGACCCGATTGTTCTCCTTCTACAGAGTTAAGCAAAAGCCGTGGTTGAATCAAACGGAAACGACTATCAAGTCACTATTCTGGAGCAAACTTGTCGCATTATGATTCCACCGGTGTTTACCGTGAAAAAGGCGGTGGAATTTAAACAAAGTTTTCAAGAAGCGTTTCAGAATAATCCCAATCTGACCCGTGTGGCCCTGGACTTCAGTGACACGAAGTTTATGGATAGTAGCGGGATGGGCGCTTTGGTGACGAGCCTCAAAATGTCTAAAAGTCAGGGCTTTGAGCTTGTTTTGCAAAATGTGCCCAATCAAGTTTTGACGGCATTATCGTTAGCAGATTTGGATAAATTGTTTGTGATTGAGCAGGGGGTTGAAAGCCCGTCGATCGCGGCGGCACCAGCAAACTCCACGCCAGTCGCAGCGATCGCGGCCTCCCCGGTGGTGAGCCAAGGTGCGCCTAAGCTGGTGCCCAAGCGGCTCATGAGTATGGTGAAGCCGGAAGATCAGCCTTTTGTTACCCATCCTTCGGTGCGATCGGTGCCCAAGCGCATCATTGATATCGTGGGGTCGCTGGTTGGATTGGCGATTACAGGGGTGCTGTTTATTCCCTTGGCGATCGCCATCAAACTCGACAGTCCAGGGCCATTGTTCTTTGGTCAAGTGCGCTGTTCCCAGATGGGCAAGCGGTTCAAAATGTGGAAATTCCGCTCGATGGTGACGGATGCAGAAGCCAAAAAACATCTCGTCAAAAACGAAGCCGAAGGAGCAATTTTCAAAAATTCCAACGATCCCCGCATTACGCGCGTCGGTCGGATTTTACGGAAAACGAGCCTGGATGAATTGCCCCAATTTTGGAATGTCCTCAAAGGTGAAATGAGCTTGGTGGGCACCCGTCCGCCGACTCCCGATGAGGTGGAAAAATACGAAATTTTGCAATGGCAACGGTTAGATATCAAACCCGGCATGACCGGTGAATGGCAAGTCAATGGGCGATCGTCAGTAAAAAGCTTTGAGGATATCGTCAAACTCGATTTGAAATATCAGGAAAATTGGAGTCTGATGTATGACTTTAAACTGATTTTTAAAACGATTTGGGTGATCTTCAACAAGCAGTCGGGAGCGATGTAAGCTGCCCAAACCCTAGGGTGATTGCTTGTTTGGGGAGTTCTCAACTTGTGGCTGTTGGTATAACTCGTTCAAGTGTCAGGGGCGTACAAATTGAGTACGCCTTTTTTGTGGGCGGCTGATTGGCGGCGTGAGGTCTGCTGGTTTAGCCGAGGGGAAATGCCGATTGGCCTGGAATCGCCCCATGAATTTGGGTATGAGCTTGGGACTTGACCTGAGTGCAATTGCATTCAAGTGTTGGTTCTGAATACTCCCAAGCCACGCAAAAAACCAGCACTAGAAATCTAATGCTGGCGAGTAGGAATAACTCAGGTGAGGAGTGGAAAACCGCTAAACCCCTAGGGGGCTAGGGCATTGCCACGAAGCAGGCTACCAATGGTTTTGGCTGTGATCTTGAGCTGGGTCAAGGGGTTGGCCGGAACAACGGTTTTGTATAGGTAGCTGTCGAAGGTGAGCTTTTGCACATCAATGTCAGCGCACATTTCAACGAAGGCTTCGCGAGTTGCGTCGGAGCGATAGAAGACCCGCTGTAACAAATCGAGGACGAGGTAGGTTGCACCGTACTTTCTGTCCCACCGTTTGATGTAGGTTTTCAGGTCTTGTTCGGTGGGGATGCGATCGCCATTGTTTGAGAACTCGACAATCGTCTCCGCACACATCCGAGCAGACTTGGCGGCAAAGTAAATGCCTTCTCCAGAAGACTTGGTGACGGTACCAGCCGCATCACCGACAAGGGCAACTCGGCCTACAACTCGCCGTGGTCTGGGATGTTCGGGGATGGGATGGGCTTCAACGCGGATGATTTTGCCACCGCGCAGTTTTTCGGCGGCCCGCTCCCGGATGCCCCGCTGGAGTTCTTTAATCCGCGCCTGGTTGGGTTTCATTGTCCCGGTGCCAACGGCAACGTGGTCGTATTTGGGGAACACCCAGGCATAAAAATCGGGAGAAACATCGTCACCAACGTACATTTCGGCCAAATCTTCGTAGTAGGCCATTTTGTCGTCGGGGATGCGGATGCGCTCTTGGAAGGCGATCGCGTAGTTGTAGTCACCCGCATCAATGGCTTTGGCAACCCGTGAGTTGGCCCCATCGGCCCCGATCACGAGGTCTACTTTCAGGGTTTTGTTTTCCCCTTCCAACGTGCCATTGGAGTGATCTGCATAGTGCAGGGTGTAGGGGCCATCGCCACTGGGAATTTCCAGTTTATGCAACGTCCCGTTAATGACTTTTGTCCCAAGTTTTTCGGCGCGTGTCCGCAAAAAGCCATCCAAAACTTCTCGACGGCACATCCCAATGTATTCGTCGTCCTTGAGGGTGCTGCCAATATTCACTTCAATATTTGAGGGAGAAATCATCTTCATCTTCCGCACGCGGCGATCGATGATTTCCGGGGGCAAATCAAACTCGCTCACCATGCACAGCGGAATGGCACCACCGCAAGGCTTCACGTTGTCTAACTTGCGTTCAATTAAATAGGTTTCAATACCTGCTTTTGCTAAAACTTCAGCGGCAGAAGAGCCAGCGGGGCCTCCACCAACCACAGCAACCCGTAGTGCCAAGGTGTTTCTCCTAATCCATCTCTAGAAGCTACGAGAAAGCATCGTAACACGGAGGTTTTCCCCCTTTGCCCATCGCGTCGCCAGATATCGCAATTTTGAAATAGAGTGTAACAATCGACGCAACAGTGCTTAATGATTGGCTAACGCGCATAGACTGAGATCGATAGCCTAGATTTGGCAAGACTAGCTGGGGCCAGAGTTGACGGGGGCAGGGTTGATCAATTCAGTGATTGATTCTTCAGCCTGTCGGTGTGCAACCGTGACGGATTTTAGGCGTTTACCCGGTGACGTAACAGCGATGCAACGGGGGGACGGGTTGAAGGGACAGTGGGTTGAGGGTGTGGCTTGTTTAGCGTGCCAGGTGGATTAAGCAACCCCAATGATGGGCGATCGCCCCGGTAAACACACTAATGTTAGCAAAGCGTTACATTTGCGGTGAGGGATGAAACCAAGAATTGGTAAGGGCTGTGCCAGAAACAGCAACCCCAGTCATGCCCAATCTGGGGTGCAAACGTTATAGTTTGTGATATTGCCCTGTGCTTTCTGCTTGCCCACGCCTGAGAAGTCCTATGCCGCAGTTTCACATTCAAGCGCCCTTTGAACCGACCGGCGATCAACCCAAAGCGATCGCCCAGCTATCTCGCTATTTGCAACAAGGAAATCCTTATCAAACCTTGTTAGGCGCGACCGGAACCGGGAAAACCCACACGATGGCGCGGGTGATTGACAAGATTGGCCAACCAACGCTGCTATTAGCCCACAACAAAACTTTGGCGGCCCAATTGTGCAATGAGTTGCGGGAATTTTTCCCTGACAATGCGGTGGAATATTTTATTAGTTATTACGATTACTATCAGCCCGAAGCGTACATTCCCGTTACTGATACTTACATTCAAAAAACGGCCTCAATTAATGAGGAAATTGATATGTTGCGGCACTCGGCCACGCGATCGCTGTTTGAGCGGCGGGATGTGATTGTGGTGGCTTCGATTAGTTGCATTTATGGGTTGGGGATTCCGTCAGAGTATTTGAAAGCGTCGATTCCGCTGCGGGTGGGCGAAGAACTGAATCTGCGGGGCATCATTCGCGATCTCGTGTCGGTGCAATATACCCGCAATGATTTGGAATTGGGGCGCGGGCGGTTTCGGGTGAAGGGCGATGTGCTAGAAATTGGCCCCGCCTATGAAGACCGTATTATTCGGGTGGAATTTTTTGGGGATGAGATTGACGCAATTCGCTATATTGACCCGGTGACGGGAAGTACGTTGCAGAGTTTGGAGGCGATCAACGTTTATCCCGCGCGGCACTTTGTCACCCCGGAAGAGCGGTTAAAGTCAGCCTGCGACGCGATCGAACTGGAACTCAAAGAACAACTGGGCGTGCTGGAAAGCGAGGGCAAATTACTGGAAGCTCAACGCCTGGAGCAACGGACGCGGTATGACCTGGAAATTTTGCGGGAAGTCGGGTTTTGTAATGGGGTTGAAAACTATTCGCGGCATTTAGCTGGACGGGAGGCGGGGGCACCGCCAGAATGTTTGATTGACTATTTCCCTCAGAAAGACTGGTTATTAGTCATTGATGAGTCTCATGTGACGATTCCGCAACTCCAAGGGATGTATCACGGTGATCAATCTCGGAAGCGGGTGTTGATTGATCACGGGTTTCGCTTACCGAGTGCGGCGGATAATCGTCCGTTGAAGGCGGAAGAGTTTTGGGACAAGGTGAACCAGTGTGTGTTTGTTTCGGCGACACCGGGGTTGTGGGAGTTGGAAGTTTCGGGTGGCGAGTTTAATGTCCAAACGGTGGGCAAAAAAGAAGTCAGAACCTATGTCAACGGGACGGGGCAGGTGGTAGAGCAGGTCATCCGTCCGACGGGGGTGCTGGATCCAGAGATTTTTGTGCGACCGACCCAGGGCCAAGTCGATGATTTGTATGGTGAAATTCAGGAGCGGGTGCAGCGGCGAGAGCGGACGTTGGTGACGACATTGACCAAACGCATGGCGGAGGATTTGACGGAATATTTTGGCGATCGCGGGGTGCGCGTGCGCTACTTGCATTCCGAAATTAATTCCATTGAACGAATTGAAATTTTGGAGGATTTACGCCAGGGCGATTTTGACGTGCTGGTAGGGGTAAACCTGTTGCGGGAAGGGTTAGATCTGCCGGAAGTTTCGCTGGTGGCGATTTTGGATGCAGATAAAGAAGGATATTTGCGGGCTGAGCGATCGCTGATTCAGACCATTGGGCGGGCGGCTCGCCATGTGCGGGGGCAAGCCATTTTGTATGCGGACAACATGACAGCGAGTATGGAGAAAGCCATCACCGAAACTGAGCGGCGACGGGCTATTCAAATGAAACATAACGAAGAGCACGGCATTACCCCGCAACCGATTATTAAAAAGCCCAAAAACTCGATTTTGGCGTTTCTGGAAGTGTCCCGTCGCCTCAAAGCGGATGAACTGGAGCAAGCCTACCAGCACGCAGATGAAATTCCAATGGAAAATATTCCAGAACTCATTACGCAACTGGAATCAGAGATGAAAACGGCTGCAAAACAACTGGAGTTTGAGAAAGCGGCGGAGTTTCGCGATCGCATCAAACATTTGCGCGACAAACTCTTGGGACGCTAGAGGCTCAGCTTCAGTGTCGGTATTCACCAAACGCCATGCGCTGAAAAAACAGCCCTGCCTTCATGGGTGATGACAGGGCTGCCTCCAGGTAAAGGATAGAAAGGAGAGTACTGGAAACTCAGCCTTTATGCATTGGGATCGGCAGTCGCCGCGACGGTGTCGGGTTTCAAGAGTTCGGCGATCGCCTGTCCTTCTGCGGGGGGAATATTGGGTAATTCTTGGCGGCGATCGGTAATTAACCAATCGAGTGCTGCCGCTTGCAGGTCGATTGTCGCACCCGTTTTATCCACACAATAGCGCCCAAAGACCAACTTATCTACCAGGCGCACCCCCGGCCCCAGGCGTGAATAGTCAAAAATCACACTGTTATCAACCACTGCACCGCTACAGATCCAACAGTTTGGCCCGATCATTGTTGGCCCCTTAATCTTGGCTCCGTCTTCAATGTGGGTCATCCCACCGATATACACCGGGCCTTCGATATCTACTTTGTCCAGGTTCATGGCGACGTTCAAGCCTGTGTAAACACCGGGAGCAACCTCCTGACCGGGAATTTGCACATTTTTGACTTGGCCCGACAAGACCGCGCGGATCGCGTGCCAATAATCGGGAACTTTGCCAATATCAACCCACTCAAATTCCATCGGCAAGCCATAAAAGGGTTCCCCAGCTTCTACTAATTTCGGGAACAAGTCACCACCAATGTCGTATTCTTGCCCAGACGGAATGTGGTTGAAGATTTCTGGCTCGAAGATATAAATCCCAGTGTTGATGCAATTGCTCAGGGCTTCTTCAACGGAAGGTTTTTCTTGGAAGGCTTGGATGCGGCCATCATCATCCGTCACAACGACCCCATAGCTAGAGACTTCCTCTTTGGGGACTTCTTTCATGATGATGGTGGCGATCGCGCCCTTTTCCTTGTGCCATTTCACTGCTGCGCTCAGGTCAAGGTCAATCAGCGCATCGCCGCACAACACGATAAACGTATCGTCAAAAAAAGGAGAGAAATCCTGAATTCGGCGCATCCCTCCGGCGGAACCGAGAGCTTTCCCCTGGAGCTTGCCATCTTGGTCAATATAGCCCTCAAAGGAATAAGCGATTTGGACGCCGAACCGTTGCCCATCGCGAAAATAACTTTCAATTTCTTCCGCCAAATGGCTCACGTTTACCATTATCTGGTCAAACCCATGCTGACGGAGGAGTTCGAGCAAAAATTCCATGACTGGTTTTTGCAAGATGGGAATCATCGGCTTGGGGATTTCGTAGGTAATGGGGCGAACCCGTGTCCCTTTGCCGGCTGCCAGAATCATGGCTTTCATATTGTTATTCTTCTCTCAATCCTTCAGGGCCATTTTAACTGTCTGTTCTACCAAACGTCTCATATCCAGTGACGATTGGTATTGTGCTCTAAGTAGGGGGAGCGGTAGCGAAAAATACCAGACAGGCGACCCTGCCCCCGGAGGTTAATGACTCAGGCGGCGCTGGTGTGGCGGTGGGCTTGGTTCAGGCGGTAGAGCCTAAGTGGCTGCAAGGGGGGCGCGGCTGGGGTAGGAGCTGGGGCGATCGCCTCAGGCAGAGCCTTCGCTGGTTTCGAGTTCGACGGCACAAAAGGGCCGCACGCGCAGGTCTTGATAAAATTCGTCCTGGGCCAGTTCGACTTTGGATTGGGCGGAGAGCAGGAGCAAGGCCCAAAAAATGCCGACGCGATCGCGATGGTTGGGGGCGTGGTGCTGGCTGGGGGCAACGGTGGGGTGGTCGGCCTGGGCTTGAGTCCACAGTTCGAGTAATAACTCAAAATCGAGCCAGCCCTGGGTGGTGGCTTCGTCGGCCCAATAGCTGGCAAAAAACTGTTCGAGGGCGGTGGCCATTTCAGATAAGTTTTCTTGGTGGGCCAGTTGGGCGATCGCCCGCACGGTTTGGGAGCGCGATTGGCTGGGGGGGCGGGTGACTCGTTTGCGGGGGGTGGGCGAGTCGAGGGCAACGGCGATCGCCCGGAGTTGGTCAATCAAATCTTTCAGGGTGACTTTGCGGCGTTGACCGGGTTGGGCAACAGCACGGCGCTGGATGCGTTTTTCCAGGTTGGGGGGCAGGGGAGCCAGGGCAAAGTCTTCTGGCGACAAAAACTCGGCTTCGGGAAATTCGGCTGCGTCGGTGGCTGGGGCATCGGCCTGAACCAGGCTTTCGGCCTTGAGCAAGACCAACATTGAGGCATATAAAAAAGCCTGCCCGGAAGAGGACAGATTTTTTTCATACAGCTCTTGCCCTGTGGTCACGGGGGTTAAATCGCTCAAAAAGCGATCAATCACTTCAATGACTTTGACATCCCAAGGGTCAATTTCGCCTTGTTCTGCCATTTCAATCAAGAGGGCGATCGCATCCTCGGCCAGAGATAGGGTCATGGGCCAAACACCTTAGCGGAGAGACACTCGGACGAACCAAATCGCGGCAATGACAATGAGTGCGAGCAGGGAAAACGGTACCCACAAGCTCCAAAGATTTAAGGGAGTAATGAAATCAGCCGCTGACATGCTTGCATCCTAGCCGATGTTTTTGCGATCGCGCCGCTGTTTTTGGGGTGTGGCGTGGCTTGTGGTTGCTTTGTCTTGGCCAAGCCCACAGTGCAGCGGCAGGGGGTGACTTGGCCTGGGGCTTACTGGGTGACTAATTCCGCATCGGTCGCCGGTTCTTGGGCGACGGGCGTTTGGGCGGCGGGCAACAAGCGTTGTTGTTCAATTTCAGCTTTGTAGCGCTCAACGTCTTCTTGCAGTTCTTGAATCCGATTTTCTCGACTTTTGAGTTCTCGGCCCACTTCGACCAGCCGTTGTACCCGTGTCCACACGCTGAAGACCCAGGCCAACACGGCCCCAATCCCCATTGCCAAAATCAGCTCAATGGACAACGGCGCTTGAAAATCAATTCCCTGCACGATATGAATCGTGGCGGATTCGGTATTTTCGATGCCGAATAAAACCAGGGCTAAACAAATCACAAAAATAACGACAAAATTAATCTGTTTCATAGGGGTCAAACGCTCTCAACAGTCTTCCGAATAACAGATTATAACGATCTCGTTCCCTGTTGGTACCTAGACCCAGCGGCACGATTGGGGGGCGATCGCCCCTGGGGTTAGCCTGCATTGCGATCGCTGAGCGGAGCAGGGTTGCGGCGGACGATATCCAGGGAGCCTTTGATGGTGCCTGCGATGGGAACGGCCACGACAATGCCCAAAAAACCACCAATTTGCAGGCCAACAAGCAGGGCAATGAAAATCCAAATGGGGTTGAGGCCAGTGAAGTCGCCCATCAGTTTAGGGGCCAAAACATTATCCCGAATTTGTTGGAGCACGGTGGCTGCGATCGCCACCTGAAACGCAAGCCAGGGACTTTGCAAAAAGAGCAACAAACACACCAGCCCAATCCCCAAAGTTGGCCCGACTAGCGGAATAACTTCGGCCACACCAATGAGCACGGCAAACAACAACGCAAACGGCACTTTGAGCAGAATGAACACCAGCAGCAGCGTCACAGCCATAAACACGGCAAGCAAAATCTGGCTGATGATGAAATTGTGAAAGTTGAGTTCGAGGGCATCCCGAAAGGCAGGGCCATAGCGGCTTGGGAGGAGGTTCAACAGCCCACTCCACAGGCGGCCACCATACATGAGCAGGTAAAAGGACAACACCAACACGAGCAGGCTGGTGACGACCCAGTTCACGGTAATGAGGGCGAGGCCGAGGGCTTGTTTGGCGACGGTTTCAAGCTGACTCTCGATTTGATAGTTGATGCGATCGCTAAAGCTCAGGAGGTCAATCGGAAGATTCCGTTGTTTGGCCCACGAGTCCAGGCTCCGCAGGTTTTGGGCACTGGCTTCGAGCCAACCCGGAATTTTGGTGAACAGTTGTGCGGTTTGGTCAGCAATGATGGGTACCAGGGTCACAATCAGCACGCCTAAAATGGCGACGGTAATGGCCAGGACAACAATGACGGCACTACTGCGCGCGAGGCGAACCCGTTGAAACAGCCGCACGGGATAGTTCAGCAAAAAGGCCAGAATGGCGGCAGTCACCAGGATGGTGATGAGTCCTTCAAAGTAGCGAAAGACCTGAGTCACCAGCCAAATGTTGAGGGCGACGATCGGCCCGACCAAGCCCCAGAACAAGAGAAATTGCAGATTGTTCAAACGGTACATGTCGGCTGTGCGATCGCTAAAGGAATACCACTATCAAACACAATCTAACTAACCAAGCCCTGACAATCAACTGATGAAAATTGCCGGGAGCCGAGGGCGGTGACGGCTCACTCTGAATCAAAGGAGGCATGGGGCTGAGGGCGGGGGGCCAATTGGGGCAAGGATTTGATTCCGATGCCGACCAGCACAAAGAGCCCAATCAGCACTGTGCCAATGCCCAACCCATTGGGCAGCCAAAAGATCGTGTCGATGGTGTTGAGTTCACCAGGGACGAGTTGCCAGGTTTGCTGATGGCGATCGCCCACAGTGGGGGGCTGAAATTGGGCTTCGATGGGTTGTTCGCGTGCGCCCCACGGAGTTTTGAGGGTGAAGGCCAAATCAAACAAGCCCGTGGGACTGACGAGTAAATCGCCAGTGGCGGAGGCTACCCCCAGCGATCGCAAGTCGATCTCGTAGTGCAAATGGTGCCGCTCGACCACCAAAAAGTTGTTGCTGGTAATGGTGAGGTGGGAGGGCAGTTTGGGCAGGCTGGGCTGCGGTGGTGGGGCATCGGCGGTGAGCACGGTATCCAGCAGTTGGTTAAATTTGGTGGCTAAATCGGTACCGTTATAAAAGGGGATGGCGATCGCCAGGGTATCGGCGGTGGGTGTGGTGTGGCCCCCTAATTTGACGGCACAGCGTTCGATCGCCTTCAACCAGGCAGAGACTTCGGTGGCGTTGAGTTGTTTCAGTTTTTCGCCTAGATGAATTTGCTGCACAATTTCGCCCCGGTTGGCGCTGGTGTAGTGAATTTGCAAATCCGTATCAACGCATCCCCCCAGGCCCAGGGCGATCGCCATCAACAGGCCCAACGCTCCCCAGCGCACTGCCCCCAAAAGCGCCGCCAGGGTGGTTTGCACGGTGGTTGCTAAGGTTTGAAACGCAACGGCCCTGAAGGTAAATGGCTGGCGATCAAATCTCCTGAACAGGGCGGCCCGGAAACCAGCAGGCCAAAGGGAACGGTGTTGCATGGGGGCAAACTCATCGAAGCGGAACACTGGATGGAGCGAATTTAGCACGATTTTCGCGCTGGTTTCGATGGTTTATGGTGGGTCGCGGTTAACTGAACCAGAACAAACTGCCCAAAATGACCAGGGCCGCGAGGAGGGCAACCCAAACAAAGCGATTGTCTTCGGTGTTGACTTGGCTGAGATCGACAGGCTCGGGGGGAAATTTGGGCTTTGGGGGGGCGGTAGAGCGCGGGCTGGGTGTGCCCGTTGCCCCGAAGCGATCGCGATTGGTGCGATCGTCTAAGGCCGCTAGATCGGGAATTTGGGTTAACCATTCCGGGCGCGATTTCAGCTTGGGCGCTTCCAGAATGTACAAAATCCGTCGCCCTTCTTTGCGGGTTTGGAGGTGGGGGTGGCGGGTCAGTTGTTTGCATAGACTAATGGCAGCAGTGCGATCGCCCGCAGCTTCATAGGCCGTCACCAGCCAGGTTTGCACCTCGCCGCCAAGGGCGGTGTTGGGGTTCAGGGCGGCAGTGGCCTTTTCGAGGAGTTCCACGGCTTTCCGGTATTCTCCCCGTTCAAAGGCGTGTTGGCCGGCGCGATAGTCGGTCTGGCCTAAGTCAGGGGCCGTGGGCGATGGGTCGGAATTGGCAGTCATGATCGGTCAGTGGTGCGGTCAATAAGGGGTCACAGGGGCGATCGCGCGAGTCAAACCGCAGGTTTAACCTGGGGCGACAGCGATCGCCGGATGTCTGTTATTTTAGCGAGTTGGTTCCTGCTGAATGGCTAGGGCACCATTTTCATCAGGGTGACTTCCCAGACTAACCGTGGCCCCACGTTTTGGAGTAAATAGCTTCGAGCTTGTTCCAGCAGGTGCAGCGGCAACAGATCGACCGGGCTGGTGGGCTGGCGATCGCGGCCTCGCCAATACTGCTGTTGCAAATAGCCAATGAGCCAGAGTTGGGATTCGAGTTCTAACTCGCGGCTGAGTTGTTGGGCCAGGGTCAGGGCTTGGCGCGGATTTTGGGGGCGTTGGCGGAGTTGTTGGAGCAGTTCGGGGCCAATTTGTTGCTGATAGTGCCAGTGGGCGATCGCGGTGCCGGGGGACCCTTCAGCCAGGGCCAAAATGTCGGGGTGGGTCAAAACCTCTGCCTGTGCCGTGGTGCCCAAGACGTGTTGCATTTGTTCGAGGGACAAGCGCCGAAAGGGAATCCGCTGGCACCGGGAAACCAGGGTGGGCAATAGGGAATCGATGGTCGGTGCAAGCAAAATTAAGGTGGCTTGGCCCGGTTCTTCCAGGGTTTTTAAGAGGGCATTGGCGGCGGCTTCGGCCATTGAGTTGGCCTGTTCCAGCACTACCAGCGATCGCGGCCCTTCCAACGCGGCACGGGCTAAAAACTGGCCAATCTCCCGAATTTGCTCTAGCCGGATGACGGGAGGAGTTTTGCGCTTTTCTCCCAGGGCTTCGGCTTCGGAGACAGTGACTCGTTTGTTTTGGATCAGGTAAGTGGGTTCGACCCAAAACAAGTCGGGATGGTTGCCCCGGTCAATACGCGATCGCAGGGTGGCGTGCTGACTGGGGGCCAGGGTTGCCCCAAACACGGCTTCGGCAAAACAGCGAGCGGCCAAGCCCCGACCAACGCCCTCTGGCCCAACAAAGAGATAGGCGGGGGCAATCCGATTTTTGGTGATCGCTTGAGTCAGGAGGGCGATCGCTTGGGGTTGGCCCAGGAGGCGATCAAAGGGCGATCGGGCGGGTTGGGGGGCGGCGCTCATGGTGGGCGAGGCTGGGGATGAGATCAAAGCAGGTTCGTGGGTGGGTGGCAGGGGCGCGATCGCAGGGCAACAGGTGGGATGGCTCCCTTAGGGCAACGGTGCGTACCACTGACTGAGATAGGTGTGCAAAATGTCCTGGACTTGGGCCGCGACCATTGCTTCGGGCTGGCTGGCATCAATGCGAACAATCCGCTGAGGAAATTGGTGGGCCAGAACTTGGAACCCCTGCTGCACTCGCTGATGAAAGGTGATATCGGCCTGTTCCATGCGATCGCTGGCCCCCCGTTGCCGCGTCCGCGCTAACCCCAGTTCTACGGGCAAGTCAAACCAGAGGGTGAGGTCGCTGTGCAAGCCGTTGGTGGCAATGTGGTTGAGTTGGTCAATCAAGCTGAGATCGAGTTGGCGGCCATAGCCCTGGTAGGCCACGGTGGAGTCGGTGTAGCGATCGCACAAGATCAGCGTGCCTGTCGCCAGTAAGGGCCGCAGATAGCCTTCGACATGTTGGGCGCGATCGGCGGCATACAGCAAGAGTTCGGCGCGATCGTCCAGGGGTTCGGCCCCGTCATCGTTGAGCAAAACCTGGCGGAGTGCTTGGCCCAGGCTGGTGCCGCCGGGTTCGCGGGTTTGGGCTACCCCCTGGATATAGCCTTTGGTTTGCAGAAATTCGAGCCAGCCGCTCTCCTCCAACCATTGCTGCGATCGCGCAATTTGGGTTGTTTTGCCGCCCCCTTCCACCCCTTCAAAGACTATCAATCGCCCTGTCATGCCTTCGCTCAATTGTCTCAACTGGTTCAACAGTGTTTACTGTAACTGTGTTTACCTATTGATGCACAAATTGATCCCCAAACCGACCGATCCCCACCGCAAACCGGCAAACAAAAAAAGAGGACAAGCCCAACACTCATCCTCATGATCGCTTGAGACTGTTGCAAGTGCGATGCTCAAAACGCGGATAACAACAAAACTAGGGTAAACAAACAGAACAACCCGCCCATAACCATGAAAATTGTGAAGTAGGGTGCATGATTAATGGATTCCAGGTATTCGTTCTGCCGCCGTTCGGCATCGCTCAGAGGGCCAAACCGCATCCCGCCCATTTCTCGAATACTCATAACGCAACCTCCAGTCAAGTATTGATGACATAACGGTGGTGGTTTGCAACCAGGTGGGTGCTGCCTGGTTACACTTGCCACGATAAGAGCATTTTTCTAAATCCGGTGCGTTTGTTTAAACAACACAATTTTTGTTTAAATTTAGATGCGTTGGACGGGCAAAAATTAGGAGTCAGCGATACGAACCGATACATCCGCGATCGCCCCGCCCCCTTGCTTGTACTTCAAGATTTGGGCTGAAACCGTTGCCAGCGTAAATCTCCCCGATTCAAGACCCGTGGATCGTTTAACAGTTCCTTAGCCCCCGGAAACTGCGTGAGTGCCCACGGCCCGCCCCAGGTTGTCCAATACGCAAACTTGGGATAGTTTTTGGCCAAGCGATCGATGTAAACCGCGTTGTTGAAGTTCGGTGTTTTGGGTTGGGGCGAAAACTCTGCCAGCGCCAGCGGTTTCTTGAATTTCAGATAGTCGGCGTAATCCGCGACGCGCATATCGTTACCGTAGGCCGTGCCACCAATCACATCCACCACGTCATCCCCCGGATAAGCCCACGCGACAGGCTGACACCGGAGTTGGCCGCGCCCCTCACAGGTAGCGTAGTGATTGGTTGAATACACCCACAACAGATTATCCAAATGGCGTTCTTTGGTGAAGTAATCAAACTGCTGGCGATACAGGCGTTTAAACGGCTCTGGGTCGTTAGGATAGGACGCGGTGCCCCACCAAAACCAGAAGCCATTCATTTCGTTAAAGGGTCGCCACAGTACCACCACCCCGGCATCGCGCAGCTCGGTCAAGGCATCTGCAACGCGGGCTAGGCTGGCCTGCCATTTGGCGTAAACTGGCGACCCCGGTGTCATCAGCTCGTTAAAATCAAGGCTCGCGTTGAAGTCAAAATCAAAGGGCCAATTTCCTTTGTCATTCCACGGATTCACTGGCCCCCAGTTCAGCGCAATCAGTCCACCCTGCTTCCAGTAATCGATCAAAATGCGGTTCGCGGCGGATAGCTGTTCCCGCGAATAGCGTTGATCAAACTCGTAGTCGATCGCCAAAATTCCTGGCCATTTGCCAGTTTGCTGATGCAAAGCCTCAATTTCGATCGCAAATTCTTTGACCAGGCCATCCCCATGCCCCGACATTTGCCCGGAAATGACCCCTGGCATTTGCCCATTGGAAAGGGCTGTGAGGTAGCGCAAAACTGCTGTTGTGGCTGGAGATGCTTTGGGATTAGCTGGGGTGCCGGGTGGTGCGCTGAATCCTCTGGTCTGAGTCAGCACCAGGCCAAGCACGGTCAACACCAGCGGCAGCAAAAATGTTATGAGTCTGCGGTGGTGTCGTTGTCTAGGCTGTGTGTCTATCCCCATTGCGATCGCGCCCCTTTGGCTGTGATTACTATTTTCTATTTTGGGAGATTGAATGACCATTGCAGTCGTGCCTTGATGATTATCAATATCTGGCGACAAACTGTAACGACCAAGGGAAATCTCCCCTGAATGGCAAATGCAATCACGGCTTGGTGGGTAGGGGCGATCGCCTGTGGGTAGGGCTTATTGGCGATAGTTCACATCCAGCCAACACTGGGGCAGCGCCTCGTTCGACGGAAAGACCAATTGCGTTTTGGGAAATGGCGTTGGGTCTTGTTCTTCTTCGCCTGCTTGCTGCTGACCGAGAACTTCGGCTTGCAAGGGGTCAATGAGCACATCGGGTTCCAAAATTTTGACCAACGTGCCAGTTTGTTTGTCTTTTAACAACATAAGAAAAACCTTTGCGCAAAATCACTCTTTCAGTCATGCCAGACAATCCTAATGCTTTCATCTGCTCTCAGAAAGAGATGCGATCGCGGGAATGGATTGGCCTTGTTGCTGACTCTTGGCAAGGGATGCTGGAATATTTCTCTTGACATTACGGCTCCATCCCTTTAGACAGACAAGTTTGCTTTTGCTTGCGCTTAGGATCGGGAAATAAGGCAATCCTAACTTGCATGATTCTAAACTTGCACGAAATTTTGCACAACGATTGAAAAGGAGAATAGCAAATATGACTCATAATTCATCCAATCGCGATTACGATCAAGATACGCGCCGGACTATAAATCGGGGTGATGTGAGACCGGACGATCGCACTACGCAAGCCCGTCAAATAGATGATGATTTAGACCAATTGGCGGAAGCTAATCCTAACCGGGATCCCATTACGGGTGAAACAGGTTCCCATCCAATTGGGACGGGAGTTGGGGCTGCGGCGGCTGGCACGATTGGCACTGCCGTTGGCGCGATCGCTGGGCCTGTGGGTGGGGCGATCGGGGCTGTCATTGGTGGTGTCATTGGTGGCCTGTTAGGCAAGAGCACTGCCGAAGCTTTTGACCCCACTGTTGAAGAAGCCTACTGGCAATCGAACTACTCGAATCGGCCTTACTATGTGGCGGGGCGATCGTACGATGATTATCAACCCGCTTACAGAACTGGCTATGAAGGGTTCGATCGCTACCGGGATACAGATTCTACCTATCAGGCTATTGAACCCAAACTGCAACAGGATTACGAAACGGGCAACCAGCGCCGCTTACCCTGGGCCGAGGCTCAACCAGCTGCTCGCGATGCCTGGAATCGACGGCACTACCAGAGTGTTTACCAAAACGAAGGTAACTACTGGAACCAAAACTACACCTCAGAACCCTATTACGAGCAGGGGCGATCGTTCTCTGACTATGAGCCTGCCTATCGGCTCGGCTACGAAGGCTATGTGCGCCACATGGGCACGGGCAAAACCTATGATGACGCTGAGTTAGACCTGCGTCGAGAATATGAAACTCAGCATGGTTCAGCGGGTTTGGGTTGGGAAAAGGCAAAACATGCTGTTCAAAAGGCGTGGCACCGGGCAGAACGGGCCTTTAAGTAACCGTGCGCTGACGATGCAGTCTAGATGTTGAACTGTCGCGTTGAGCGGCTAGGTGGCTAGAGACCCTAACACAGGGAGAAATGCACAACGTTGCAGTCCTCTCTGTGTTTTTCTGCTGTTGATTGATAGCTACTGCTATTGAGGCGTTGGGTTATCCTTATCCAGTCTGGTGTGGGTGCTGCAATGGATTTAAATTGGATGCGGTAAAGCGTTCACAACCTGTATTATTCGTGAGTCTTGCTCCAACGGTTCAAAACCCTGAAAAATCTTAATGGCAACACTTGTGGGTGCCCTGATGGGGGTGGCGGCTGGTAGCTCAAGATGGCTGTTGCTGTTGTTCCAGTTCGGCGAGCCGTTTTTGGAGTTGGCGAATGGTTTGGTGCATTTCTGGTAAACGACTGTAGATGGCAGAGGATTTGAGATAAATTTTGTGGTCAACGCCGGGATAGCCGGAAACGACTTGTCCGGGGGCGACGGAGCCATGCACCCCCGTTTTGGAAGAGGCGATCGCGCCGGGGCCAATCTTTGCTTCGTTGGCGACCCCAACTTGTCCGGCCAGAATGACGCGATCGCCCACTTCGACGCCACCAGCTAACCCCACCTGGGCGGCAAAGGCGCAGCCAAAGCCAATTTGACACCCATGACCAATGTGCACCATGTTGTCGAGTTTAGTTTGGGTGCCAATCCGGGTTTCCCCTACGGCGGGGCGGTCAATGGCGGCATTGCACCCGACTTCGACCCCTGCTTCCAAAACGACATGGCCTGACTGCTGCATTTTGTACCAGCCTTGGGGGGTGGGCACAAACCCAAACCCTTCTGCGCCGATGACCGTGCCCGAATGCACCACACAATCGGTTCCAATTTGAGTCCGTTCGTGGATGGTGCAGTTAGCGTGCAATATTGTGCGATCGCCTACGGTGACCCCTGGGTAAATGACCACATTGGGATGAATACAGACCTGATTGCCAAGGGTGACGTTGGCTTGAATTACAGCATGGGGGCCGATGTAAACGTTGTCACCAAGGCGGGCCGTGGGATGAATGACCGCCGTGGGATGAATTTCTGGTGTGGGCTGGAAGGGCTGGTAAAACAGGGCGATCGCCTGGGCAAAGCCCAACCGGGGTTCTGCCGTTTCCACCCAGGCAATGCCGCGATCGAGGGCTGCGGCTTGCAACGCCGGATTTCTAGGCAGGATGAGGGCACTGGCTCCCGTGGTTTGCACTTGGGGGGCAAATTTCGCGCCATCGATGTAGCTGATCGTTCCTGGTGTGGCGGCATCAACGGCTTGCACATCGCTCAGCTCCGGATCCAGATCTGGTCTGGTGTCCAGGCTGGAATTTTGAATGGCCACTCCCAGTTGTTGAACGACTGCGCTAAATTTCATCGACTTTCTGCCCTGCAAACGCCGTTTTGATCCTACTGCTAATTGCTTGGCTATGACTGCGGAATTCTAGGTTGTTTGGGCCACCGGGGAGTCTGGCTCGGTGGTTTGTCTGGCGGCGAGCGTCAAGCTGGCAACGCACTCCACGTGGGCTGTTTGCGGAAAAAGGTCAGCGGGTTGCACTGGCCCCAGGGTATACAACCCATCAGCACACAAAAGTTTTAAATCGCGGGCCAACGTAGCTGGATTGCAACTCATGTAGACAATGCGTTGGGGTTGGATGATGCGTAAGGCCGCGATCGCCCCACTGGCACAGCCTTTGCGGGGCGGATCAAGCACGACCACATCGGGGTGTAGACCTAATTCGGGTAACAGCGATTCCACGGTGCCCTGCCGAAATGTGACGTTACTCAATTGGTTCAGGGCGGCGTTTTCGGCAGCTTGTTGGACGGCTTCAGGCTGGAGTTCGAGGCCAATCACTTGTTTGGCTTCTTTGGCTAGGGGCAGGCTCAAGGTGCCAATGCCGGAATAGGCATCCAACACAATTTCATGCCCCTGCAAATTGAGTTCGTTTGAAATCCAGGCGAGTAGCCGCTCGGCCATTTCGGTGTTGACTTGGAAAAAGGTTTCAGGCCGAATTTTGAAGTGTAAATTGGCAAATTCTTCTTGTAAGTAGGGTTGTCCGGCAATGCATTGGGTTTCTGGCCCAAAGATGGCATTGGTGCGATCGCTGTTCAGATTCAGCAACACCCCCACCAATCCGGGATAGCCTTCTAACCATGTTTGGGCTTGCTCTTCGAGGCCGATTAAATTGCCTGTATTCGCAACTAATGTGAGCAACATTTCGCCGGTGCGGCGGCCAATGCGCAAGGCGAGATGCCGGATTTTGCCCCGATGTTGGGCCTCGTCATAAATGCTCCAGCCCTGAGTTTGAATATCTTGCTTGACCTCTGCCAACAGGGGATTCAGCCGCTCGTCTTGAATCGGGCATTGGTTCAAATTAATCAGTTGATGACTGCCTTTTTGGTAATAGCCAGCCTGCACTTGCCCCGTGGGCGATCGCCGCAGGGGATAGGTCGCCTTGTTGCGATAGTTCAGGGTGCTGCCCGCCAGCACTGGGTTGACCACCACCGCAGTAAAGCCCCCAATGCGTTCCAGCGCCTGCACCACCAGATTGTGCTTAACGGTTTGCTGATAGTCGTCGCTGACATGTTGCCACTGGCACCCGCCGCACTTGTCTGCCACAATGCACCGAGGTCGAATGCGCTGGGGCGAGGGTTCCACCAGTTCTTGCAGCTTTCCCTGGGCATACTGGGGTTTGACACGCAGTAACCGCGCAACAACGCGATCGCCCGTGACGGTATCGGGCACAAACACCACCCGTTGTCCTACCCGGCCCACGCCGTCGCCACTATCGCTTAAGTCGGTGATCTCCACTTCGACCAAAGCACCCTGTTGCCAATCCGACGCTTCTGTTCCAATCAACTTCTGTGTTGCCAAATTTCTGTCCCTACTGTGCGATCGCCACTAACCCCAACCCCGCCAAATTAAGCTCCAGCAAATTGAATAATATGGCGCAAATTACTCAAGCGGGTGACGCTGGGTTCTCAATACTCAATCGGTCTAGACCAAAATTATTTAGCCTCAATCGATTCAGAGCATCAATTCAAATGCTTTTTACTCATTTGTTCAACACCAGCGCCAACCTCTATTTAACACCTATATCTAGCACCTAAATTTAGAGAAATAATCCAATCGACTAAATATATTTATATCTCTAGGCTCGGTCACTCGTCGAACCATCATATCAGCGTGCAATAGGGGCGTTCCGGTGAGCTTTTTTAAGAATGAAAGGTCATCCAATTCCAATGGTTAAAACTAATAGTGAACAGAACCATCGGGTAAGGTTGCTCCCCGTAAATCTGCACCTTCTAAAATCGCTTTGACTAAAATTGCTCGATACAAATTGGCTTCTGTTAAATTTGCTCCATGTAAATTTGCATCTTGTAGATTTGCTTCTAATAAATTTGCTTTGATTAATCCTGCCCAGCTTAGATCAGCCTTTAATAATTGAGCGTTCCGAAGATTGCTTTCATCCAAATTTGCAATTTGTAAGTTGGCGCGGCTGAGGTTCACTTGCACCAAATTTGCCTGACTCAAGTTGGCGATGTGCAGGTTTGCCTGACTCAAATTTGCTTTCCGCAAGTCAGCGTATCGCAGGTCTGCCTTTTCTAAATTGGCCTGCGCTAGGTTTACCCCATTCAAGTGGGCATGGCTTAAATCGGCTTCTCGTAAATCAATAACCGCGTGGCTGCACTCGATTCGCCATTGATTCCAGCGATCGCTGCCCTGCAACAACAATGCTAACTGAGCTTCGTCTGCCAAAGAACTTACCTACCCAAAACAATGACAGTCAACATCTTTCTCTATTCTACGCAACCCCAGAATGGCAAATGCACCTTGTTCTGCTTAGACCTGGGAGAAACTTTACATTCCTATGCAAAATCCTGGGCTTTTAATGACAAAAAATTTCGTAATGTATCGAATTGATGAAAAATTATAAAAGTTTAAATAGAATCATAATTCTTTGAAGATTACCAATTTACGTGGGTTGTGCCCTTGATAAAGACGATTTTCTCAAACTAATGTGCCCTAAAATACGATGTTCAATGCATTTATTGCGTATTCCTGCTCGATTGAAAAACCTGAACTGCTGTTATTTCTCAAAAAATTCTTTATCTTTATAAGTGAGATAAGCAGCGCTCGACAAGTCACTCTCGGTGTCAGTGTTAGAGGGCTGAATTTTAATTTGTGAATCCTTAAAAAATTGGATTAAAAATCATGAATCGGTGTCCTTGCTGTTCAGAAACTCTCTTACGTCATACCCGTCACGGTACGGTCTATTGGTTTTGCACTCGTTGCTGGCAAGAAATGCCAGATTTGGCGATGGGTTTGGAACAAAAACAAATCCGGAAGTTGACCCTATCGATTACTCAACGAGAACTGGTGGATGCGACTGTTCATCCACAGTAACGATACGGTTGGTTGGGAATAGGTTGATTGGGATTTTACGGCGATCGCTTCTTTTACTCGGCGATCGCCATTGTTATGTCTGGGCTTTTTGGTCTGGGCTTTTTGGAGAAATCACTTGTTTTTGCTTGGGGCTTTGGCATGGCCTGACGGTTGGGGCCGCTCAACCCTGGGGGTCGTCAAGGGGCGGGAACCCGCGCTAGAGTCACGAATAGTGGTTTTTTGCAGGAGCGCAGGTGATGAAAAAACGAGAATTTTTAGGATTGGCGGGGGGGCTTTTGGGGATCGCGGGGGTGGCCCGGTGGATGCTGGGCGTTTGGGGGCAAAGGGAACCAAACCCGGCGGAGCCCCAGCCGCAATTTGCGATCGCCAAGTCAGAGGCGGAATGGCGGCAAATCCTTTCGCCAGAAGCCTTTCGGGTTTTGCGGCAACAGGGCACCGAGCGGGCCGGGAGCAGTCCCCTCGATCACGAGCAACGGGCGGGCACCTATGAGTGTGCGGGGTGCGATTTGCCCCTGTTTGCCTCAGAAACAAAATTTAATAGCGGCACCGGGTGGCCTAGTTTTTATGCGCCGTTGGCAAATGCAGTGGAAACCCAGGTTGATCGATCGCTGCTGATTCCTCGCATTGAGGTTCACTGTCGGCGGTGTGGGGGGCATTTGGGCCATGTGTTTGATGATGGGCCAAAACCAACGGGAAAACGGTATTGCATGAATGGGGTGGCGCTTAAATTTATCCCGGTTTAGGCCAGGGGCACTGGCTTTGGGGGCGCGGTAGTCGCGCTCGCCGGGGAGTCTGGTGGGGACGGTACACTGGGAATATTGCCTTGGGTGTGTGAATCAAAGCGTTTATGCAAAATTGTGAATTGCCCTTGCCCCTTCAACCGGGCGATCGCTTGCGGGTGGTGGCTCCGAGTGGCACCTTACGTGAGTTGGCGGCCTTGCAGGCGGGGGTTGCCGTGTGGCGATCGCGGGGCTACGACGTAGTGTTGCCGGATGACCTTGAGGCGCGGTGGGGCTATCTGGCGGGAACGGATGAACAACGCCGAGCGCAATTGGCGGCGGCCTGGGCTGATCCGGCTTGTCGGGGGGTGTTGTGTGCGCGGGGGGGCTATGGGGGGGCACGGCTGCTTGAAGCGTGGCACTGGCCGCCGACACCGCCGAAGTGGTTGGTTGGTTTTTCGGATATTACGGCCTTATTGCTGAGTCTGAGTCAGCAGGGGTGGGCTGGAATCCACGGGCCATTGTTGACGACCCTGGCCGCAGAGCCGGAATGGTCACAACAACGGTTGTTTGATGTGGTGGAAGGGCGGGCGATCGCACCGCTAACGGGGACGCCGTGGCACGCTGGGCAGGCGACGGGGGTGTTGCTCCCGATGAATTTGACGGTGGCGACTCACTTGCTGGGATCAGCCGTGCAACCAGAGTTGGCGAATGTCATCTTGGCGATCGAGGATGTGGGGGAAGCACCCTATCGGATTGATCGGATGTTGACCCAGTGGCGGTTGGGGGGCTGGCTCCAACCCGTTCGGGGGATCGCCATTGGGCGTTTTAGTCAGTGCGATCCCCCGCCGGGTATTCCCAGTTTGACGGTGACGGAGGTGTTGCGCGATCGCCTGGGGGATTTGGCGATTCCCATTGTGGCGGAGTTGCCTTTTGGGCATGATGGCCCGAATGCGGCTTTGCCAGTTGGGGTGATGGCTCATCTGGACGGCGATCGCGGAGTCCTCAGCCTAAAATCGTAGACATTAATCTCCCCGATTTTGCCATTTTTCCCTCTCTACCTTCATGAGCCTCAACCCTCTTCTGATTCAGCTTGTTTTGTGTACTGCGGTTTTTCTGTTGCTCCAGGCCCCCCGGACTCCGCGCGGCTGGGTGGTGGTGGCGTTGCTGCTGGTGGCGGTGGTGGGTGTGAGCTTTCTGTGGGTGCCGGAGGGGGCTGGTTTCATCAGTGGGGGTGTTTGGTTTGTCCTGGTGGCGCTGCCCCTGCTGGGCTCGTGGCAGTTGACTCACCTGGTCGCCCAGGAACGTTATGGGCTGGCTCAGGCGATCGCCCAGATCTTGCGTTGGTTCCATCCGGCGGATGGCTTTTGGGAATACCCCGATTTGCTGAAGGGGCTGGCCTTGGGGCAACAGGGCGAGTTAGACCAGGCTGCGGCGCTGTTGGCTCCCTACCAAACCCCGCAAACGGCCCTGGGGCGAACGGCGATCGTCCTGTTGTATGGCATGGGGGCGCGGTGGCAAGAACTGTATCAGTGGAGCGAAACCCATCTGCCAGAGCGTTTGCGGGTCAAAGATTGGTTAATTCTCACGGCCTATGTGCGATCGCTGGGGGAATTGGGCAAGCTCAATCAGCTATTGGCCACTGTGGCCCAACTGGAACAACAACTCAGCCACCAGCGAGCTACTCCCCTGCTGGCTCACATCCGGTTGTATGCCTTTGCCTTCAGTGGCTACACCTGGCAAGTGCGGCAAGTGTTGGAAGGGCCACTCGCGTATACACCAGACGAGACGCGCCAATTTTGGCTGGCTACGGCAGATATGGCCGCTGGTCACCAGGCTCGGGCACACCACCAATTGCTGGAATTACGCGATCGCACCAGTGGCCCCCTCCGGCATGGAATTCAGTGGCGACTTGACCATCCCCTGCCCCCCGCCCAGGCCAGTCTCACCCCGGCCACCCGGCAAGTGCTGGCCCACAGTGACCAGGCGTTGCGCCAAACCCTCCGCGCCCCCCAAGGGTTGCTCTCTGGGGTTACTACCCACCTCTTCACCTCCGTTCTCATTGCGGCGAATCTGGCGATGTTTGGGCTGGCAACGGCGATCGGGGGCAGTGAAAATGAAGTCGTCTTAGCAACGCTCGGTGGCCTCGTCCCCGCTTTCGTGTTTGCGGGCGAATGGTGGCGCATCATCACGGCAAACTTCCTGCATTATGGCATCCTCCATCTCCTCGCCAATATGTTAGGGCTATATATATTCGGTGGGTTGGTCGAAGGTGCTCTAGGTCATCGCAAGTTTCTGGTGTGTTATGCCTTCAGTGGCCTTGGATCGATGCTCATCGTGGCGCTTGTCGCTGTCCAGTGTCACCGCTGGGGGCCTCTTGTTGGCGAGCTTTTGTCACTCGGGAGTGCTTTCCCCTGGGCGACCCATTGTGCCGTTGCTGCTGAACAAATTACCGTGGGTGCTTCTGGTGCCATCATGGGTTTGCTTGGGGCCGAAGGTGCGATTCAACTCCGGGGCTGGCGACAGACCAAAGCGAAGACCGCTCGCGATCGCTTGCGGATTATTGGCATTGTTGTGGTTTTACAAATCATCTCCGATTTGCTCACGCCGCAAATTAGTGTGGTAGGGCATCTGGCTGGGTTGAGCTTGGGGTTTCTGGCGGGTTTGTGGTTAAGTCAAACTCGTTGGCAGTAATCAACAAAACAAATGCTATGATAATTCGCTGGGTTAGCTATTCGTGAGCCGACAAAATTCATACCCTGGGGAATCTAAATCGTTCCAGTAGATCACCCGTCGAGATATGTAAATTTTGTCAATTTATGGGAAACATAACAGTAGGGAATGAATGTCTTGAGTGGTATCAACTCAAGGAAGAGAACGCCATTCAATCCCATCGTTGACGGAGGTCAATATTATGCAAGTTCAAACTCCTAACCTACACGCTACAGAAACTACGGCTGATAACTCGATCGCTGGTCTGTTCATTGGTTCTGGTGTCTCGATGTTCGGGTTTTTATTGTTAATTGTTTTACTCGCGTAAGGCGTAATTCATTGGGAAATGAATGAAAGGTGATGGCTGGGGAAATGGCCCGGTAAGATGAAGGATGTTCTGCTTTTGAGAATGTCCTGTGGTTGAGCACAATTCTGCAAATTCGACGTTACTTGCCCGCACGCCTCTGTATCCGTTGGCTTTGGAAAGCAAGGCCAGGATGACTGAGTTTTCTGGGTGGGAAATGCCAGTTCAATTTGTTGGTATTACGCATGAACATCATGCAGTACGAACGGGGGCTGGGATGTTTGATATTTCCCACATGGGCAAGTTTCGACTTTCTGGCCCTGCGGTGTTGGAGTCGTTGCAACGGTTGGTACCGTCGGATCTCAGCCGTTTGCAACCGGGGCAGGCCCAATATACGGTGCTGCTGAATCCGACGGGTGGAATTATTGATGATTTGATTTTTTACTATCAGGGGGTTGATTCGGCTGGGGTGCAACAGTGGGTGGCGATCGTGAATGCGGCCACAACCCAGAAGGATAAAGCCTGGATGGTGGAACATTTGGCGGCTGATATTACGTTGCAGGACTGTTCGACCGATGCGGCGCTCATTGCGGTGCAGGGGCCACAGGCTGTGGCAAAGCTGCAAACGCTCGTGCAAGAAGATTTAACTGAGGTTCCGGTGTTTGGGCATTTGCAGGGGCAAGTATTGGGGCAACCTGCATTTTTGGCCCGGACAGGATATACCGGGGAAGATGGGTTTGAGGTGATGTTAGCGCCTGAGGTGGCCATAGCGGTGTGGCGATCGCTGCTGGAGTTGGGCGTTGTGCCCTGTGGGCTGGGCTGTCGCGATACATTGCGGCTGGATGCAGCGATGGCGTTGTATGGGCAAGATATTGATGAGACGACGACACCGTTGGAAGCGGGGTTGGGCTGGCTGGTGCACCTGGCAGATAAGGGTGATTTTATTGGGCGATCGCGCCTGGATGAGCAAAAAGCAACTGGGGTCGAGCGGCGGCTGGTTGGGCTGCAAATGCAAGGGCGCAATATTGCACGGCATGGCTACCCGGTGTTGGCTGAGGGGCAGGTCATTGGTGAAGTGACAAGTGGGACGCTATCCCCCACGCTGGGCGTGGCGATCGCGCTAGCTTACGTGCCTGTGGCCTATTCCAAGGTGGGCCAAACCGTTGATGTGGAAATTCGCGGTAAGACCTATCCGGCTACAATTGTCAAAAAACCCTTCTATCGTCGTCAGAAATAGAGTTTTTGCGGTATGTGTTATAAGGGCGAGATTGATAGCCCTACTACTCTCTGCATCTTTCCCGCATTGAACGAATTTTGAGGACTTATGGAATTGGAATATCCAGATGATCTGAAATACCTTGAATCGCACGAGTACGCCCGACTCGATGGGGAAATTGCCACGATTGGGATCTCTGCCTTTGCCGTAGACCAGTTAGGTGATATCGTTTTTCTCGAATTACCAGATCTGAGTGATGCGGTTGAAAAGGGTGAAAAGTTTGGCACGATTGAGTCGGTCAAAGCGGTTGAAGATCTCAATTCTCCGGTGACAGGGACGGTGATTGAGGTGAATACGCCGTTGATCGATGCGCCTGAGCAAATTGTGGATGATCCCTATGGGGATGGCTGGCTGATCAAGGTACGTGTTGACGATGCCAGCGATTTGGATGACACCCTGAATGCGAGCGAGTACCAGGCGCAGGTGGAGGGTGAGTAAGGTCGGTTTGGGCTAGCGCGATCGCGCCGTCTTAGGGGGCTCAGGTGGGCACCCGCAGGGAAAAGGGGCTTAGGCCCCTGATCCTCAAGGCTTGGAAGCTAGCGTTGGCACAAATCTGATAATAGACAACTCGCAATAATTGACAATCCGCGATCGCCCTTCACTGCCACTGCAAAAGTGCGATCGCGGGTATGCATACCCCAAAATTAGATTCGCCCTAAGCGGCTTTTGGCACCGGGTCTGAGGCCACCCGGATTTCTCTAGGCTCACAGTCTGCCACCAACTGTGAGCTAGCTTCTTCCCTGTAGGGTATTGGCCACTTAAACGGCGCTGCTGGTCAGTTCATTCACCAAGTTCATAACCATTGCTCGGCTCAATTTGGCTTCCCCTTGGGAGAGGGCATCAAGGGTGGCATGGGCTAACGCCAGCGGAATGCGGCAAAAGTCGAGGGCTGGCCCCAAGGGTAGAGCGGTGGTATAGGCATCGGCCAACGTTAGATTGGCTTGAGCGTAGGCGTGCATTTGCTCATTAGTCCAATTATCGGGGAAAAACTCAACCCCCCGCGCCAAGTCTTCAGCGTGGTTCCGCAGAATGTTGACGGCTTGCAACCCGCGCCCAAACCCAATGGCCTGGGAGCGGTTGGTTTGGGTGCCGTCATACCAGGCCCATAAATCGGACAACAACAAGCCGACGGCCCCGGCCACGCCAAAGGTGTAGCGATCTAGATCCGCTTCTGTGTGCACGCTCCAGTTATTCAATGCCCACTGGGCCATGCGATCGGACATAGCTGCGGTGGCATCCCAAACCCGTGGCGCAATGGTTTCGGGGGCTAAAACGGCCCATTCTCCAACCCGGTAAGACACTTCAGGAATCAGGTCTTTGTAGTCGTTCAGCGCGATCGTCAAGTCAGAAGCTTTGAACTCGTGGGTGGCAGCTTGCAGTGTGAGGCTGATGGTTTGCAGCAGCTTTGCCTTCAGGGCGTTATCCAGGTTTGGATGGTCTTCAATTTCATCGATCGCCCGCATACAGAGATAGGCTGAAGCAACGGCCTCTTGGAGTCCGGAGGGTAAGCGACTAATCGGAATAAAAAATGTCCGACTTGTTTCCTCCAATACTTCTAACGCGCTTTTGCAGAGCTGCATTGATTCACTCCTCTGAGTCTTTACACCAGGTTGGCACTAAATATACATCAATACGTTTGCTTTGAGATGAAAAAACGAACATCTTCGCTCAAAGCTCTGTGGTAAAACTTCACCCGTTGATTTCTCAATTCCAAAAAATACTGCTATGAATAACAGTTTGCCTATGAATATTGCGAACCTGCCCTCTTGAAGTTCCTGAACAAAACTGTGCTAAAGCTTTGCTTTTTCCCCTCTTTGTGCGTGCAGGGCTAATCGAATTAACGGCGATAGCGATGCAATTGAGTCAGCCATTATACGGTGAAAATGAAACCTTTAACTACACCCAAAGCAGCAGTTTTTCAGAAATAGAAATGATAGTTTGTTGACCTTTGGGTTGAGCAAGGGACATCTGTTTTTGTGCACTTAAGGGGAGTCAATGATCGGGCTTGGCTTGAATGATTTTGGCTGGCTTTCTCCCTTTGTTGAGGGAAGAGAGAGCGGGCTTTCGGTGCTGCTTCGCGGCACTGGGTTGACCACCAGCGTTGCGTTGAACTGCGCGATCGCCCACCTCCACAGATTACGAATTAACGGCTCATGCTGAACACTGCGCCCAGCGATCGCGTAATATTCTGCGGATTCATCGCATCCTCGGCTGCGGTTGGTTCGTAGCCACAATGCACCATGCAATCGGCACATTTGGGATTGCCACTTCCCCGACCGTACTGGCTCCAATCTGTTTGGTCTAGCAATTCTTGATACGTTTGGTAATGGCCTTCGTTGAGCAAATAACACGGTTTTTGCCACCCTAAGACGCTGTAACTTGGCATCCCCCAGGGCGTGCATTCGTAGTCTTTTTCGCCAGTTAAGAAATCGAGAAACAGGGGATTGTGGTTAAAGTTCCAGTTCTTTTTCCCAGCCTTGTAAGGCGCGAGGATTTCCCGGAAAAGGCCACGGGTTTGTTCCCGTTTTAAGAAGTGATCTTGGTCGGGAGCCCAGTCATAGCTGTAGCCCGGAGAGACCATCATCCCGTCTACCCCTAAGGTGGCAACAAAGTCAAAGAATTCTTGCATGTCTTTGGGATTGGTCCCTTCGAAGACCGTGGTGTTGATCGTCACGCGGAAGCCACGGGCCTTGGCTGCTTTGATGGCTTTAACGGCGGTGTCAAACACCCCTTTGCGATCGACACATTTGTCATGCTGTTCCCGCAAGCCATCGAGATGCACACTAAAACTGAAATAGGGGGAGGGTTTGAACTTGTCCAGGCTCTTTTCCAGGAGTAGCCCATTGGTGCAGAGGTAAACAAATTTGCGACGCGCCACAAGGCCCTGCACGATCTCGTCGATTTGCGGGTGTAACAAGGGTTCGCCACCAGGGATGGCGACCACAGGTGCGCCGCACTCTTCAACCGCTGTGAAACATTCTTCGGGGGTCAAATTCTGCTTAAGAATTTCAGCCGGGTGTTGAATTTTTCCACACCCGGAGCACGCGAGATTGCAACGAAATAGCGGTTCCAGCATGAGGGTCAAAGCGTATTTCTTGCGCCCTTTGAGCCGCTGACTCACGATGTACTTGCCAATCTCAAGGGCTTGTTGGAAATGAATTGCCATGGGGACGTGTTGCTCCTCACGTGGGTTAGAAGGGAATGGAATTAGCAGGATGAGGGCGATGACCATCAGTGATGACGGTTAAAGCACAGTTTGCGGGATTTATCACCCGTCAATTGTAAAATTATGCGTAGTTTTGGTGTACAAAATACTCTACGGCATCCTGTAAGGCTGTAACAATAGGCGTTTGAGGAAGTCCTAATTCTCGCACAGCTTTTGTCGAGTCGTAATACATCAGTTGGGTGGCCATTCGTACGCTGTCTACAGAGACAGAGGTTTTTTTGCCCAGGGGGGTGAGCAGGGTTTCATCGCACCAGGCGACGGTGAGGGGAATCCACGCGGGGATGGACTGTTGGGGGGCGGGTAGCCCGGTGAGGTCGGCGAGTCGGTCTAGCATGGTTTTGAGCAGGAGGTTTTGGTGCCCCAGGATATAGCGATCGCCAGTTTTGCCTTTTTGCAACGCGAGTAGATGGCCCCAAGCCACATCCTGGACGTGAACCAGATTCAGGCCAGTGTTGAGATAGAACGGCATTTGGCGGCGCAGAAAACGCAGAACGATGTCTCCGGTGGGGGTGGGTTTGATATCCCACGGGCCGATGGGGGTGCTGGGGTTCACGATGACGATATCTTGCCCGGTGGCGATCGCCTGGATGGCCTCCTGTTCGGCCCAATATTTGGACTTTTTGTAGGCCCCAATGAGTTGGGCCACTGGGCTTTGGTAGGTTTCATCCGCAATCCCTCCAACTTTGACCCCAATCGCTGCCACTGAGCTGGTGTACACGGTGCGCTCAATACCGGCGGCCCGTGCTGCGGCTAAGACATTCCGCGTTCCGACGACGTTGGATTGGTAGAGTACGTCCCGATCTTTGCGCCATAAAGAATAGTGAGCCGCGACGTGAAATAAGTAGTTGCACCCGTGCATGTGGGTTGCCAGGTTGGCATCAGTCAAGTCGCCAGCGACGAGTTCGACTGGTAACCCTTGAAGGTTGTCAAGACGGCTGTTGGGGCGAATAAGTGCCCGAACGGCGTAACCCTGGTCAAGCAGGAGGCGTACCAGGTTTGCCCCGACAAACCCTGTCCCACCGGTAACAAATGCTGTTGGAGCCATAATTCTAGCAATCTGCCTGGGGTTGTGTGTTTATTGTTTGAACTTGAACTTTTGCTGGGTAAAATCCCGGAGGTCATCCAGCAGGGCATACACCACGGGGACGACAATCAAGCTAAGAACGGTGGAGGTGAACAACCCGCCGATGATGGTGATGGCCATTGGGGCGCGTAATTCGGCTCCGGCTCCCAGGCCCAGGGCGATGGGCAACATGCCCAAGATGGTCGCGGCGGTCGTCATGAGGATCGGCCGCAACCGGACGGGGCCAGCGGTCAAAATCGCGTCGGTACGGCTCATGCCCGATCGCCGCAGTTGGTTGATGTAATCCACTAAGAGGATGGCGCTCTTGTTGTCGAGGCCGAGCAAAAAGATGATGCCGATGATGGAGATCATGCCGAATTCGCTGCGGGTCAACAACGACGCTACCAGTGCCCCGACGATCGCCAGGGGCAAGGATAGAGCCACCACAAAGGGATCGACCAGGTTTTTGAACAGCAACACCAAGACCACGAAGACGGACAGGGTGGACAGGCCGAGGGTGATTTTGAAACTGTCAAAAATTTCATCTACCCGAGCGGAATCACTGCCCCGATCCAGGGTGACGCGATCGCCGACTTGTTGTTGGTTGATTTCATTTTTGGCGATCGCCTCAACGGTACGGGTTGCTTTACCGAGGGCCACGCCTTCTGCCAAGTTGGCGCTGACATAGGCGACTTGGAGGCCATTTTCCCGGTTAATTTCAACGATCAAATCGGGGGTATTGGCTTCCCCGCTGATCCCAACATCCACAAAGCCCGGTTCTTTGGCCAGCCGTTGTTTAACCGCTTGGGCCACAGCCGTCAAGGCCACCGGATCGTTCCCCAACAGTTCAACTTGCAAAGGTTTTTCCCCGCCAGTGTCTACAAATTGAATATCTTCGACGCTGGTGGTGACCCCTTTGGGGGTGGGCAGGGCTTGCCGCACGGCATCCTGAACTTCGGTGGTGGTTTGGGCGCGATCGCCCTTCAACTTCACATATAGCGTGCCTTTGTTGGGCTGTTGGCGAGTGCCAATAGTCGTAAAGACGCTGGCCACATCCGCAGAACCCAAAACGGATTTTTCTAGATCTTTGGCAACTTTGACGGCATCAGTTAAAGGATTCAGGTTTGGCAGTTGCTTGGCGGCCAGAGCTTCGGGCCTGACACCGGGGGGCAACTGCGGGAGATTTTGCCCCGATGCAACGAAGGGCCGCTCCCCGTCGGAGGGCGCATTTTCTGTTGGGGGGCGCTGCGCGGCGGACTGGGCTAACCGGGCCAGGGTGGTGGCATCGGGGGCTTTGGGCAGGGGGGCCGTGAAGCGAACATTGAATTCACCCCGGTCTAACTTGGGGATGAAACCCGTGGGCATGAAGGGGATCAAGGCTAACCCGGCCACGAAGCTGAGGGTTGCCAGGAGGGCCACGATCGCCCGGTGGTCGAGTGACCAGGCTAACGCTTGGCGATACCACCCCACCATGTTTTGGGCGGGGGCTGTTTCGGGGTTTGCGGTTGAGGATGTCGATCGCGATCGCAACCAATAGGCGGCCAGGGTGGGTGACAGCGTGCGGGCCACCAACAGGGAAATCATCACGGCGGCAGACACGGTTAACCCAAAAGGCCGGAAAAACTGACCGACGACCCCTTCCATCAACGCGACTGGAATGAAAACGGCGGCAATGGTCAAAGTGGCGGCAGTTACCGTGAGCCCAATTTCTTCCGTGGCGTGGATGGCTGCTTCGCGGGGCGATTCGCCCATTTCCAGGTGGCGTGCAATGTTTTCCACATCGACGATCGCGTCATCAACAACGATCCCAACGACTAACGCCAGCGCCAGCAGGGTGATCGTTTCCAGGTTGTAGCCAAAAATCGCCATGACGATAAATGTGCCACAGAGTGAAGTTGGAATGGCCAAAGCCGAGATCACGGTTGCTTTCCAATCCCACAAAAAGGGATAGATACACACCACGGAGAGAATGACCGCCAAAATCAATGCTTCGATGGTGGCATGGGTGGCTTCGTTGATGTAGTCGGCCTGGGTCGCCGCTAAGGTGATGTTGAGGTTGGTATTGGCCTCTCGCAGTTTCGCGATCGCCGTTTCCACTTGCCGCACCACTTCCAAGGTATTGGCATCACTCCGCTTGACGACTTCCACCGCCAACACGTCTTTGCCATCAAACCGCACCGCCGAGGAACCAGGGGACAACACCGCCAATTCCACATTGTTCTGTGTTTGCGCCTGTTGAACTTTGGCCTGGGCCGGAACCCCTGCTAACGTTACTTTCAAAACACCGGGTACTTCCGCGATCGCGGGCAACACCTTGGTTTGTACCGTTTGGGTCAGGCTAGCCAAGGACTTTCCCGATTCTTGGATGGCATAGCTCACCACGGCGGCCTCGTTCAGGTTAATGGGGCGCACTTCGTAGGTGGCCCCCTGGGGCAACTGGGGTTTTAGCTCGTCCAGGGTGGTCTGGACTGCCGTTTTGGCGGCATCGAGTTTGGTGCCAACTTCAAACGACAAGCTGACGATCGCTCGCCCTGGATAGGTGGTTGACCGGAGATTGGTCAGACCTGGTTTCCCCTCCAGCGATCGCAACCCGGTTTCAATCGGAACGGTGAGGGTGGATTCGGTGGTGGTGGCCGATGTCATCGGGGCGGCTGCATTGACCACGACAACAGGAAACGTGACATCGGGAAACAAGGCATAGCGCAAAGAACCAAAGGCAAAACAGCCCGCCACGACGACCACCAGCCAAAGGGCGATCGTGGGCCAGGGATTGAGAATTGCCCATTTCGAGATATTGAAGCGTTCGCGAACCGAACGACGGGGAGAAGGCTGAGCCATTGCAAAAACCGCAATCAGGACAATCTGGTTGGAACTAGGAAAAGCCCAAATTCAAAAGGACATGGGGTAGATGGGCCGCCAGCAGGCAAAGGCATTCGCCAATGAGGAGACGTGGACGAAAGCCCCTAATGCACTTTATCAAAAACTGTTTAGCGTTTTATCGAGAACCCTTCATCTGCCTTTGGGCTGGGGGGCGAGCTTGGCGGGCTTGGCCCGGTTGAATTTGGGTCGAATCCCACTCAACCGATCGCAAACCAAGGGCAACTAAGGCAGGGCTTAAATAATTTTCGTTGAAAAATGAAATGATATGTCTACTTATACCTCTAGTCGCGAAGTTTGGCGGATTTGGTTTGGCCTGGTTGCCCATTTTCGTGGCGCGATCGCGTAGTGGAATCTGTGGGCGCGATCGCGCAGTGGAACGAACGTGGGGCCGCAGCAGGGAGGCCAATTGTCCCGCGAAATCGGCTGATTTTGTAAAGCGTAGTTTACAGTAGGCAATAGGGTGATTTTGTACAGGACGTGGAGTGAAGACATGAAAATTGGCTCGGAAGCCCATAAAACGCTGTTCTGCCAAAGCTTTATGGACAGCCATAAACCCTATGAACCCGAAACCCTGCCCTGGCCAGATTTAGATGAGGCCACTGTGACCCGTCTCCGCAAAATCCCATTTTGGGACGAAGCCCTCTACACTGAGCAAAAAGCGGGCGTGATGCTGCAAACCTACGCGGACATGGTGGAAGATCCCGCCATTCGGGCCGCGATCGCCCTCCAAGCGCGGGAAGAAGCTCGCCACGGTCGGGTGATTGCCCACATGATTCAGCGGTACGGGTTTGAAATCCCTGAACGACCCGCCCCCAAAATGCCTGCCGACATGGAAGCCGGATTTGTCAAATTTGGCTATGGCGAATGTTTTGACTCGTTCTTTGCCTTTGGTCTGTTTGGCATCGCGCGGCAGACCGATTACATTCCAGAATCTTTGTTTACTATTTTTGATACGTTGATCGACGAAGAAGCCCGTCACATGGTCTTTTTTGTGAATTGGATTGCGTACAAGCAGGTTGCAGAAGGCAAGGGAGCGCTGCGTCCGCTCAATTCCCTCTGGCAATATACCGGGGCTTTGCAACGGCGGTTGGATAGTCTGCGCGGCATGGGCAAGAGCAAAACCAAGAAAAACGCCAGTAAGAAAGGGTTTACGGCATCGGGCGCGAAGGCGTTGAATGCCAATATTTCTCTGGATTTGTTTTTGGAAACCTGTTTGAGCGAAAACGAAAAACGGATGAGCGTGTATCCGGCGGAGTTGCTGCGGCCCGAATTTTTGCCGACGATGGCCGGGGTTGCCCTTAATACGGTGCGTTTGTTGCCGAAGAAAAAAGCCCAACCCATTGCCGATGCAGCCTAGGATGACTTGGTGATTGATCTGCTGTTAGTCCCCCAGGGCGTGGAGTATGAGGCGGTTTGTCGGGGTGTGCGGGGCATGGCGAACCCGCCCCCGGTGTGGCCTGTCGCGGCAGGGGCGGCAATTGGGCGATCGCTGGCTCAACTCCACCAAACTGGGGTGTTGCAGTCTGGCCAATCGGTGGTGTTGCTGGGGTTGTGTGGGGCGTTGGTGCCGGAGTTGGCGGTGGGAACCAGGGTGCTTTACCGCGACTGTCGGGCGATCGCGGGGGGGCAGGTGACAGGGCGGTGGCTCTGCGATCGCGATCTGACTACAGCGATGCAACAGCAGCTCGGCCTTGCTCTGGTGGAGGCGGTGACGTGCGATCGTGTGGTCTCGACTGTGGCCGCGAAACATGACCTGGCTCAGCAGTTTGCGGCCCAAGTGGTGGATATGGAAGGGGCTGTGGCCTTGGCCTCCTTAACTGCTTTGGGGATTCGGGTGGCAATGGTGCGCGTCGTGAGTGACGGCAGCGATCGCGACATTCCAGATTTGACTAATGTCTTCACTGCCGATGGTGAACTTCAGCCCCTGGCCCTGACGATGGCCCTGTTGCGCCAACCTGTGCCTGCTTTTCACCTGATTCGCGGTTCGTTATCCAGCTTAAAGATTCTGCAAGCCCTGACTACTGATTTATTTAAGAATAGATACACCTGAACTATAATAAGGATGATCCATTTTTGAGGGCCGCAGATGGATGCCTTGAAGCCTCGTGAGCGGGAATATTGGGAGTTGTGCATTGCCTACATCGCCAAGCACGGCTATCCGCCCCCCATTCGGGAAACCATCGTCCTGATGAACTATCACACGCCGTCTGCGATTCAAAATATTCGGAAGAGCCTGCGAGCCAAGGGGTATATCGATTGGGTAAAGGGCAAACCGGGGACGCTGCAAATTTTGCGCTATCCTGATCGCGATCGCGGGGTACTCCTGCATGGGACGATCGCCGCTGGAGGCGTGGTGGAGTCTTTCCCGGAGCCTGATCCCAAGCCGTTGGCGATCGCGGGAATGCCTGTGCAACCGGGGAGCTATGGCTTGAAAGTCATGGGCGATAGCATGATTGGGGCGCACATTTGTCCGGGGGATATTGTCATCCTGAATCCGGTGACGGATGTGCAAGCGTTGAGACCGGGCAGTATTGTGGCGGCTTGGGTTGAGGGCGAAGGGGTAACCCTCAAGCATTTGTTTTTGGAGCGCGATCGCGTCCGCCTGCAACCCGCCAATCCGGCCCACCCCGTCATCGAGAAAAATGCCGATCAAGTCCACATTCAGGGCGTACTCGTTGGCCTCCAACGCCAGTATTAGGCCCCCTCACAATATTATTTCTGGGCGTACACTCGACCTTTCCAGGCTCCGCCTTGGCCGCGCCAGTGCCGCAGGGCCGAGTCAAGGGTCATGAGGTTATAGAGGAGGGCGATCGCCGGGAGACAAACGGCCCACAGGGGCGATAGGCCATAAAGCTGGATCGTGGGCCAGTAGGCGAGGGTCATCAGCGCCCAGCCCAATCCCCCGGCGATCGCGAGGGGCAGTTGGGCGGTCACGAGTCCGGTGATGAGGGCGATCGGGGCAACCAAATACACGAGTGCCATGCCGATGACTGTGCCCCCCAATAGCAGCGGTGAATAGTTGAGTTGGGTGTAGGCGGTGCGGGCGACCATATCCCAAATGGTTTGGAGGGAGTCGTAGGGTCGCAGACTGTGGGTGGTTTGGGTGAGGCCCAGCCAAATGCGGCCACTGCCCGTTTGTTTCACGGCTTGGGCCAGGGAACAATCGTCAATTAAGGCTTGCCGCAAAATCTGTAAGCCGCCGATGTGTTCCAGGCGCGATCGCCGCAGTAAAATGCACCCGCCCGCCGCCGCTGCCATCCGGCGATCGCGCCGATTTACCCAGGGAAAGGGATAGAGCTTTTGGAAGAAGAAGACAAACGCTGGAATGAGCAGTTTTTCCCAAAGGCTGTCGCACCGCAGCAACACCATCAACGACACTAGATCGCGATCGTCCTCCTGGGCTTTGGCCACAAGCCGACTGAGATTGCTGGAATCGTGGGCAATGTCAGCATCGGTAAACAAAACGTAATCGGGTTGCGGAGTTTGGGTTTGGAGATAGCGCACTCCCTGCTCCATCGCCCACAGTTTGCCCGTCCAGCCCGCAGGTAACGGTTCCGCCGCAAGGACGGTGAGCTGCTCGGCTCGGCCCAGGCTGGTTGCTGCTTGTCGTGCCACCGCTCCGGTGCCATCGGTACTGTGATCGTCTACCACCACAATCTGAAATGGCCCTGGATAGTCTTGTTGCAACAGCGATCGCACCGTTGTGGGTAATATATCTGCTTCATTCCGTGCTGGAATCACCGCCCACACTTTTGGCAAGGGACTGTCTGGGGGGAACTGGGGAACGGTCTCGGTCAGTCGTTGATCGCAACGCCAAAAATTGCCCCAAACCGTTAGTAACCCCACCCAAATTGCAACAGACAGAATTGCCACGCCCAAACCAAATTCACCCACCATAACGATTGCCATTCATGACCAATAGGAGGCACAATACATCACTTATGGGAGGAGTGTGAACTTATGCAAACACAAGACAAATCGACAACGGCTCAACAGCGGATTTCGGCAGCGCAATTGAATGCCGCGATCGCCCGTAGCCAGGAGTACTTACTATCCCTGCAAAAGTCCGATGGTTACTGGTGGGCCGAGCTAGAGTCGAACGTCACGATGGCGGCAGAAGTGGTTTTGCTCCACAAAATTTGGGGCACCGACACGACCCGGCCCTTGCATAAGGTCGAACCTTACCTCCGGCGGCAACAGCGCGAGCATGGCGGCTGGGAATTGTTCTATGGCGATGGCGGCGAACTCAGCACCACCGTCGAAGCGTACATGGCCCTGCGGTTGCTCGGCGTTCCCGCGACCGATCCCGCTCTGCAAAAAGCCCGTCGTTTCATCCTTGATCGGGGTGGTATCAGCAAAACTCGCATTTTTACCAAGTTTCATTTAGCTCTGATTGGGTGTTATGACTGGCGGGGGCTCCCCTCTCTTCCCGCCTGGATCATGCTCCTGCCCCAGAGTTTTCCCGTGTATGAAATGTCAAGCTGGGCTCGGAGTAGCACGGTGCCGCTGCTCGTTGTGTTCGACCAAAAGCCTGTCTATTCCGTGAATCCGGCAATTAACCTGGATGAACTCTACGCCGAAGGCCGAAACAATGTGGTCTTTGAGCTGCCCAGCAATGGCGATTGGTCAGATGTTTTCCTGTGGCTCGACAAAGCCTTCAAAGTCTCAGAAGACCTGAACCTGGTGCCCTTCCGGGAACAAGGCATCCAAGCGGCAGAAAAGTGGATCTTGGAACGGCAGGAACCGACGGGGGATTGGGGCGGCATCATTCCGGCGATGCTCAATTCGCTGCTGGCGCTCCGGGCGTTGGGCTATGACGCGAATGATCCAATTGTCGTGCGCGGAATGCAGGGGGTTGATCGCTTTGCCATTGAAACCGATGAGGCTTACTGGGTGCAGCCCTGTGTGTCGCCCGTGTGGGATACGGCCTTGGTGGTGCGATCGCTGATTGATGCTGGCATGGCGGCAGATACTCCGGCGCTGGTCAAAGCGGGCCAGTGGTTGCTGGATAACCAAATTTTGGATTATGGCGACTGGGCAATCAAAAATAAGGCCGGAAAACCTGGTGCGTGGGCGTTTGAGTTTATCAATCGGTTTTACCCCGATGTGGATGATTCTGCCGTGGTGGTAATGGCCTTGAATGCGCTCCAAATGCCGAACGAAGCGGAAAAACACGCCGCGATCGCCCGTGCGGTGGATTGGATTGCGACCATGCAGTGTCGGCCTGGGGGGTGGGCCGCCTTTGACCTGAACAATGATGCCGACTGGCTCAACCAGGTGCCCTACGGTGACTTGAAAGCCATGATTGACCCCAACACTGCCGATGTCACCGCCCGCGTGTTGGAAATGGTCGGACGGTTGCAACACAGTGGCCTCCCTGCCGCGACCCAAGTCCAACTACTCAAGTCGATTTCGAGCGATCGCCTCAGCCGCGCTCTGGCCTACCTGACCCAAGAGCAAGAACCCGAAGGCTGCTGGTTTGGGCGCTGGGGGGTGAACTACATCTACGGCACCAGCGGGGTTTTGTCAGCGTTATCCCTAGTGGCGGCCAAAACTCACCGTCGTCAAATTGAACGGGGGGCCAACTGGCTCATGACGTGCCAAAATCGGGATGGTGGCTGGGGGGAAACCTGCTTCAGCTACAACGATCGCACCCTGATGGGCCAGGGAGACAGCACCGCATCCCAAACCGCCTGGGCCTTGACGGGTTTGCTGGCCGCTGGCGAGGCCCTCGGCACCTACGAAACCGTGGCGATCGACCGGGGCGTGCAATACTTGCTTGACACCCAACAGGCTGATGGCAGTTGGGATGAAGACTATTTCACCGGGACTGGCTTCCCCTGCCACTTCTACCTGAAATATCACCTTTACTTGCAACATTTCCCCCTCACGGCGATCGGTCGCTATCGGGCGATGCAACACGCCTCCTCAGCCACGGTTTAAGGCGAGTTTTTTCCCTAACCTGCATTATTTTTGATGGTAGGGGCATCCCTGGTGGGTGCCCTGGCGGTAGCAACGCATTCTAGATAAGGAACGATGGGCTGTGACTCCCTTTTTGAAAAGTAATTTAGCTAAAGCCTAATATGGTTGAAATTGTATGGTTTTAGTGGAGACGGATGCTAATTCTTCACCGCTACTGACCACTTAAAAAGCCCCTGAACTTGTGATTCAGAGGCTTTTAGAACAATATTGGAACCGTTTTTCATGAGGTTGATTTAACACAGCAGGGAACAGACCAAAACAGTCAAATTGAATTTTGCCACCATCTCACATCGCAACTTGATAAGCTACGCCACGATATTTGAGTGTTTTCATTCCGGTTGTTTTGGGTTGGGCAAGGCATTGCCGCATTTGATAGTTATTGCCCAAAAACAAACCGTTTTGGTGCCGAACCTGGCAGTTGACTGCGATCGCCGGAGAGAGTTCGTAGGTATGGCCTAAAAATAATAAGGTCATGGTGAAGCTCCTGATAAACAGTGATTCTGGAAACTTAAGTTCCCTGCAAAAAATATTCGTACTTCTGCATATAAACGTCAATAGTTTTGTGTTTTCGGCAACAAAAAATTATTTTTCTGTTACGAAACGCTGGCTGCGTGAGGAGTCTGTGACAAACTAATTTATCTGGCGACAAAGTTTTGTAGATGGCCGGTGGGGCTGTTAACTGGGGTGGCGCGATCGCCCAGGGATTTGCAATTGAATTGGCTACTGACAATATGGGGCGGGTTGGTGGTGAAGCGGGGCGATCGCGATCGACGGTGCGGTTTTGGGGCTTTGTGGGGCAGGATTTAGGGATATCTCTCCATCGGAGCAGTTGATTTGCGACGCGCAAAGGGGGTTAATATCGCTATGATCCGAAACAGATAGAGATCGATATTGAGTTAGAAGGCTCCAGATTGACCATGACATCCTATGCGTCCTCTACGGCTAGAGCAGAAATGAGTGAGTTGCGGCGGCTCCGGGGGCTGTTGCCACCAGAGTTGCAAAGTTGGGTTTCGATTGAAGCGACAACGGCAGTAAATCCACCGCTGATTACCTGTGAGGAGATTGGCAAGGATGAGGTCGAAATTCAAATCGACATGGTGAAGTGGGAGCAACTGGCGACGGATCAGCGCAATCTTATGTTTTGGCATGAGGTGGGGCGCATCCAAAATGACACGATCCCCCGTGACGGTTGGGAAATGGCGGCTTTGGCGATCGGCTTGGGGGGCGCAGTGGGCGAACTATGGGTTCAAGATGGCTTGCTGCTGGTGCTGGCGTTGGCGTTGTGCGGAGTCTCTGGCTGGCGGCTTTGGCAGAAGAATAATAACGACAAGGTGATTCAAGAGCTGCTCGATGCGGATGAACGGGCGATCGCGTTGGCGACGCGGTTTGGCTATTCCCTGCCCAATGCTTACAAGAGTTTGGGGAGCGCATTGAAGGTTTTGATTGAACAGTCACCGAAGAAGAAATTGCGCTCTCGGTATGAAGCGCGGTTGGATGCGTTGAAGAAGAGTGCATCTAAGGCCAAAGCCAAGATGAAAGAGCAACCTAGCGAAATGTACTAGATTCAGAGCCTTATCTTTCGGGATTGGGAATGAACGCGATCGCGACTTGTGGGCGATCGCGTTTGTTGTATTGAGATGCTTTTCCAGTGCATCAGCTTAGACGATCGGTGCCTAGCTTCCGTGGAGGTGGATACAATGGAGCCAGTCGATGCAATGCACTCGCGATCGCTGGCAATTATGGTAAAAGCTCCCCTGGAACCGCACCTGCTATATCCCGATTCGGATGGCAAACCGATGGCTGAGAACACTGTGCAGTATGACTGGATTGTTCGCTTGGTGGCCAATCTCAGGCATTTGTTCAAAGGTCAAACGGTGTTTGTGGCTGGGGATTTGCTGTGGTATCCGCACCAGGTTGAGGTGCCTCCGGCTCCGGCCCAGGCTCCCGATGTCATGGTGGTGGTGGGCCGTCCGGCGGGCGATCGGGGGAGCTACAAACAGTGGGAAGAAGACAATATCGCGCCCCAAGTCGTGTTTGAAATCTTGTCACCCAGCAACAGTGCCAGGGAAATGTTGCATAAACAACGGTTTTATCAACAGCATGGGGTGCTGGAAATGTTTTTTTACGATCCCGACTCCTACGATTTTTGGGGGTTGGTGCGGGCGACGCAAACCGATGATCTTGCGCCTGTGACGGCGCTCAACTTTCCTTGGGTTTCGCCCATATTAGGAATTCGGTTTGAGCTATGGGCCGAGGGGTTGGTGTTGTTCCATCCCAATGGCGAACGGTTCAAAGACCCGGATGATGTTTTCGATGAGCGCGACCAAGCGCAACAGGAGCGTGACCAGGCCCAGGAGGAACGCGATCGCGCCTTTGCGAAGTTGCGAGAATTAGGAATTGATCCAACTGCGCTATAGCCCTGACCATTCATGCCCAGTTCGCTTACTCCGGCCTGGGCACCCACAAGGAATGCCCCTACTGCCAACGATCGGAACTGTGTTGCTGCGCAATCCTGGTAGTGCGCTTGGGCAAAGGGATTTGTGGAGTTTGTCTCATGGGCAGGAATCAGGCTGGAGTGGTGAACGCCTGGGCGATCGCTGTTGACCGCTCAAACTTCAAGATTGGGACAGCCGTTGCACGTTTTCTCCCCCCAGTAAGTCGTGGGCTTCTTGCAACAGTTGAGGAATTTTGTCGGCGTGGGGGCTGTTGCAGAGTAACGGCAAGATGGCGGTTAAGTCAACCTGATCGACCTTGGCACCCGGAAACCAGTGGCTAGCTTGGCCGAGCAAGTTGTAGCGCATCTTGGCATATTCGGTCATGTCGTAGGCGATCGCCAAGTTCCGCAACCACAACACCGTTGGAATATTTAAGCGACCAGGAGTTTGGGCCACATCGGGCAAGCCAATTTCCCAGGTTTTGTACCAAGCTTCGCCCAACCGTTCGATCGCGCCTTGTTCTAATTGCTGCAAGATGAGGGGCAAAATTTCGTCCATGCGATCAAGATAATCCAGAACTTTCAAATGTTCATCAAAATCTTCAGGCTGGGAGGCTCCAATACTCAGCGTATGCACTTGAGCACGACTTAAACAAAACAAATCATTGAACACGATCGGACTTAATGGCGCACATAAATCGACTAATCGCTGGGGGGGCCGATAGAGTAACCCACCTTTATCCGATGGACTGATGATAAACACGCCCATATCTTGCTGGTTGGCGGCTGCGATCGCCGGCCAATTCCGTTGATTAATGTAGTACCAATGCAGGTTGACATAATCAAACTGGCCAGTTTCGCACGTACGGACAATGACATCCGTGGGGCCGTGGGTCGAAAAGCCAACAAAGCGAATCCGGCCTTGCCGTTGGTAGTCGCGCACGACATCGAGACAACCGCCGGGTCGTAGGGTCCACTCTAAAATTTCATCCGTGTTAATGCCGTGAATGCCCAACAAATCCACATAATTGAGGTTTAGGTAAGCCAGGGATTGGTCGAGTTTGGCACGAAATTCTTGGGGATCGGCAGTGGGTGAAACCTTGGTTTGCACAATCAAGCGATCGCGGGGCAGCGTTGGTAAAATCTGGCCGAGTTGCATCTCAGAACTGCCATAACCCCGTGCCGTTTCAATATGGTTGATTCCCAGATCCAGAGATCGCCGAATCGTTGCTTCTAAATTGGCTTGTTGTTCGGCAGGCACCTCCGATAGCGGGACATCCTGCCATTTGTATTGATAGCGCATACCGCCACAGGAAAAAACGGGCATTTGCAATTCGGTACGGCCAAAACGTCGATAGCGCATAGGGTCAGAGTTCAAAGCGTGTAACCACTTTCCCTACTGTAGTGAATTTTGGTGCTGTTAGGCCAAGCCGCGCTAGCTCCACCCAAGCGTCTATAGCTAAAGGCTAAAGAAGGGTTAAACCCCTCCCTGGCCTTTGGTGGTATTTACCAGCGATCGCTGGATTTAGCTGAACTCCTCACCACAAACCTGAATTGCCGCTCTGAGCGATTAGCTTAATGATCGATCAGGTTTTGCTTGAGGGCGAGTTCAAGTCTGTATTAGAGTGCAGGAAGTACAGGTCAAGGCGATCGGGGAACTGCAACGACAGGCTAGCCACGACCACTGCACCGGACAGCACTTCCCAAGCATTGATGGATCGAATTGCCTGTGGCAAGATGGGCCTTAACATCTAACCTATAACAGCCATTATGAGCAATATGCCGCCGCCTGACTCTGATGAGCTTGATGAATTTCAACAATCCATCCTACCGGAAGTTCTACCAAGCAGTGAGGTGGAAGCCTCAATTCTATTCGTTAATCTTTATGGCTTTGAACGCTTGGCTGCACAATGGGATATTGCACCCCGCGTTGAATTATTGAATCACTATTTTGAATCAATAGTAGATACCATTTTTGAGTGCCGAGGCACACTTGATAAATACATTGACTCAACAGTCATGGCTGTGTTTGGCTCTCCGTTACCCCTCGAAAACCATGCATTGATGGCAATTAAAGCCGCCTTGCAAATGCGCGAGCGGCTGCCAAACGTCAACCGTCACTGGTTTCCAAATGAACCTTGTCCCCTGACAATTGGCATAGGCATCAACACAGATCAGATTGTTCATGGGTATGTAGGGACTCCTCAAAGGTCTGAGTTTACCGCCATTGGACATGGCGTGAACGTGGCAAACTACTTGAGCCAACAGACACAAAACTATAGGTGCGACATTTTAATTGGACAAAAAACGTATGAAAGTTCTGCTGCGTCGATTCAGGCAAAGGAAAAAGGCTTGACCCAACTGATGGACGCAGAAATCCCAGTCAAAATTTACGAATTGATTGGATTACACGCTTGATAGCGAGACTGTAAATTAAATCGTGGCAGAGGTCAGAAGTCAAGTCCTAATGAACTATTGACTTAAGAGTTTTCAGTAGTGCTTCAAAGATAATTACCCTGAATAACCAAATGCTTGCTATTAAACGTTTTCAGTACCGTATTCTTACTAAGATATAGCATCATCCACAATGACACAGAGGTAGGGTTGCCAAAGTACAAGAAATATGAAGGAAGTCAGTATAAAACTATATTGGATGATAAGAGAAAACTACGAAAGAGACTTTTGATTATCTGTTGCATTTGCTAACTAGAAAATAAAATCAGAAGCAATAATAGAATTAAAAATGGAATGAAAATCTAAAACAATACAATTGGTGAAGTCTTGACAACTAAACTTTAGGCAAACAATTTAAACCGTTTGAGTCGAAATAGTTAGAATGATATCTTGAGGCAGATTCTTTTTAGATAAGAGCAACTGCAATCAAAAGGCAAAATGCCAGAGAAAGGTTAAACCCCTCCCTGGCATTGGTGCTGAATCCAGCGATCGCTGGATTTGGCTCAACTCCTCACAGTCAGATGGATTGCCAACCTGAGGCTGTGGTGTGTTTATTGAATCACCAAGTCTTGATTGAGGGTCAAGTTCAAATCACTGTTGGGATTCAACGAGTACAAATCAATGCGATCCGGGAAGAGCAGCGAGAGACCAGCCCCGACGACTGCACCAGGCAATACTTCCCAGGCTTTGATCTCGCGATCGCCAGTGACGGCTGCAATCCCAGCGGCGGCCCCAGCACCGATAACTGTACTGGCAATCACCTTACCCGTCGAAACGCCTTTCCTGATGGTTTCAGTGCTGGTGATCAGGCTCGAAGAGGCATCCATTGCCCGCCGCTGACCATTGGGGGTAACCAACTCTTTCGCGGTGAACTGAGCCCCGTTAGAGGAGGATTGCAAAGTACCGATGACATCACTGCCAGCGGGAATCAACACTTGCCCATCTGCGGTGACCACGTTTTGCGCCACTTTCATGGTGAACGGAATTGGGGGTTCGTTCTTCGCGAGCAAAATGCGATCGGCACCTTCATACCGGACGGGAATTTGAGTGCCAGCCGGGATGCGCAAGCCCACGGGAGTGGTGTTGCCACCAACGATATAGGGCGAGTTAATCATGGCGACTTGGCCAGTGCTGACCAATGCCTGGTAAATCAACGCGGCAACCTCAGCCCGAGTGGCCGCCCGCTTAGGATTCAAGACGGTCAGGTTGGGATAGTTGACGACCATATCCCGCTCGGTTGCCGCTGCAATGCTGGCTTGAGCGTAGTTGGAGATGGCACCAGCGTCAGCGTAGTAACCCAAGACCTGGTTGACGTTGCCTGTTGCGGTGTAGCCCAGCCCGTTGTTCAACGAGACGAGGACTTGCTCACGGGGAATGTTGAGGTTGGGCTGGAAGGTGTTACCGGGGAAGCCAGCCATGAAACCGGTGACATAGGCTCGCTGGATGGCTCCAGCACCCCAATAAGAGGGGGCGACATCACTGAAATTAACGGGAGGCCGGATCGTCGGCTTGTTGCTAAAAGCCTTGTTGATCATGGCCGCAAATTGGGCGCGCGTTACGGGGTCTTCTGGGCGAAACGTTCCATCCTCGGCGAAACCTGCAATGATTCCTCGTGCAGTTAATTCGTTAATAAATGGAGCTGCCCAATAGTTTGCCGGAACATCCGGAAAGGCGGTTTGGGCAGAGGCGGGGGCGGTCATCACGAACGGTGCAACAGCCCCTGTTGCGAATCCCAGGGCTACGAGTAAAGCGGTCCCTGATTTCCAACTGTTGGAATTCACCATGGGAGAGTTCTCCAAAGAAACATCGACTACTTGTTGTTAGGTATGTAGACCTTGCACAAGGAAAGAAGGTTCCTGGGGGGATAAACAGCAAAATTTGGCAGATTTTGACAAAGAATGTGGCAATATCGCGATCGCTGAGGGTAGAACGCCGTCAACGAAACGTGAGGTTCGCTCTTTGTCGAAACAGTTGCTTCCAAACGCCGGATTGTCCTCCCAAGGTGTTTGGTGTCAAAGCGGATGAAAACGCTTTTGCTGACTGCAAGTCATTGCAACGCAACTAACACAAAAACACCGTTAGGGTATGGTTAGTGGTATTGCTTGATGACAGCAACGCACCAGAAAACACTTCGTAGAGCAAGCCGTTGGCCTTGCAACTGCATGATACTCTCAGAATCTGTGATTGAAACGATCATTCACGGGTTGATCCTGGAGGTCATGAGCCAAAATTTACAGGGGCTTTAGGATTCCCCCCTTGTCAAGGGTCCGTTCAAGCTTCTAAGTTTAGAATCCTCCTGGGGATTGGGTATGTCCGGACAGTTTGGCGAAATTCATCTGGCGTAAAATTAGCTGACAAATGACTGGTGGTGAAGGGATGGGTGTGGCCGATAGTGGTGGAGACGGGGTAGGTGCATCAATGGCGGGTGCATCAATAGGAACTGGGCCGGATTGGGACAATGGGGCTGCTGGAAAGACGAAGCTTTGACGGCAGCAAGGTTGCTTTTGGGGATGGGGCACGTATGATTGGGCGGGCGGAGTGGTTGGAAGCGGTGCGGGCGTGTTGTCCGGATGAGGTGGCGTTTCAGCAACTGCTGGCGTTGTTGGCGGCGCGGGAGGCGGCGATGGACGATCGCCCACTGGGGTTGTTGCAGGGGCCGCGCAATGCGGCCATTTTGGATTTGATTCCGGATCGCATTTTTCGGGTTAACCGTGATGGGGATAATCTCGATTTCAAGGGGACTGAGGAAGATACGGTGAATGGGGTGTTGCCGGAGACGATCGCGGGGACGAATTTGCGTCAGTTTTTGCCTCCGGCGATCGCGCAAACGGCGTTAACGGCGATCGCCCAGGCCCTGGAAACCGGAAAATTACAAACGTTTGAATATCAAATTCCTAAAGCCTGGGAGCCAAATGCGGGTGAACTGCGGGAATATGAAGTGCGGTTAGTCGTGTGCGGGCCGGAGGAGGTGTTGGCGATCGAGCGGGATATTACCGATCGCAAACGGGCGGAGGCAGCGCTGCGGTTGAGCGAAAGTCGGAATCGGGCGTTTCTGAATGCCATTCCTGACTTGCTCTTTCGGATGCGGCGCGATGGCACGTATTTGGATGCCCGCGCGGATAATTTGCGGGATTTGGCGGTGCCACCGGAGACGTTGCTGGGGCGCACGGTTTATGATGTGTTGCCGCCGGCAGTGGCCCAACAACGAATGTATTGGATTGAGCAAGCCTTGGGGACGGGCCAGCCCCAGCGCTATGAATATCAGTTGGTGGTGCAGGGGGAATTGCGGGATTATGAGGCCCGGATTGTGGTGATTAATGATGAGGAAGTGCTGGCGATTATGCGGGATATTACGGAGCGCAAACGGCGCGATCGCCAACTCCGGGCCAGCACCGAACGCCAAGCCGAATTGTACCAACAGTTGCAACAGCTCAACGCCAGTTTGGAACAGCAAGTCGAAGCCCGCACGGCTGAATTACGCCAGAAAATGCAAGAACTCGAACATCTGAGTCAGCAAAAAGATGACTGTCTCCATGCGGTGTCCCACGATCTCCGCACGCCGATGATGGGGATGCGGCTGGTGTTGCAAAACCTGTTAAATAAGGCGGATGGTGGCATTGCGATCGCTCCAATGATTATTGAGCGGATGATCCAAAGCCTCGATCGCCAACTTGCCATGATTCAATCGTTGCTAGAAGCCCATTCCAGCGATGTTCAAGGCATTCAGTTACACTATGAACCCGTTGATCTACAAGCATTAATTGCCGCGATCGCGATCGACCTTGCCCCCATCGTCAAACAGCACCAGGCCACCCTCGACAACCAAGTGATGGCCGCGCTCCCGCCCATCACTGCCGATCCCACCCATCTCCGCCGCGTCTTCGAAAACCTGATTACCAACGCCCTCCAAAGCAACCCAACCGGCGTCCACATTTGCCTCCAGGCCCACGTCAAAGACAACCAAATCCTTTGCACCGTCCGCGACAACGGTGTTGGCATCGCCCCCAACGACTGCGAAACCCTCTTCGATCGCTACGCCCAAGGAGCCCAACGCCGCCGCTCAACCGGAATTGGCTTAGGCTTATACCTCTGTCGGCAAATCATCACGGCCCACGGCGGTGAAATTGCAGTCACCAGCAGCCTCGGCCACGGTGCTACCTTTGGGTTTACCCTCCCATTAACCCATGTCTAACCCAAGCCTCGCCATTGGGTTTTGTTCCGGTGCTGGTTAAGTGCCAACAAGCCATTAAGGTCGAGGGAAATCCGAAGCCGGACGGAAATTTTCGACGGGCACGTCCCGCAACGCCTGCGCCATAAAGTTGCGCCAAATGGGTGCCACATAGGTGCCCCCAGTCGCGCCATAGCCAATAGGCGAGTAATCGTCATTGCCCACCCACACCGCCGTCGAAAGTTGCGGCACATAGCCCACAAACCAAATATCCCGTTCCGACGAAGTCGTACCTGTTTTCCCAGCCGCCGGACGACCAATCTGGGCGGCGGTGGCCGTCCCGCCGTTGATAACATCCTGCAACACGCTATTCAACGAAGCTGAAGCCCACGGGTCTAAGACCAACTGGGGTTTGGGCGTATTATCTAACAACACATTGCCCGAACTGTCGGTCACTTGCACAATGAGCGTTGTTTCCGAATACCAGCCATTGTTGGCAAACGTGGCATAGGCCCCTGCCATTTCTAGCGGGGTTAAATCTACAGAGCCCAAGGGCAGCGATACGACAGGTTCAATGGGGCTGCGGATGCCGATTGTCCGAACAACATCAATGACTTTATTCAAGCCCACTTCTTGCCCCAGTCTTACGGCTGGGATGTTCCGCGAAACAGCTAACGCATTGCGGATTGAAATTGGCCCCGAAAATGACCCATCATAATTTTGGGGATAGTACATGTCGTAGCCATCGGGATAGCCCACAGGGCTGTCATCGACTGTGGAATCTGGGCCATATTTGCCTGTGGCAAAAGCGGTGTAATACACAAAAGGCTTAAAGGCCGAACCGGGTTGCCGGAGGGCTTGAATGGCACGGTTATACTGGCTCTTGCGATAATCAACCCCGCCCACCATTGCTTTGACGAAGTGAGTCCGAGGATCAACCGCAACCAGGGCCATCTGATCCGCATAGATTCCTTGGGAGACTAGCGATTCGTGCCCTTGTTTCACCACATCTTCGGCTAGCCTTTGCAGTTTGGTATCGACCGTTGTTTGGACGCGCATTCCACCTTTGAGCACAGCATCTCGACCAAAGCGCCGGGTCAGTTCTTGTACGGCGGCTTCTGTGACGTAGGGAATTTTGCTGGTTTGGAAAGAGGTAATGGTGCCAAGTTTGATGGGTTGCTTGAGGGCGGTGGCTTCTTCTGCGGCGGTGATCCACTGAAGCTCTTTCATGCGGTTGAGCACTTCGGCTTGGCGCTCTTTGGCTGCTTTTAGATCCACAAAGGGGCTGAGGGACTCTGGTGCTTGGATCAAGCCTGCCATCATGGCTGATTCGGCCAGGGTTAACTTGGCGGCGGGTTTGCCAAAGTAGCTCTGGGCAGCGGTTTCTGCTCCGTAGGTGTTGTGCCCCCAATAAACCTGGTTCAGGTACATTTCCAGGATTTGGTTTTTGTTGAAGATCTGCTCGACTCGCATGGAGAGCACTGATTCAGCGAGTTTACGAGTGAAGGCTTGTTTGGGGCTGAGGAAGAGGTTTTTGACCAATTGCATGGTGAGCGTTGAGGCCCCTTCAACGGTGCGGCCTTCTGTCCAGTTGGCCCGGAAGGCCCGCGCAATGGAGGCGGGGTTGACCCCGTGGTGTTGGTAGAAGTAGCTGTCTTCGATCGCCATGACAGCCCGTTTCAAATGAGGCGAGATTTTATCTAGCGGTACGACTTCGCGGTTGGCTTCCCCGTGGAGGCTGGCTAGCAGTTCGCCCTTAATGTCGTAAATATGGGTGGTTTCTGTGGGGGCATAACTCCGGAGCACGCGCACATCGGGCAGGTTACGGAAGCTGATGGCTAGGCCCACCAGCCCGCCCGCGACGACTGAACTGGTGAGCATGGTGATGCCGAGCAGCATTCCGCCGGTCACTTTACCGACAGCACCGACAAAGCCTGACCCGGAGGCCGAACTGCGGTTAGGGGAGGTTTGTTTTTGGCGCAGGGTGTTGGACGACACGACAAGTTTCCTGAAAGAGCGTGGGCTAGATAATAAACGACTTCAGTGGGTTGGGAAACCCTTTTTTCGGGCGATTTCGTTGCGACTGAAGTTCGCTGGGGGGCGGCGATCGCCCCGAAGCCGATCGCTGGCGTGTAGGGGGCACGGGAGCCGGGAATGCCCCAATTCACCACAAGCGGAGACTGAAGGCAGGATAACAGTAGCGAAACGGTCGAAACAAGTTTAGAGTAGGGAGATGGCGCAAACGGCTCAACCTCCGCAGGGTTTAGAGTGCCTTGGCGATAGGGATCGCTTGCATTATAACCAGGTTGGTTCTTGAGTAGTTCTAATTAGCCCGTGAGTTTAACAGACCTCACGCCCAATTGCCAAAGTTTAAGACAAATTTAGTATTGAACGCTGCCGAGGGCATGAATTCGGGGTGAGGCAGCAGTGAGGAGAGGCGATGGAGTGGTTACAACGCGGTACGACGGAAATTTTTCCTGACCAGCCCCAGTCGGCATCAGCCGATGACAATTTGGTGGAGCGGTTGCGCCAGAGCGATCGCCCCTTGCGGGTGAAATTGGGGATTGATCCCACCGGGTCTGATATTCATCTGGGCCACAGTATTCCGGTGCGCAAATTGCGAGATTTCCAAGACGCTGGCCATACAGCGGTGTTGATCATTGGGGACTTTACGGCCCGCATTGGCGACCCAACGGGCAAATCCGATGTGCGCCAACAGTTGACCGAGGCCCAGGTGGCGGCCAACGCGAAGACTTATATTAACCAGGTGCGGCCCATTCTCGATTTTGATACACCGGGGCGGTTGGAGATTCGCTATAACTCGGAGTGGTTATCGAAGCTGGATCTGAGCCAAATTCTCGACCTCTTGGCGACGACCACGGTGGGGCAAATGCTGGCCAAGGAAGGGTTTGCGGAACGCTACGACAAAGGCAACCCGATTTACTTGCATGAGTTTCTCTACCCGTTGATGCAAGGGTATGATTCTGTGGCGATCGCGGCGGATGTGGAACTCGGTGGGACTGACCAAAAGTTCAACATTGCGATCGGGCGGGATTTGCAACGGCATTTTGGTCTACAGCCCCAGTTTGGCCTGCTGTTGCCGATTTTGATTGGGACAGACGGGGTGCAAAAAATGTCGAAATCCTTGGGGAACTATGTGGCCCTGACGGATGACCCCTTGACGATGTATTCCAAACTCGAAAAAACGCCAGATCATTTGCTGAAAAGTTATTTTGAGTTGCTCACCAAGCGATCGCTCGACCAATTGCCAGCCAACCCACGGGAGGGCCAAAAGCTGTTGGCGATGGATATTGTTACGCAAATTCACGGAGAGGCCGCAGCCCAGCAAGCCCAGGCCGCCGCAATGGCGTTAGTGCAGGGCGGGGGCAAAACCCAGCAGGATGTTGTGCCCGAATTTTCTCTGTCAACAGTGGCATTCCCGGCTAAGCTATTCTTCATCGTCAGTGCGAGTGGGCTGTGTAAAACCAGTTCCGATGCGCGGCGGCAGATCCAGGGTGGAGCTGTTAAATTAGATGGCGAACGGATTGATGAAGTCAACGTGACATTTGAAACCGCCGCAGCATTGGCAGGCCGAACGTTGAGCGTGGGTACGAAGCGATTTGTGCGCCTGGTTGACTAATCTGAGGCTAATCTAAGGCTGTGGCTCCAGTCCGACCTTGTTCCTTTGATGAGTAAGCCCCGATATGATACGAATTCCTCGCCCGATCGCGCGGGTGGCCTTGCCTCTGGCGATCGCCACTGTCCTCGCTGGTTGTTCTACCAAAGCATCGGAGTGTCGCAAGCTGTCCCAGGCGGTGAACGAAATCCGGCCCATTGCCGAACAGATTCAACAAGAAGGCAAGAAATTTGAAACATCGGCGAAGGCGGCTGGAGCGAAGAATGATCTCAAAGCCTTCAAAACGGCGGCGGCAGATTCGGCGAAAGCGTTTGACGGGCTGATTAACCAGCTCAATGGCTTGATCGGCAAGATTCAAGGGATTTCCCTCAAGGACGAAACCCTCGTAGGGATCAAGGATCGCTATGTGCAAAATGCGACGGCGATTAACGAATCGTTCAAATCGACCAGTCAGGCGTTGACGACGATCAGCAAAATTGAAAGCTCTCCCAAAGGGTTGCAAGAACTGCAACAAGCGGCCAATAGCTTGACCCAAACGGCCAGCAAAATGAATACATTAGTGCAAGAAGAAAGCAAAATGGTGACAGAATTTAATACCTATTGCGAGGTTAATCAAAAGTAGTAGCAACGTGAGGCTAAGCATTTGTCATGGGGAGTGAACCAACGGCGATCGCGGATCGCATCATTGTGCCCTTAGACGTCGCAACGACGGAACAGGCGATCGCCCTAGTCGAGCGTTTACCCGCAGTCAATTTTTGGAAAGTAGGCTTGGAGCTATTTGTGAGCGCTGGCCCCAGCATTCTCACAGAGTTGAAGCAACGGCACAAAAAGATCTTTCTGGATCTCAAGTTTCATGACATCCCCAATACGGTAGCCGGAGCGTGCCAAGCGGCGGCCCAGCATGGGGTTGACCTGTTGACTGTTCACGCAGTGGGTGGGCGCGAGATGCTGAAGGCGGCCCAGCAAGCGGCAACCCAGGGGGCAACGGAAGCTGGCTATCCTGTACCAACGTTGCTGGCGGTGACGTTATTAACGAGTTTGAACACGCGATCGCTAGCCTTTGATCTCAAAATTCCGCTGGAATTACCGGAATATGTGTTGCACATGGCCTTCTTGGCGAAGGATAGCGGCCTGGGCGGGGCTGTGTGTTCTCCCCAAGAAGTGGAGCAACTCCGCCGCACCTGTGGCCAAGACTTTGTGTTAGTTTGTCCGGGGGTGCGGCCCCTATGGGCTGCTGCTAATGACCAAAGCCGCACCATGACTCCCGGCAACGCAATCAAAGCGGGAGCCAGTTATCTGGTGATTGGTCGGCCCATTACGGCTGCCCCCGATCCCCACCAGGCGTTTGACCAAATTTGTGCCGAGATTGCGGCGGCCCTGTGACGGTGGTGATCATGACTGCGATAGGGCAATTTCTATGGGCGCGATTGCTATGAGGGCGATTTTTATGGGCGCGATCGCCTCTATCCAGCTCTAGACGAATCAGGCGAACAGGTGTATTGTCGTGGTGGGGCAGTTGGCGAGGACACCATGCTCAAAGTCTTGCATTTGTCTGATATCCACATGGGGAGCGGGTTTTCCCACGGACGCATCAACCCGGAAACTGGCTTAAACACACGCCTTGAGGATTTTGTGCAAACCTTGAGTCGGTGTATTGACCGAGCCTTGGCGGAACCTGTGGATTTAGTATTGTTTGGGGGGGATGCCTTTCCTGATGCCATGCCCCCACCCTATGTGCAGCAGGCGTTTGCTAGCCAGTTTCGCCGCTTAGCTGATGCTCAAATTCCAACAGTGTTGCTCGTTGGTAATCATGACCAACATTCCCAGGGCCAGGGGGGCGCTAGTCTCTGCATCTACCGGACTTTGGGGGTGCCTGGGTTTATTGTGGGCGATCGCCTGGAAACCCACCGGATTCAAACGCGCAATGGGGCAGTGCAGGTCATTACGATTCCCTGGCTAACTCGTTCCACCCTGCTAACTCGTCCCGATGCGGAGGGGTTGTCAATGGCGGCGGTGAACCAGTTATTGGGCGATCGCTTGCGAGTTGCTTTGGAAGGGGAAATTCGTCGGTTAGACCCCAATTTGCCAACGGTGTTGTTGGCCCATGCCATGGTGGATACGGCAACCTATGGAGCCGAGCGCTTTTTGGCTGTGGGCAAGGGGTTCACCATTCCGCTCGCGTTGCTGACCCGTGATTGCTTTGACTATGTGGCCTTGGGCCATGTCCATCGCCATCAGATTTTGTGTGAAGCTCCGCCTGTGGTTTACCCAGGTAGCATTGAACGGGTGGACTTTAGCGAAGAAAAAGAAGCGAAAGGCTATATCCTGGTGGCTTTGGCCAGAGGCCATGCCAATATTGAGTTTTGCCCCTTGCCTGTGCGGCCTTTTTGCACCGTTGAGGTGGATGTGACGGAAGCCACTGATCCCGAAGCGGCGATTTTGGCAGCGTTGGTTCCCGACCAAATTCAAGATGCGGTTGTGCGATTGATCTACCATGCTCGTCCGGCCCAACTGGAGGACATTGATGCGATCGCGCTGCAATCAGCGTTGGCCGTGGCCCACAGTTACAGCATTCAGCCTAATTTGGTGAGTCAGGCGACCCGCACCCGGTTGCCGGAACTTGACTTGGGGGTGCATCTAGATCCACTGCAAGTCTTGCAAGCGTATTTAGCCAACCGGAGCGATTTGCAAGACATTGAAGCTGAGATCTTAGCTGCGGCCCAAACCTTGTTATCGGATGACTTGTTTGTAGTGACTTCGCCGGAGGAGATTGAGGCTGAACTTGCCACCGCGATCGCCCAGGCTGAAGCGCCAGAAACCCAATTACGGTTGTTGTAGTGCTGTGGACCGTAATGCTCTGGCAGCAATTATTGGTTAACGGGGGGGCAGACGGTCATGGCGGCCTTGCGAGTCTGGACAATTCATCCTGGTTAGCCTGGTTTTGCTGAACCAGCTTGCTATCGCGGATGGATTCAAGCGATTGAGGTGTTTAACTCATCTTCGTGAATTATGGAGACTGGGCAGGCAATACCAGTGCTCGTGTTGGTGGGTTGAAGTGTACTTAAAGATTTCATGAAAGCTCCGCGTATCTATTGAGACTGATTTTGTCAACTGTATATGTTGTAACTAATCAGCTTTTTGGGGTTCCATAATGAAAAGCGCAATCCAAACTTCTAGCTTGGTCGTGGCGGGGCTCATCGCCAGCTTGGCGATCGCGGATAGCCAACCAGCGCAAGCGGCCTTGCTAACCTGGAATTTGACGTTTGAGTCCGGTGGTGTGCAGGTTGGAACTGGGGAATTTACTTACGACACAGATCAAGTCGCCCTCGTCCGACAACCGATGCCGTACTCTGCTGCTTACGTTGCCGATAAAGATGCGCCGCTCCGAGAGGATTTTGTGCCCCCTGCGGAGTATCCGGGTTTATGGACAGTGACTCGATATGCCAATCCTGTGGTCAATTTTGTGGCCCGTTTTCCTGAGGTGAACTGGACGCTCACAAATATTGCGGCCTGGTTTGACCCCAGCACTCCCGGCATTTTGGGCTATTTCGGCTGTAGTCGCTATGGCTGCTACACGTCCAATACTTGGTTTGGCGGTAGCCCTAGCGGTGCGGCTCCGGGGCAGTTTCTGATGGACAATGCCAGAGCTTTGGACAATGGCAGTTACACTGGCTGGTTTATCTCTGTGCCCATCCCTGGCACATCAAATTCCATCCGCTCTGGCACCTGGACGGCAACTGCAACAGCCGTACCAGAACCAGCCACGATCGCAGGCGCAGTGTTGTTTGGTGCAGGGTGTCTAGTCCGAAAATGGCGATCGCAGTAGTCGCGGGAAGCCACTGAAACGAAAATTCCTAGCCTTAGGAACGGTTAGATCTCTGTATCATCGGCTAACCATTTAGCTCCAATGGTTGAGCCGTTTCCATCATGCTGCCGAGAGGGTTTGCGCCCGTACAATCGATGCGTAGTAATCTTCCAACTGCCGCGTGGCTGCTGCCCATCCCCACCGCTCGGCTTCCCGGCGGGCGTTGCGGCGCAGGGTTTCCCGTTCCTCTGGGTTGGCAAACAGGCGTTGAGTCGCGGCGATCGCCCCATTCTCCACCGTGGGGTCAAACAAAAAGCCGTTGACTCCATCTTCTACGATGTCGGGAATGCCACCAGAACGAGCGGCGACAACTGGGCAACCTGCTGCCATCGCTTCCAGCAAAACGAGCCCCAACGTTTCTGTGCGCGACGGGAAAACGAAGGCATCAGCAGAGGCAAAGGCGGAACCCAGTTCCAAGCCTTGTAAATACCCCACAAAATGGGTTGGGGTGCCTGCAAAATGCTTCTCTAAGTTTTGGCGATGGGGGCCATCTCCCACGAGGGCCAACCGGGCCTGGGGAATCGATTCCAAGACCGGCTTAATTTGCTCAATTTCCTTTTCCGCCGACAACCGCCCAACGTACAACAGCAAGGGTGCATCTGGATGCCCCTGGGAGAGGCGCGATCGCATCTCTCGGCTGGCCAAATGGGGTTGAAACATTTCTGTGTCTACCCCCCGTTGCCACAACGCTACCCGTTCAATTCCGTGGCTGGATAACGCATCCATCATCGCAGTTGATGTACACAAGTTAATGCGGGCCTGGTTGTGTCCGGCTTTGAGCAATTCCCACAGCAACCCTTCCAGCATGCCCAAACCATAGTGCTGCAAATATTCTGGCAAATGCGTGTGGTAAGAAGCCAGTAGCGGCAGATTCAACGTTTTGGCATAGTACAAACCAGCCAACCCAAGTACGGCTGGATTCACAACATGAATCAGGTCAGGGCGGAACCGTTCCAAGGCTTCCCCGATCGCCGGACGCGGCAACGCCAATTTCAGTTCAGGATACAGCGGTAACGGAAACCCCGAAACCCCATACACCTGTGCCCCTTTGTGTTCCGTGATGCCACCCTCAGGGGCCACCACCAAGACCTGATTCCCCATGCGTTGCAGGTGATCGACCGTATGCCGTAGCCGAGTCACAATCCCGTCAACTTTGGGTAAGAAAGTTTCAGTGAAAAGAGCAATTCGCATAGGGAGATTTCTCGTGAACGCTAGCTGTAGCCAGATTAGGTTAGGAGGGATGGAAGGATAAACTGCCTCAGGCGGCGAAGTCTTACAGCTATTAATAGTCTGATCGTTGAAGGAATCGGCTGAATCGTTGAAGTTTGATCGTTGCTCGCCACTACTTTGTCTGTGGACTGGCCGCCCAGGGTGTAATGATTGGGGACTGCAAACCCGATAGCGCCTAATCGATAACACTTTATTGAGCGGCGATCGCTAGTCCATCGTCCTATTGCCGTTGCTTGGTGGGCTTCGCCAACTTGTTCTTGCTATCACCTTGGGGCTTGGAGCCGCTTCAACGCTGCACCCAAGCCAACCCTAGGCTACTGTAGGTTCCATTGCCTTTGCCATCTAGCCAGGAGTCTACGTAGCCTTCGGGCCAGCCCAGAAAACGGCATTGCCGCGATCGCTACCGATGCCACTTCACCTTGGGCAGAATTTGGGCATCGTCCACCCGATGCTTGTACTTGATAGCAAAATTCAGCAAAGAATCTAACAACGAATCGGACAACAGGTGCGGTTGCAGACCCAGATCTAGCAAATTGGTATTTTTGGCATTGAAGTAGTGTTCTTCCCGCTCAACTCGGGGGTTGTCGAAACTCTTCACGTCCACTTTCAAGCCCAAGGTGCTGCCCGCTTTGGCCACCATTTGAGCCAGGTCACCAATGCTGAACATTTCGGTAAACTGGTTGAAAACGCGGAATTCTCCAGGGTTCGCCGGATTTTCGCAAGCAATTTCAATACAGCGCACGGTATCCCGAATATCCAAAAAGCCGCGAGTTTGGCCACCTTTTCCGTAAACGGTGAGGGGATGCCCGACTGCTGCCTGAATGCAGAAGCGATTGAGCGCTGTACCAAATACCCCGTCATAGTCGAGGCGGTTGATCAACAACTCATCCATGCCTGTTTCTTCAGTCAATACCCCATAGACCACCCCTTGGTTGAGGTCGGTGGCCCGCAAGCCCCAAATCCGACACGCAAAGTGAATGTTGTGGGAATCGTGAACTTTGCTCAGGTGGTACATGCTGCCCGGCTGCTTGGGATAGGGCAGGGTATCTTTGCGACCATTGTGCTCGATGGTAATGTAACCCTCTTCGATGTCGATGTTGGGGGTTCCATACTCACCCATCGTCCCCAGTTTGACCAAGTGGCAGTCGGGGAAGTCTTCCTTCATGGCGTAGAGCAGGTTCAGTGTTCCGACAACATTGTTGACCTGGGTGAGAACGGCGTGGTCTCGGTCAATCATGGAGAAGGGTGCGGAGCGCTGTTCACCGAAATGCACGATCGCATCGGGTTGAAACTGACGAAGCGAGGTAATTAAAAACTCGTAGTTGGTAATATCGCCGATGAAGAGATCAATTTTTTTCCCGGTTAAATCCGTCCACCGCTGCAATCGCTTTTGAATGGGGGCGATCGGGGTCAAGGTATCAACACAAAGCTTGTTATCCCAATGTCGCCGCACCAGACTATCCATGATGCCGACATCATGCCCCCGATTCGATAGATAAAGTGCGGTTGCCCAACCACAATAGCCGTCACCACCAATTACTAGGACTTTCATGTTGCCAAATCGTGCTCGCGGATACTCTGCCAAATCTACCAGGTTTGTGTACCCTATGACCGAACAATTTGTTGTAATGAGTCTGTTTCTTGAGTTAAAGCTAGTGTCAAGATCGGGGCGCTGGTCGGGCGCTAAATGGCACTGAATTGTTAAGAAGAGATTATCGACAGGGGGCTTGGGCGGGGCGGCGATCGCCGGGGCAAGGACAGGGTATGGGCGGGTGAGTGCAGGCTTGGGTTCCTCTGGGGGGCAGGGGGTGGTTGGTTGGGCGTTGGTTAGTGACGGGCGAGCAAGGTATTCTGCTGGGGTTGGGCATAGTTGCTCGGCGATGCTGCCGTTCGTGCTGTCAGTTTGTGTGGGTGAATGAATTGAGTGGTGGTGGCGGGCAGGGTTGGGGACAAGTCTGAAATCAGGACGGGGCACCGAAGCCAGAGAACCGCGAACAGATACAACAATGTTAAAACGATATCTGTTAAAGAAATCTTAAACCCTGGCGTAACTCATCCGCCAATTGATGGAAAATCAGGGGCTATTTTGGCGGGATTTTTTGTTACGTTTTGCAGCAATTGGGAATACTAGCTTAGGGATTGAAGCCGATACATCGATTGTTGCTGGATAGACTGTTCATGCTGAAAGCCGTTGTTGCTCATAGTGAAGATCCTGATTCGTCCTTTGCGATCGCTGCTGTGTTGCAGGATTGTTTGCGTCAGTTGGCGGGCCAGCGACCTCAGGCGGGAATTTTGTTGGCCGCGATCGATTTTGATCACGGGCTGATTTTGCAGCGGATTCATGACTGTTTTCCGGGCATTGAACTGATTGGCGGGACGACGGATGGGGAAATCTCGTCGGTGCTGGGTTTTCAGCAAGATTCCCTGGTGCTGATGGTGTTTGCGGCGACTGAGGATATCGAAATTCGGGCGGGGATTGGTCAGGGCGTGGGGGCAGATGCGGCGATCGCCACTCACCAGGCGGTAACCCAAGCACTGGCCAAAAGTCAGCTTGCGCCTCAGTTGTGTTTAACCTTTCCCGAAAGCTTGACGGGCAGCAGCGTCGCCATTTTGCAAGGACTGAAACAAGCCTTAGGGCCAGTTCCCATTTTTGGGGGGTTGACGGCTGACCAATGGCGGTTTAAGCAAACCTATCAGTTTTACCAAACTGGGGTTTATCAGGATGCGGTGCCTGTGTTGCTGTTTGGGGGGAATGTGGTGTTTGCGCATGGGGTGGCCAGTGGTTGGCACCCACTTGGTAACTCCAGCCGGGTGACGCGGGTTGACGGCAATGTGCTGTACGCAGTCGAGGGCCAGTCTGCCTTAGCGTTTTATCACCATTATTTGGGGCCGTTGGCTCCTTCCTCGGAATATCCATTGGCCGTGTTTGAGCCGGATGCGACCCAGTGTTATATGCGTGCGCCTAGTGGTTCTAATCCGGCGGATGGGAGTATTACGTTTTTTGCCGATATTCCAGCCGGGGCGATCGTGCAAATAACTACAACCAGTCACGATGATATTTTGGCGGCTTCAAAAGCGTCGATGGAAATGGCGTTAGCGAATTATCCCGGTGTGCAACCCGCCGCGGCTTTGTTATTTTCTTGTGCTAGTCGGCGACAAATTTTAGGCACGCGCACTCAGGAAGAATATCGAACTGCGCAGCACTGTTTTACGGCTTGTTTCCCTGTTGCTTTACCGATTTGTGGATTTTACGCCAATGGCGAAATCGCGCCAGTCGATCAAGTGGGTGCTTCACATTTTCATAATGAAACATTCGTCACATTATTATTGGGAAGTAAGTAGGGATATGTATCTATCTCAGATAGATCGTGAAGCAAGAATCCAGGCTTTGGAACGAGAAAATCGCATTTTACAAAAAAAGTTAGCTCGTTGTGAAAGCGATCGCCAACAACTTGAACAGACAAACCAAAAAAAAGAGACCTTACTTCGAACAGTCATTGATGAATTGAAGGAGTCAAAAAATCAATTGCAAGAGCGCACCCAGCGCCTAGAGAAGGCTTTTCACGATTTGCAAGCATTGCAAAATAAGATGGCTGACTTAGGGGGTTTAGTGGCAGGTGTAGCCCATGAAATTAATAATCCGATCAATTTTGTAGCTGGAAATTTGCAACCGGCACAACTGTATTTAAAGGATTTGCTGTACTTAATTGATGTGTATGAGCAGTGTATGCCCCAGCCGCATCAGTCGATTGAACTGGCGATAGAAGCGATTGATTTAGAGTATTTGCGGGAAGATTTTCCGAAGTTGTTGACTTCCATGACTGAGGGCGTTGCACGGATTCAAGAGATTAGCAAAAGTTTGCGACTTTTTTGTCGTATGGATTGCGATCGCCCCCAGGCGTTTGACCTGCATCAGGGGCTTGATAGCACCGTGCTCATTCTCAAATCGCGGCTGAAGGCAAATGAGCACCATCCGGCGATCGCGGTGGTCAAAGATTATGGGCAATTACCCAAAGTGGAGTGTTTTCCGGGCCAAATTAATCAGGTTTTTATGAACCTTTTGGCGAATGGAATTGATGCGGTTGAGGAAGCGCAAACCCAAGGGGCCAACTTGGACGGGTCTAGGCGATCGCCGCAACTGACGATTCGCACACGGTGGCTATCGGACACGGAGCAGGTGGAAATTCGGATTGCGGATAACGGTGTGGGGATTCCTGCGCCAATCCAAGCCCGCATTTTTGATCAGCTTTTTACGACGAAACCCGTGGGGCAAGGCACCGGGTTGGGATTGGCGATCGCCCATCAAATCGTCGTGCAAAAACACAACGGCACCTTGACCGTCTTGTCGGATAGTGGCCAAGGTGCTGAGTTTGTGATTCGGTTGCCGATCAAAATGCAGGGGGTGTCCTAGGCAAACCCGGCAGGAAAAACAACCGTGGTCAAGTCACCCCTCTCCAGTCAATGATCACCCTAGGCTTGGGCGATCGCCTGCTCAACGGCTTGCAATGCCTGATCAATTTCTGCCGCGCTGATGATCAACGGCGGAACAAAGCGCACCACTTTGGGGCCTGCCGGGACTAACAAAACCCCCTGGTCGATGGCAGATTTCACGACTTGGGCCGAGGTGAGGTCAATGTCCGCGTTGATTTCGAGGCCATTGATCAACCCCCAACCCCGCACATCGGCAATTTTGTTGGGGTAGCGAGCCGCGATCGCCTCTAAGCCTGCCCGCAATTGTTCGCCCCGCGCCTGGACATTTTCCAGAATGTTGTGGCTTTCCAGGGCTTTGCAAACGGCTAAGGCCACAGCACAGGCAAAGGGATTGCCCCCAAAGGTGCTGGCGTGGTCACCGGGTTGGAAGACGTTACAGGAGGCTTTGCACAACATGGCCCCAATGGGAATACCACCGCCCAAGCCTTTGGCCGAGGTGAAGATGTCGGGTTCAATGCCGTGGTTTTCGTAGCCCCACAGCTTGCCAGACCGCCCCATTCCCACTTGCACTTCATCGCAAATGAGCAGGATATTCTTCTCGTCGCAAATAGCCCGAAGGCGCTGGAAGTAGGCGGTGTCACCGGGCCGCACGCCGCCCTCGCCCTGCAAGGCTTCGAGCATAATGGCGGCGACTCGTGGGGTTTCCTGATCCAATTCGGCGATCGCGTGTTCGAGGGCGGCGATGTCGTTGTAGGGAACGTATACAAAACCAGGCACCAATGGGCTAAAGCCTTTTTGGTATTTGGGTTGGCCAGTCGCGGTGATGGTGGCGAGGGTTCGTCCGTGGAAGCTGGCGTGGGCTGTGAGGATCACAGGATCGGCAATGCCCCGCACCTCATGGGCATATTTCCGGGCGAGTTTGATGGCTCCTTCGTTGGCCTCGGCCCCAGAGTTGCAGAAAAAGGCGCGATCGGCACAGGAATGCTCGACTAACCACTGGGCCAACTCCCCTTGAGAGGAGGTGTAATACAAGTTGGAGACATGGTGCAAGGTTTGGATTTGTTGGGTTACAGCTTCCACCATGACGGGATGGGCATGGCCCAGGGTACAGGTGGCGATGCCGGCCACAAAGTCCAGATATTCCCGCCCTGCGGTATCCCAGACTCGACACCCAGCCCCACGCTCTAAGGTAATTGCGTAGCGAGCATAGGTTTGCATTACATAATCATCAAACTGCTCTGGCGTAAACGGCTGATGGGGTTGAGTGGGCATCGCCGTTGTCGCTGGATTGTTCTGAAGTAAGGCTTCTGGACTCACTGGCAAATTTCCTTAATAGCTGCAAAAGATGGACGAGGCGAATGGTGCAGGCCGCTGGTACCGGGGAACCTCAGGCGCTTGGTTGGGTCGCGGTTTGGGCACAGGCTCAACTGTTGAGGTGCTCATTGCGGTTAAGCGACGTTTGGGTTGCGGGCCACCGTTGATTAACTCACCATTCTCAACGATAGCTGATCCACTTTCAACGTGTTGGGTTTCGGGTGGCAAGTTAAATTCTGTTGACATTTAAAGACCGCGATCGCCTTGGGGTCAAAAAATTTCGATGGAGAGGGCATAGTCATCAGCTTGGTTGGCGGTGACTTCGATAACGTAATCTCCGGCACTGGGTAAACGGCCTTTCCACTCTTTGGCGTTGGTGCTGGAACCGCCAATCCGTTGACCGTTGGGGGCGATCGCCACAAAGTTAACACCGCCTTGGAGCACGCGCACCAGGACTAATTGGCCGGGGTTGGCTTTGAGCAAATAGCGGCGAAGCTGTTTGGGGGCGATCGCCCCGGTGACTGTGGTGCCATTAGTGCCCCGCGCAAAGGTGACGCGCTCAATTTTGTCCTGGGTCGGGCGGGAAGCCGGAGTGACTGCCACTGCCAGGGTATAGGGGCCTGACCCCGCCACTTGAATGAGGTATTGGTCATCAGCGGGGAGTTGGCCTGTCCAACTGCGGGTTTGATAGGCGGCGGCATCCAGGCCCGATTGATCCGAGCGTAATAAATTCATCACAACTCCCGCCCCACTTAAGGATGCTGTCAAAATTTGGCCTTCTGCCGCAGGGAGTTTGTAAGCTTGAACGCTGTTTTCGCCAAGATTGCCCTCCAAGTTGGCGGCGATTTTGCCAGTGGAAAATTCAATGGTCTGGGGTTGGCTGGCGTTAGCGGGAACTTCCCGCAGGTCGGGGGCATTGGCTGGGGCCGGTGTGACGGTGGAATTGGCTGAGCCATAACCGATGATGCGGGAGGCTTCGGATTGGGGCAACCGCGCGCCGGAGACCCAAACTTCGCCCGCAGGACGGTTCGCCGGAGTTAGGACTTTCCACAAGATGGAACCCGCGATCGCTGCACCTGCCACAAACGCTGCCAGCATTCCCCAGCGCACACTGGCCTGGGCGGGGAAGGGGGGCGGAAACCCAGGGTGGTGCGATCGCTCGGTGAACGGTTGGGCGCGCGATCGCAAGGGGCCAGCGGCCAAATTTTCCAGAGCCGTTGTGGCCGGGGGTGGGGGGGAATGGCCTGCGACCAGTGCTGCCGGATTGGGCAGAAAAACCTGGGGTAGCCCGGTTTTATCCAAGGGTGGCCCGTTGGGGCGCTGAGAGGCTGGGGGTTCGGTTTGGGGCCCCGCCGGATGGAGGGGGGCAAGGGCTTGGATAGTAGCTAAGACTGCTGCCGCTGATGGGTAGCGATCGCCGGGATAGACCGATAACATCCGCCGGAGAATGGCCCCAAATTCATCGGTAATCGTGGTGTGAATGTGCCACCGCCAGTCTAATGTTTGGCTGTCGAGCAGCGATCGCGGTTCTTTCCCTGTCAGTAACACTAAACAGGTTGCCGCTAAGGAATATAGGTCGCTGTTGGGATAGACCTGGCCGGTCTGGAGTTGTTCGGGCGGGGCATAGCCTACTTTGCCTACCCGCGTCACCGCTGAAGAGGTGTTCCCCGATGTCAACGTGGCCTGCTTCACCGCTCCAAAGTCAATCAACATTGGTAAGGCTGTATGGCCAGGGGCGATCGTCCCTGGCCCCTCCTTCACAATAATGTTTTCCGGCGAGATATCGCGGTGAATAATATCGTTCGTATGCAAGTAGCTCAGGACTGGCAACATCTGGGCCAAAAATAGCCGCACTTCCGCCTCACTAAAGGTTTTGCCCTGTTCTTTCCGTCGATTTAGCCACTGGCGATAGGTTTGCCCATCCGCATATTCCTGGACTAAAAAGACGCGCTGTTCTTCTTCAAACGCAGCCCAAAACCGAGGCACCTGGGGATGTTGAAGCTTGTACAGGGTGCTGGCTTCGCGCTGAAATAAAGCCCGCGACTTTTTTAAGAGCGTTTCATCCTCGTAGGGAACAGAAAATTCCTTCAACACGCACCGTTCATCAAAGCGTTCTTGATCAACAGCTAAATACGTGCGTCCAAACCCGCCCTGTCCAAGCACGGCCTGGATCAGATAGCGTTGTCGTAGAAGGGTTCCTAATGGAATCGGTGGAACCATAGCAAACTGCACCCTTTAAAAAATCACACCACTGGGTGTGTTCATCCTGACCAAAAATGGAGCGATTTTCCAGGGGACGAAACCCCTCAGTGTGGTGCTCAAGGCCACTGTTGATGCTGTCTGTCCACTGTTAACCTTGAGTTTCTGCAGGGGGCATACCAGGATTAGCGGACGGAATGGGGTAAATATTGCAACAGAAACCGACTGTGCTCAACTTAAGGAACTCACAAATTTGAACGAACCATAGCACCTGCGACTGAGGCTTGACCTGCCAAAGTGCTGGGGGGAGCTGGTATGCGTGGTTAACTGCGTTCCTGGAGACAGGGCGATCGCAACTGCGGGTGGGGCAACTGGAATTGCGGCGGCCCCTGCCGGGGCTTGGTTGGCTGTGGCCTAAGGTTCTCCCCAGCCTAACACCAGCCAGCTTCGCTGCTAAAGCCCAGCTTCCCCGGCGTTGGATGACAGCCTTGGCCCTGCTAACGAACAAATTTAGGCATCACTTCCGCTGAGGTGAAGAGGCCGCAAATACCCCGTCGATGGAGTTCAATGCCTGCTTTGAGGTAGCCAAAGGCTGGCCCACAGACATTCGCCGCCATGCTCGTTTCATCACCCAGGGTGAAGGTATGGGTCGATCGCTTGCCTTCAAAGGTTCGGCCTGTGATTTGGACGTTGGTGCTCAGGGGTTTCTTGGGATTCCGGGTATCGACAATACCGCCGACGGAGACGCGATCGCGGGGACAAATACCTGCCAGTTCCAGCATGATATCGTCAGCGTGTTCCATATTTTCCAACGCCAAAATTCCATTGGTCTGATCCAGCAACGCCTCAACTTCTGCATCGGTCATGGCGCGGGCCTGCTCCACACTGTACCCCGGTAGATGGCCAATATCTTCGCGAATGGTGGCTCGGTAAGCGTCCCAGTTGGCAATCCCGACCCCGAAGGTAATTTTGACGCTGTGAATTTCGCTGTAGCTTTGGGCGGCCAGGGCCGCCGCCGCAGTCAACAAACCAGGAGTTGCGCCACAGCCTGTCATATAAGTAATGCCTGCGGCTTTTAGTTCATCGGCTAACCCAATGAGCTGCTCAACGGCGCTGGTGCGTTTGATGGCATCGACCAAGACCCCTTGCCAGCCCGCTTCGATAAATTGACGCGCGACCGAGGCCATGAAGGTGTTCGGCAGATTGGGCAAGGCGAGAAAGTACCCATCTACCTGGTCGGCAACGCGAATTAATTCATGAATACTTTGGTGGCTCAGCACGCCGGTGGGTTCCAAATAGCCCAAGGAACCCTGGGTTTGGTAGGTGTGAATACAGCGATCGGGGTCAAGGCCAGTGGGTTGGTACACGTAGCCTTTTTGGTCAGCCGCTGCGACCCATTGCATTTCTTGTTTTGGCGCTAAGACGCGAGAGGCCGCCTGCCCCAAGCCACCAAAACCCAGGACACCGACCCGCATTGCAGAAGTTTGAGTTGTATCAACCATGTCTTACTTGCGACAGAATTTCGACAGACTTTCATTATGCGGCGGAACCTGATGGATTCATGATAAATTCCCGCGATCGCCTGTAATACCTCGCAATAGAGCGCCCTCAACCTGGCTATTCCGTAACCTTTTATCAACAAATCTTGCCAAAATTCCTGCCTTGACTACAGCCGAGAGTTAAGGGAAACTGACATATAACTGAGCTTTCACCATCGCAATTTATAAAACTTGTTAAGTTTATTTGATGTTTGATCAAGAATACGATCTAGGTTGTAACTTAACTGAAAGGGTAAATTGCCCCGTCTATTTACATTCATTGACCTGAATGGCAATGGATTAGCCTTGGGCGGGAATCGTTATTGAGTCCGGCGACAGCACAGATTCCTTACACTCACTCACTGGTTGGATGCATGGAAACACTGGAATTTATCATCTATCCCGATGGTCGGGTGCAAGAAAAGGTCACAGGAATTATCGGTGCTTCTTGTGCTGAGGTGACTGCTGCGATCGAGGCTCAACTGGGGCAAGTGATGGCCCAGGAAATGACCTCGGATTATTTTGCGCAATCGGTTGATCAATCCAACTCAGCCACAAGTCATTCGGTCTACACCCATTGGTAGTTTGCCTGGGTTTGCACTCAGTTCTATCGTTGCAGTTTTTGTTCAAATTTCCATCTGTTTAAGAGTCACCATGTCACACTTTAGCCAGATTAAAACTCAAATTCGTAACCTTGTTTCCTTGCAAGCAGCCCTGACAGACCTGGGGATTGACTGGAAATCCGGCCCCCAGGAAGTGCGAGGTTACCAGGGCCAAACTCGTACCGCTGATTTGGCGATCGCCCAAAGTAATGGCTACGACATCGGCTTTACCTGGAACGGCAGCGAATATGAGCTAATTGCTGATCTGCAATATTGGAATCAACCCACTCCGGTTGACCATTTCTTGAGCAAAGTGACCCAACAGTATGCCTACCAAACTGTGTTGAGTGAAACGACTCAACGGGGGTTCCAAGTGGCTGAACAACAAAAGAATGCCGATGGCTCCATTCGTCTTGTGCTTCAGCGTTGGAGTGCTTAGTTGACGGGCTTGCTCCGCTAAATGATGAGGCAGAACGGCTCAGTCTAAGACTGTTCGGTGGGGTCACTCAATTGGGTGGTTGTTCCGGGTTGATGCTTGGGTTCAACCGCGATCAGGGATGGCCCCGGTGGTCGTTTGGGGGATAGATTGTGGGCAGGGAGGGTGCTGGTAGCGATCGCGCTGCGCCCTGTCTGCTGCTATCAGAACGTGGTTTCCCTATGCGGTTGAGCTTTTTGGCCTTGCACACCTGGTAATGGCATCTTGGCAGCACCTTATGGCAGATTCTTTCAACCATCAACCTAGCTTTTCTGACCAGGATCCACTGCGTTCAGGCTTGGAACCAGAACTTGGTGGTATGTTCCGGGGGGAGGCCGAACGTTCGGGCCTGGAACCTGAGTTGGGAGGGGTGGTGCGCCAAAAGGCCGTGTATGTGGATGAAATTACCTGCATTGGCTGTAAGCACTGCGCTCATGTGGCTCGGAATACGTTTTACATTGAACCGGATAAAGGGCGATCGCGGGTGGTGCAGCAATTTGGCGACTCGGAAGAGCTAATCCAAGAGGCGATCGAAATGTGCCCAGTTGATTGCATTCACTGGGTTGATTACACAGAGCTCAAGCGCCTGGAAGAAGAACGGCAGTTTCAGTACATTCCCACGGCTGGGTTTCCCATTGACTACGCGATTGTCCGGCAAAAAATGCGGGAAAAACGGGAAGCGCAACGCCGTCGCAAAGAGCAAGAGCTTTGATCCTACTGCCGTCGTTTAGCCTAACGCCCTGCAAGACATCTCCCGGCAGTGTTACGGTAAAACGCTGTTCGTCGCCTAGTTTGGTTGGTTAAATGCCTCTGCTGCAACGGTGGTAGTTGCCTGGGGGGTTGGCTCAGCACTGGTTTGAGCAACGGCCTTGAGCAACGTTTCGGCGCTGGCATTGTGGTCAAAAAACGAGAACAGATGCTTATAGCGCAAGCGACCCTGCTGATCTAAAACAAATTGGGCAGGCAAGGGCGCACCCAGAGCTTGACCCGTTTGATAGGCCCGAAAAACGGTGCAACTGGGGTTACTAAGCAGTGGCATTTGTAAACCTAGATCGCGCACAACAATGGCACTTTGGCGTTCGTCTGTGCTGGTAATCAAAAGCAATTCAATATTGCGATCGCGAAATTCCCCATAGTGTTCGTTGAGGGCTTTGAGATGGGGAAAGCAAAAGGGGCAATATTGTTTTTCGGTGAAAATCCGGGTGAAGGCAAGGACAACTGGTTTTTGCCCTCGATAATCGCTCAGTTTGACGATGCCACCGTTGGTCATGTCCGGCAGGGCAAAATCGGGGGAAACCACGCCATAACTCAGGTCGTTGCTGGCGGGGATAGGAAAAAAATTGTTGAAAAAGCGATCGCTAAATAGACCACTAAAATCTGATGAACTGAGCATCCTCCATCCTCATTGGGTTGCGCTTTACCTTGATGGGCCAGTCGTGTCAGCGGGGTGACCTGGGCCAAAGGCTCTAGCTTTGTGTATTTTATCGCGCGTGGCTGGTTTCCTGGCAGGATCTAGTTGGCTTGATTCTGATCGTCTGGCTGATTTTGATCGGGCGATCGGCATAAATTCTGCCGATTCAACTTCCTGATCTGGATAGTTGTCGGGACGTGCTAGGGGGACACTACTCAAATCCGGGCTATTGGAGCCAAAGTTTGATGAGAATATGGCATTTTTCCCTGCTTAATTCATCAAAATCGCCTATCCCTACCTGACTTGATGAACGTTATTATGGCAAAGTCTTGGTACTGCTCTTAATCAACTCATCATGGCTCGATATACTGGATTATTCAAAATCACAGCACCTTCGACAAATTTGCAGCAACCGCTTAGTAAAGTGTTAGAAGCGTGCAATTTTGATGTCGTATACCAAGCAGGCGATTACATGATGGCCAGGGAAGTTCCTGGTGATGTCGCGTTCCAAAAATTAGTCACGGTAGAGGTATTAGTCGATCGCACGAATGAGTTGGATCATCAAATCCAAATGCAAATGGTGATTAAAAACGAAGAATTACCGTTGCAAAGCAACAATCATTGCCAACAAATGTTCCAGCGGATTAGTCAGGCGATCGCAGAAGCAAATCACTGGAAATTGATTGAAACCGTCGCTAGCAACTAACCCCGCCCTGCGTTGACCTCATGCTGTGAACGTATGCCTGCGCTACCCTTGTTGCCGCTTTTGGCCTCTGGGTGTGGTGTGGTTTGCCTAGGGCGGTGCTGCTTTGGCGCTTAGTCAATTAATTCACTTAAGCCTGGGGGGCCACTGGAGTCGGAATCGAGCGGCGAGAGCGAAAAATCAGTAATGTCTTGATCGGAAAAGTCCAGCTCGTCTAGGCCCGATGAATAGGATTTGCCGGAGCGATCGCTGGTATCCATTTGGTCGTCCTCTGGCTCACCAATCATGTTGGGGCTGATCAGCGTAATATCAAATTCATCCGGCGGAATGGTCACCACTGGGTCGCGCTTCAATAGGTAGTAAATTGCCCGGACTCCTGGCCCAAAAATAATTTCATCGCCATTTTGTAAGTTATGAACTTGGAGCTTACGCCCGTTAATCAGTAAGCCGTTGGCGCTGGGTTTAGCCTTGCCGTCACCATCCACGATTCGATAGTAAAAAAGCAGGCCATTGGTGATGTCTTCGGTGGGTTCGCCCTCACTGGCGGCAGCATTGGCATTACGATTGGCTCCGGGCATTTGGTGCAATGTTGCATGGCGGCGCGAGACAAATTGGGAGACTAACCGCACATCACATTTTGCATCTCGACCAATGGAGTAGGTTGGAGCATCTAGGACAAACTCACGCCGACCCTTGTCGTCTTCGATAATCAGTAAATGGTTGAGCTGGGGTTCTGAGGGCATTGGAAGCGAGTGGCGATGGATAAGACGATAATTTTACTGAAGAAGTGAAAAACGTGCAGATCGCTGAAACCTTCGTGACTGAATCGTGATACAGGAGCTTGAGCTTGGGCACATTGCTTGGGGTGCCGCTCATGACGGTGAACGGGAAAACAGCCGTTGCGGGGGTTGGGCGAGTAGCCCGCATGACCAAAAGCGGCTGGCTATGCTGTACCAATGGCTAACTTGGCTTGAGCCGAACGCTGCCCACGATCGCGCAACAGGCCACCAAGTCGAAAATGGGGCTCGTGCAACGGTAGGCTGGATTCAAATACTCCGGACGTTTAAGTGCTCCTATTCAATCGTTCTGCGGCAGACACTGACACAACTGATGGGATTGGGGCATGACAGGTGATGGAACCCTTGATCAAAGGCGGAGCGAATCACGATAAGCTCGACGAGGCAGATGCGCTAGAGCTTGGGATGCAGATTCCGCTGAGTCTAATCAAACTGCGGGACTTCGTGTTCATCTTACACCGACAAATGAGCGATCGCGTATTAAATCTCTGTGTTCTCAATAATCGCACAGTCAGTGCGTGGAATGGCTTGGGGGGCGATCGCGCAAGGCCAGCTCGTTTCGCTTACCCGTGGTGAATCAGCGGCGATCGGCCCGTCTTAATCTTCTGGATCCCCCACCATATTCGGCCCAATGAGGGTAATATCCATTTCGTCTACCGGGGCTGTAAAAACAGCATCCCGTTGCAAGAGCAAATAGGTTGCACTAATCTTAGGGCCAAACTCAACCCGATCTTCGTGTTGAAGATTGTGCGCCCGGAGTTTACGCCCGTTAATTAAAATCCCGTTTGAACTGGGTTTGCCCGCCGGAACCCCATCAACAATCCGATAGTAAAAGGTGCCATCTTCATTGCCATCATCATCCTGGTTTCGCATTTGGACGAGGGTTGCGTGTCGCCGGGATACAAATTGGGAGACAAGGCGAATATCACAGTTGGGATCACGCCCAATTGAATATTTGGGGCCTTCTAAAATCACTTCGTGGCGGCCCTTGTCGTCTTGAACAATTAAGATGTGGCTGTGATGAGGTGCGGTAGGCATGGGTCATTCAAGGAGTGTTAAAGTTGCAGATTGTTACAGGTAGAGTGCGTTAGGGGGCGAGAGTCCTGGGAATTGGGGTGAGGGGGCGCTGGCACATGGTCAGGGCAATCTGGTAGTCAGACCGCTGATGAGACCGTCTGGGCGACAAGTGCGGCGCTGGTTGAACCCAATAATGACAGATGCGTGCTGGCTGGCTTGTCTTTGCGGGTTGATGTTGCCGATTGAGCGAATTTGCTGATCCTGGGGATCAAGCTTTGGCGGTGCGGCTGGGGCAGTACTGCGTAGCACAATTTTGTACGCAAGCCACAGGGCTATTGATCGCTAGTGGCAACTCTTCCTGGCGCAAACCTGGGGCAATGCTCGCTCATCATGGTGGTAGATTGCTTTGAGATGTTAAGAGATTAAATATAAGAGACCTGGCTATTGTCTGTATTTTACATCGCCAGCTCGGTTGGTCTCCATTGAGATAACTCGGTAAATTCAAGCGGTTGCACTGTGTTTAAGGGAGGCCGTACCAGGATTCTGCTTAGGGAACTTCAAGTAAAGCAACAAGGAGTTGGTGACTACACTGACAGAGCTGAGGGCCATCATTGCGCCGGCGGCGGCTGGACTCAGGATAATGCCGTGGGTGGGTAAGAGAAGCCCGGCGGCCAGGGGAATTCCCAGGAGGTTGTAGGCAAAGGCCCAGAACAGGTTTTGGCGGATTTTGGTGAAGGTGGCGTGGCTGAGTTGGAGGGATTGCAGAATATCCGTGAGGCGATCGCGCATGAGGATAATGTCGGCGGTTTCTGTGGCGACATCAGTGCCAGAGTTTAGGGCGATGCCAACATTGGCCTGTGCCAGAGCGGGCGCGTCGTTAATGCCATCTCCAACCATGGCAACGTGACGATTTTGGGCTTGCAGTTGGGCGATTGCAGTGGCTTTGGCTTCGGGGCGTACTTCAGCAAAGACGTGTTCCAGGGGCATGTCTAAGGTTTGGGCGATCGCGGTGGCTGTTGGGTGGCGATCGCCCGTGAGCATCATGACCGTCAACCCCATATCCTGAAGTGCGGCGATCGTGGGGGCTGCGTCAGTTCTGACCTGATCTGCCACTGCAATGACCCCGATCGCCTGGTTATCCACCGCAACATAAATAACCGTTTTCCCTGCCTGGGAGAGGTGCTGGGCTTGAGTTTGGATTGATTCTGAATATTGAATGTGCTGTTGCTGGAGCCAGAGTTCGGTGCCCAAGGTGACTGTCTGGGGGGCTTGGGCCTCGCCAGGAGGCCAGACCTGGGCCGCAACTCCCAGCCCCGGTGCAGTGTTAAACTCTTGGGCGGCCAGGAGCGGCAGGGCGTGCTGGTGGGCGTGGTGCTGAATGGCGATCGCCAGAGGATGGCGGGTGCCACTTTCGACGGTTGCCGCAAGCTGCAAGAGCGCTAACTCTGGAGAGGCGGCGGTGGTGAGGTGTTGCCAGTCACCCGGAACCGCGACACAATCGGTCACTTCTGGTTTGCCCGAGGTGAGGGTGCCAGTTTTGTCCAACACGATGGTATCCAGTCTGTGTACCCGTTCCAGCACGTCGCTACCCCGAATCAACAAGCCCCGCTCGGCCCCAATGCCAGAACCCACGAGGATGGCGGTTGGTGTGGCCAACCCCAAGGCACAGGGACAAGCGACTACCAGAACCGCGATCGCCAGCTTGAGACTGAGCAACAAGGGCGAAGAATTGGGGGTGGCATGGGGCATTCCGGCCAGGTGCATGGCATGGTCGCCGCCGATTGACCAGGTTGCGGCCTGGAGTACGGTGGGCCACTGGTGGGTGCCAAAGCCATACCAAAACAGGAAGGTGAGGGCCGCGATCGCCATGACCCCATAGGTAAAGTAGCCTGCGACCAAATCAGCGAGTTTTTGAATGGGGGCTTTGCGGGTTTGGGCGGTTTCGACCAGGGCAATAATTTGGGCTAGGGTTGTGTCGCTGCCAGTGCGGGTGGTGCGCAGGGCGATCGCGCCGGACTGATTGAGGGTGCCCGCAGCCACCGCATCCCCCGGTTGTTTCAAGACTGGGATGGCCTCCCCCGTCAACATGGATTCATCAACCGTTGTTTGGCCAGCGACCACTTCCCCATCAACCGGAATGCGATCGCCCGGCAGCACTTGCAACCATTCCCCCAACCGCACCGACTCCGCCGGAATTTCGATCGCTGCATTGGGCGTAAAAATCATCGACTGTTCGGCTGAACTGGCCTCTAGGTCAATATCTTTTTTAATTAACCGGGCCAGTTTGGGTTGCAGCGCCAACAATGACTGAAAGGCACTGGCCGCCCGATTCCGGGCCTGTTGCTCCAGGGTGCGCCCCAAAAGGATGAACCCTACCAGCATCACGGGTTCATCGAAAAAACACTCCCATCCCAACTGGGGAAAAAATAACGCGACCAAGCTGGTGAAATAGGCCGTTAGCGTTCCCAAGCTCACCAGTGTGTTCATATTTGGGGCATTGCGGCGTAACCCCCGCCAACCATCTACCGCCATTCCTCGGCCTGGGCCAAGCAAGGCCACAGTGGCCAGCCCAAAGTGAAACCAAATGTTGCTCAAACCCGGAACGGTGATGCCGGCCAATTGCTTGAGATGGCCCAGGCCGGAGAGGGCCAGCAACACCATCGCGATCGCCAACCGCCAAAGTTGCTGGCGGGTTTCGGCTTGGCGTTTAGCCTGAATATCGATAGAAGCGGTTGCGCCTGTGGTGCCTGCGGCAATTCGGGCCTGGGAGGGAAACCCCGCTGCGGTCAGGGTATCGGCCAACGCGGTTGGCTCGACTTGGGTGGGTTCGTACTGCACCGTCGCCACTTCCGTCGCTAAGTTCACCGTAGCGCGCATCACCCCAGCACACTGTTGCAATTCCTGCTCCACCACTCGCACACAGCCTGCGCATTTCATCCCAGTGATGTCGATCGCCACGGTTTGGGCCGAATTCACCGCTGATTCTGATGGGGACTGGAGTTCAGGAGAGGGAGAAACAGATTGCAACACAGTTGCTCCAATTGCGAGACTTCACCTCTTTGAGCGTACAAGGAAAGTTCAAAACCGTGCTGGATAAACCTTACATTCTTTAACAATTTGCAATACGGGAGCCGAACCACCGTCAAGGGCGCAGGTGTTGATAGCGGGATAGCCAGGTTTGGAGGAAGATTGCGGCGGTTGTGGTGTGGGTTTCTCCTGTCTGGTTGTGGAGCCACTGGCCGGAGACGGTCTGGGGCGATCGCCATAAGTCCAGGTGGGAAACGGGGGGCTCGGCATAAAAGCGATCGCCCCCGGCTCCTAGTAAGGCCGAGCTCCAATCGGTGAAGCGATCGTGGCTGAGGCGATGAATGGGGAAGGGGCCAGTTAGCGGTACTCCCCAGCCATCCAAGGCAAACAGGGCGGCAACGTGGCCCCCCAGACTGTGGAACCCCCAAGCGGCAGCGATCGCCCCCACCACGCCAGCACTGAACCCCAGGAAAATCACCGATTGGTCAAGCCATGCATCGGGCGATCGCCGTGCCGTTTGTTCGTGGAGAAACCGCAAAAGGTGACCACCGGAGTAGGCGGGATACCGTTCGGTCGGAAATACCAGCCATTGCGCAGGGCTGTCTACTGCTGTGTGGAGCGATCGCACCAGGGCTTCAGTCAACTCCGGTGGATGGAACCCCGGACAAACCACCACGATGGGCCGCTCCCCAGTGCCCTTGCTCCTGTATGCCTGTTCGCTCTTAGGATTGATCATCTTTTCTTTTAGTCTATCCCCCCCTAGGGGATGTTACCCTAGGGCAAACTGGACTTGACTGTCCTATAAATGAAGGGGCTGGGGTTTTTGCACCAGTCCAACATCATTGGAAACTCTGTAAGCGAGGCATTTGACGTGGTTGCAACTCCAGAAAAAGTCCAATCAACGGTGGGCACGGCGGGCCAGTCCGATCGCGTGGCTGTGTTGCTAATGGGTTATGGCGAAGTCGAAAGCTACGAAGACTTTGCGAATTACAACGAGCAAGCCTTGAACCTGTTGACGGCAAAATTTGCCCCCGTCCCTACCTGGATTTATCCACCCCTGGCAAAACTTTTGGCTGTGTTTGATTTGCATGAGTGGAGCCACCAACACGGCAATTTCATTTCTCCCCATAATGCGATTTTTGAACGGCAACGGGCAGGCATTGAAACGAATCTTCAGGAACAGTGGGGCGATCGCATCAAGGTGTTCAAAGCCTTTAACTTTTGTGCGCCTTTTTTACCAGAGCAAGTGTTAACCCAAATTAAGGCGGAAGGTTTCGACAAAATTCTGATCTATCCCTTGTTGGTGGTGGATTCGATTTTTACCAGTGGCATTGCTGTGGAGCAGGTGAACAAAGCCCTGGAACAACTGACCGATGAAGGCGAACATTGGGTCAAGGGCATTCGCTACATTCCGTCCTTTTTCAATCAGCCGGCCTATGTGGATTTGATGGCCCGGTTGGTCGAAGAGAAAATCAACACTGAGCTTGCTGCGGCTCATTTGCCGTCGCGGATTGGGATCGTGCTGATGAATCACGGTTGCCCCCACAAGGCGAAAGGGTTTACCTCTGGGATTGATGAAAGTCAGGCGTTGTACGAACTGGTGCGCGATCGCCTCATCTCTCGCTATCCGTTGATTTCCGTGGGCTGGCTCAATCACCAAACCCCGTTGATCGAGTGGACTCAACCCAATGCGGAACTTGCTGCCAAAAACTTAATTGAGTTGGGCGCGAAGGCGATCGTGTTCATGCCCATTGGTTTTGCCACCGAGAACCACGAAACGTTGCTTGATGTGGCGCACATCATCGAAGCCTTGCAGAAGAAGTATGCTGACGTGGCCTATGTGCAAATGGATTGCGTGAACGACCACCCAGAATTCTTGAAGATGACGGCAGACTGGGCCACTGACCAAATTGAAGCGTTGCTATCGGCTCAGGCGATTTCGGTGAATCCGGCTTTGGCGGCGGCGCAGCAGGCCCACCATCACGGCCATCATCACCACGGGCATGGGCACCATGATCATGGGCATCACCACGATCACGGGCATCACCACCATTAATTAAACTCAGCAAACCCCTTGGCAGTTGCAACACGGAATGGTGAGCGTGAGTTCGCTGTTGGGTCAAACTGCTGAGGGGTGCATCGTTATTGCCCGCAGCAGCGATCGAACCCCAGACTGTCGAGCAACAGATCGCTGACGGCGTTTGCTACCGCGAACTGACCGTAAAAACTGCGCGAAAAATCAAAGGCTTCCATTTCGGTGACGATCGCCAGGACGAGGGAAATTAAGTCATTCTCGCCCTCCATCCGTTGGCGGACAAAAATCTGCGCGGCCCGTTGGGCAATCTCCTGGTTCACCGCTTCTGGTAAATATTCTTCATTCAGCCACTTCAGTAAAGACGCTTTGAGCCATTCGCCCTCTTGTTGCGGGTTTTGGGCAGGTGGCAAGGTGATGTTAGGAATGGAATCGGCCATGATCGCAATCGACAGTTTGCTTCATTGCTATTCACTGTAGGGCGATGAGTTCCCAGATGACACTGACAGCAACACTTCTACATGGAAGCTGAGGTAACGTTGCAATTGTTTATGGGATGATTGCGTGGGTAACGGGGTGGCACTTTATAATACCTAGCCAGAGATTTGCATGAGTGCAAGGCGGATTGTTTGACGGGAAGCCAGTTCAGTGTTGCCGCAATTGTGGAAGGGTATGCCCAAGGTTACTTCCTCATGGCCGATGAGAACGGCAAGGACTTGGGGTGGTATTCCAGTCGGCAACGGACGTTGATTCCTTTGGACGATCGCTTTCGTTATCCCAAATCGCTGCGGCGATCGCTGAACCAAAATCGCTTTACGGTAGCGATCAATCGCGCATTCAAAGAGGTGGTCGAAGGGTGCGCCGATCGCGACACGACTTGGATCTCGACACCGTTGAAAGAAATCTATTGGGAACTGTATCAGGCCGGGTGGGCGTGCAGCTTTGAAACCTGGCAGGGCGATAACCTGGCTGGCGGCATTTTGGGGATTGTGATTGGGGGCGCGTTCATTGGCGAATCCATGTTTTACCGCATTCCCGAAGGATCGAAAGTGGCGATGGTCAAGCTAGTCGAACGATTGCGCGATCGCCACTTTGTCTTGTTCGATGCCCAAATGATGAACCCCCACCTGGAGCGGTTCGGTGCGTACATTGTTCGCAATCAAGAATATCGCGATTTGCTCCGAACTGCCTTACAGCGCCAGTGTCGTTTGCACTAGCCCCATCACTTTGGAACTCAAGACCCAAATTTTTGCTTGGCTTGCTCGTAAATTGTTTCAGTAATTTGGGTCGCGCCCATTTCTTGGGCCAGTTTCTCAATTTTCTTGCGGGCACCGGGCCGCACAAAAAAGGGAATTTCCTTCAGCCGTGCTTCTGCTTCCGGGGTCCATTCCATTGACTCGCTCATATTCACCCAACTTTGCAACACAAACGTTCCTATCGTAGGCGATCGCGAGGCTCTATCGGCGATCGCCCCGGTGGCTTAGGGCACCGTTTGGGGAATGGGGGCGGGCACGGGCTGAGGAATGGGAGCCGGGACTGTCTCCGGGACTGGTGTTGGACTGGGTTCGGGGGGTGGATCTGGCTGGGGGGTGGGGGGTACTGGCGGTGCGGGTTGTTCAGGCGTATAAACCATAGGATGAATTCCACTCGTTCCCTTTACCCTAAGCAATGGGCTGGGGCGATCACGTCTTTCCTAAGCATGGGATTCCTTGACGTATTCCTGCCAGCACGAGGGTTGACTAAATTCCAAAAACTTAGAATTTTATTCGCTCAATTCTTGGTTTTCAGAAAATTATCAAGCTAGAACTGAAGAGCTATTCAATCAACTCGCTTTTAGAAAAATGGCTGAACCTTTGACCTCAGTTACAGCAGCAGCGATTGCCCAACTCGCTTTCAACGAATTCATCAAATCCAGTGCTGGAGAAGCCGCCAAAAAGCTGACCGGAGATGCTCTCACCAAAGTGAACGACTTACGTAAGGTAATTTGGGCAAAGTTCAAAGGCAACCTCAGAGCCGAAACCGCCTTAGCCAAAGTCGAAGCCGACGGTACCCCTGCTGCCTTGGACACTGTAACCAAACTCCTGGATGCGGAAATGTCTTTGGAACCAGAATTTGCTATCCAGATCCGGCAGCTTGCTCAACAGATCATCAACATCCAAAACTCAAGCGGCGATCGTACCTATAACCAAATTGCAGGACGCGATATTTTCAATATTGATAACGCGGGACACTCCAACAAGTTTGGTGGATCGTGACATGCAGCAACCGGGAGATCAACGCGCCAATCGCGACATCTTCAATATTGACAACAAAGGCACCGTTACGGTCGTTAATCATCCGCTGCCCACCCGTCCCCGCAATGAATTGCTACTGTTGCAACAGGTGAAGGATGAGGTGAATGGACGACTGGCTCAATCTTTGCACAATGCTGTGCTAATTAACCTGGGTAAACAAGTTCAACCTGAACAGGTGAAGCGCCCCTGGGATGCGGAAGTCAAAATTGGCTCCAAATCCGCCCAACCCCTGACACCTGAAACCCCCATTCTGGAAGTATTTCAGCGTCCTGATATCGCAGGCAAGTTGCTGATCCTAGGCGATCCCGGTTCCGGCAAAACCACCACCATGCTGGATCTGACCCAGGCGCTCGTTCAAAAAGCAGAGGCAGATAACACTGCCGCTATCCCGGTTTTGCTCCACCTCTCGTCCTGGAAAGATCCGCGTGTGTTGCTGCACGACTGGCTGCTGGCCGACCTGAAGTCCAAATACGGCGTGCGAAAAGACATTGCCACCCAATGGCTGCAAGACAAACAGCTTGTGCCCCTGCTAGATGGACTGGATGAAGTCAACCCGGAACATCAAGAGTCTTGCGTGCAAGCCATCAACCAGTGGCTCCAGTCTGACTTTCGCCCCCTGTCGCTGCTGGTGTGCAGTCGCCGGGAAGAATACGGCAACTATGCCACGCGGCTGGATTTGAACGGAGCGATTTTCCTGCAAGCCCTCACCGATGGGCAAATTCAGGACTACCTGACCTCAGTGCAACTGCCCGACCTGGGGCAACTGTTTCAACAGGACGAGGCATTGCTGGACTTGCTGCACACGCCGCTGCTGTTGAGCATCGCGGTGCTGGCATTTCCAGCCCTGTCCCTGGAACAATGGCCCCAGAGGTTGGACTCAGACCAACGCCTGCAACGGCTGCTGGATGCCTACCTGGAAACCATGCTGCACCGGGAGATTAGGAGTCGTGCTTACCCCCACCAAAAACCGCCCACTGCCCAGCAAATCCGACACTGGCTGATCGTTCTGGCTAAGCGGATGCAACAAGAATCCCAGACTGAGTTTTTGATTGAGAAAATACAACCCGAAGCCTGGTTGCTAACTAAAAAACAGCAGTGGGTCTATAAGCTTATTGTTGGCTTGACTGTTGAACTAACGCTTTGCTTGAGTATTGGGTTGAGCGGTGGACTAATTTTTGGACTAATGCACAACCTGGTGTATGGACTTATGGTTGGCCTAGGTATTGGACTTATGGTTGGCCTAGGTATTGGGCTTATAGTTAGTCTAACAAGCGGGTTGAATCGAGTCGAACCTGTAGAAGTTATTCAGGTTTCGATTTTGCGCGAGGTACAGCGAGAAGTGTTTAAGTCATTACCTTTAGGATTGACTGTTGGACTAGTTACTAGCCTATTTATTGTACTGAATGGTGAGCTGATGCAGGCATTTGTGTATGGGCTAAGTGCTTTGCTGAGTAGTTTGTTGAGTCGTGGGCTACTTGTTGGGCTGAATAATGGGATAAAAGGTTCAGAGAACGGAGTGAAAATTTATCCAAATCAAGGAATACAAAAGTCAGCTACTAATTTTTTATTAACGTGCCTAATAGTTGTGCTGACTTTTGTGCTGATTTTTGGCCTAATCAGTAGATCGTTTTTGGCGCTGATTGCGGGGCTGATTATGGGGCTAAGTTTTGGATTGATGGTTGGTTTGGGAAAAGGGGGGGAAGCTTGTATTTCGCATTTAACCCTACGTTGGTTGCTCTATCGTAGTGATTCCATGCCTTGGAACTATGCCCGTTTCCTTGACTACTGCACGGAACGGCTTCTGCTTCAGCGTATTGGGGGACGCTATCGATTTATGCACAAGTTGTTGCAAGATCACTTTGTGGCTATGCCCTTAGAACAAGACTCAGCCGATAGTGACTAAGGCGAACGAGAAGCCATTGAACAATTTCGCATGACAATTTGCTGGCCATTGACTCCAGTTTGAATGGGGCGATCGCCTCTTTCCCAAGGGATTGACCGTTGGGCTGGGGCTATGCCATTTGGGGTGGGGCGGAGTGTAGAGTACAGACGCGGCGGGGGGTTAGTAGCGATATGGATAATTGGAGGGATAGCGTGGGCTACTCAGGGTCGGGCCGATGATGATCGTGGTCGATCGCGATCGCTGAGGATAGCCAAAAGGTTGATAGATCGAGTTGGGGTAAATGCCTTGTCGATAGATCGACCCAGGATAGGCCGGTTGGCGATAGATGGAGCGGGGATAGTCAGAATATTGCCGCCACCGTCGGCGTTGGGAACTGGGGCGTTGCTGCAAGGTGACGGGGGGCAAGGTAATGCTGGGGCGGATTGAGCGCGATCGCGCCGGATCGAGACGCTCTAAAAATCGGGGGGAAGATTGGTCAAAGCCACGTTGCACCGGGTTAAGCCGGGTTGGATAAGCCCGTGGATAGCGGCTATAAGTTGGGGCAACCCCAAAGGAGAAGTTGCCTGCCTGCGCGGGAAGCGCAGTGACGAGGGTGGCGATCGCCGCGATCGCCCCACCGAAAAGTCCAGCGTTTTTCATATACGAAACCCTTGTCAGAAACTCACTGACGCGAACGACCGTAATTGAATTTGCCCTGACTGAATCTCTGTAAATTTACTATATCCTAATCCCAGGTATCGTCGTCGTTGGGCCAGGGGCCAGGGGTTTCAGCCACGCGGGGGAGTTCGATCGGCACGGTGTAGGGGGCTGGCGGTGGGACTAACTCCAGTTGATGCGTGGGCGATCGCCCCTTTTGCCCTTTTGCTTGCCCTTTGGGGGTGCCGCGTCGTCGCCGGGAAACATTTTCCTCGCTGGTATCTTCCGCCACGATTTCGTAGAGCTGCGCGACCTTGCCGGGGTCTTTGCCTTTTCGCAAAATGCGCCCCAACCGCTGGATATATTCGCGGGTTGACCCCGTGCCAGATAGGACGATCGCCACACTCGCATCGGGCACATCCACCCCCTCGTTCAACACCCGCGAGGCGACCAACGTGCGATATTCCCCCGACTTAAACCGAGCCAGGGTTGCGTGGCGCTCTTTCACTGCCGTTTGGTGGGTAATCGCCGGGATCAGAAATGCTTGAGAAATGCGGTAAACCGTGGCGTTGTCATCGGTAAAAATCAGCGTGCGTTCGGGATAATGGTGGGCCAGCAAGTCGGCCAAAACCCGGAGTTTCCCTTCTGTCCCAAAGGCGATCGCTTTAGCTTCGCGGTGAGCCAACATGGCTTTCCGTCCGGCTTTGGAGCGGGCACTGGCTTGCACAAAGCGTTGCCAACCTTGGGGACTGCCGAGAAAGATATTGGCCTCTTGCAAAAACGCATTGCGGACTTGAACGAGGCGATCGTAGCGTTCCCGTTCTTCCTGGGATAGGGTGACTTTGATTTGGACGGCAGTGTGGTGGGCCAGGGCCGTGCCGGATAAATCTGCCGCAGTCCGGCGATACACTTCTGGCCCGATCAGGGTGGTCAGGTCGGCGTGGCGGCCATCGGTGCGTTCTGGGGTGGCGGTGAGCCCCAACCGATAGGGCGCGATCGCGTATTCCGCAATCACGCGGTTAAAGTCGCTCGGCAAATGGTGACATTCATCAAAAATCAGCAGGCCATATTGATTGCCCAGAGTTTCCGCGTGGATGGCCGCACTATCGTAGGTTGCGACCAAAATCGGGGTGCGATCGCGGGAGCCACCGCCCAAGACCCCAATCGTCGTATCGGGAAAGGCTGCCATCAAATGGGCATACCACTGATGCATGAGATCCAACGTGGGCACCATGATCAACGTGCTGCGCTGGGTGATTTGCATTGCCAGTTGGGCCAGATAGGTTTTGCCCGCTGCTGTGGGTAAGACCACCACCCCCAAGCGGCTTGCCTGTCGCCAAGCGGCCAAGGCTTCCTGCTGATGAGGGTAAGGTTCCATCGCCATCCGGGGGACTAATTCCACCGTGTCAAAGGCTTTGGCCTGATCGACGATCGCCTGCTCTGTGGCGCGAAAGGCCAGCATCACGTCCCGATAGTGGATGGCCGGAATCCGAAACCGCTCAACGCGATCATCCCATTCGGCGTAGTCCATCCAAGCTTTGCCTCGGGGTGGGGGATGCAAAATTAAGGTGCCGCGATCGTAGGTCAACGTTGGGGTGCGTGCCATACCGGGGGGTGGGAGGGTTCTCGTTGCCTTGCCCCCAAATTGTAGACCGGATTGACGGTGGGGAGACGGTAACCCGGTGCAAGGGTTAGTAGGGCGATCGCGCCTCGGCTCGACAGGCGGCGATTTCTTTCTGCCCAGGGGTGGCAAACCGTTGCACGGCCCCAGTGGAAATTGCTTCTTGCAGTTGGGTCAGCGCATCCAAATCGCCGAGGTCGCATCCTTGGGCAAACAAGCGGCGCAACCGCTCTTCGGCTTGTTGGGTAAGATACCCCGTTGCGATCGTGTCCTCAACTACGCGCTTAATTAACGCCATCCTATCCTCATCTGTCTCGTGCGTTGAACTGTTCCTATTATGAAAATGGAACCCCGTTGTTAGGGTGATACCGTTGGTAGAGTCTGGTGATGATTTGCCTCAGCCAATGTAGCGAATTCATTGAAAATGAGTGATGGATATCACGATCGCGTCTGCCTCCCGCCAGCACGGCGTTAAATACAGTGAGATTGCGGGATATTACTGAATTCAGGGAACGACAAGCCCCTAACCTATTCTATTCTTTTGACAGAAATAATTAATGGGTAAGCACTCATATTGATTGTGCTAGGCGATCGCCCATTTCTCCGTGAAAACACTCACTGCCTTCCCTGACCAAAACTGACTGTAAAACGACCTTCAGACTATAAGGAAACTCACGAAGACAAAGATTAAAAAATAATTAAAAAACTAATTTAGGTATGTCATTAGGAACTCACTTCGGTGTAAGTGCTGAATTCTACATGTTCTGAGCAGTGGTCGTGGTGGGCGATCGCCGCTTTCCCTGCCGGGGAGGAATTCCTTTATGCTGTTAGAACCCATTCTTAGGCTTTGTGCCCTGTCGCCCAATGCTGGATTATTCCCACATTTTGCCGCTGCTTCAACTGGCCAGTTCTGCCCTACCCGTCGGTGCCTACAGCTATTCGGAAGGGTGGGAGAGCCTGGTTGAGACGGGCAAAATAGCTGATGCGGCGGCGGCCCTGGCTTGGCTCACCCAAGACTTGCAGTATGGGGCGATTCGGCTGGATGCGGCGGTGCTGGTGCGGTGTTATCGGGCGATCGCCACTGACTCCTTACCCGATCTCGTGGCCTGGAATGCGTGGCTTTCGGCCACCCGCGATAGCGAAGAGTTGCGATCGCAAAACTGGCAAATGGGGCGATCGCTCCTGCGCCTCTGGCAGGATTTGCAACTCCCCGATGCGCCCCCACCGACCGTCTCGGCTGCGGTGCTCAGTCAATTGCAACAGGACGGCTGTAATTTTGCCTGTGCCTTTGCGATCGTCGCGCACCACTGGGGGATCGACTTACAGGCGGCGGTGCTGGGTTATCTCTACGGTTGGGCGAGCAACCTGGTCAGCGCTGGGATTAAACTCATTCCCTTGGGCCAAACGGCGGGTCAGGCACTGCTAGTGCAGCTTCGGCCTGAGTTGGAACGGGCCACCGCCCATATTTTGAGCTTGGGAGATGCAGACCTGGAAGGGTGTGGTTGGGGCTTGGCGATCGCCAGCATGACCCACGAAACGCAATACAGCCGCTTATTCCGGAGTTAAATCGGCCTGCTCCTTAGCGTGCCAGGACTGGCCTGGAGAGCGGACAACCGGGGGGAGAAATTAACTTTTCTGATCTCAATAATTAGTCTTATTGAACAGAAGAAAAAGTTAAGAAATCGAGGCTTACTGTTACATTGCTTTACCGTCAAGATAGGCATCACCGTCTCTCTATCTAACATCTCATTAAAGTTGGTGCCTGAGTGAATCGTTCCCTCTGCCAGTAGTTTACAATCGACTGGCTCAGCTTGTTGTGGCCGTTTGCGCCGCAAGTCGAATAAGGCGATTCATTCATTTTTCATAGCAAAAAACTTTTTGTTTGCCCTCATACACCTCACGTTTTGAGAGTCATTAGCACACGCTAAACCAAACAATTAGTACATGATTTTGACCGCATAACGATGCAAAAACTCAGTGCAGAAGAATTACTTGCGCAGTATGCAATGGGAAGACGCAATTTTAGAGAAGTGGACTTAACCGGAGCTTATTTATTTGAAGCCAATTTAGCTGAAGTAGACTTGACGAGGAGTAATCTGACTAACGCTCATTTACCCTATGCTGACTTGAGTCAGGCAACGTTCCAAGATGCGATTTTGACGAATGCAGAACTGAGTGATAGCCAACTATATCGAGCCAATTTTATTGGTGCCAGGATGCAGGGTATAAAGTTGTCGCGGGCGAATTTGCGATTTGCAGATTTAACGAAAACAGAGTTGATTTATGCCAATCTTCAGGGGGCAGATTTGCAGAATGCCAATTTACAAGATGCGTGCTTGATTAATGCGAGTTTGGTGCGGGCCGATTTGGAGGGGGCGAACCTGACGGGGGCTGATGTGCAAGGGGCTGATTTTTTTCGGGCGCAAGGGGTGAATATGGCTGAAGCCCAGTTAGACCACACGACGACTTTTCCTGACGGGCACCGCCAGCAAGAAGCGGAACTTCCAGAACCGGAGGTGTGAACGGTGGATAGCAGGGCGCGAAATTGGGGTCTGTTCGCTCCAGGCCATTGTTCCCTGTCGTGGCTCAGCGACGGGCTAAAAATTCGACTTTGGGCAACAGGGGATCTTGGACAATGCCCACTCCGTTGAAGTTCCATCGGGTTAAGACGGCTTCGAGTTGGCCCCCCGGCACGGATTCGACGGAAAAGCGATCGCGCACGGCGGCTCCGTGGGTGTTGAGGTAGCTCAGGGCTTCAAAATGCTCTTTGAAAATCAGCAAATAACCCGGATCAGTCTTGCCCGGTTCGGTCGGGCGATCGGCGTTGAGGTGGGCAGCCAGGTAGGCTCCATCGGCCCGCGATCGCACGAGGTAATACACTTGGGCATACATCAGTTCGCATCTCCCAGCTTGATGCGTGGATCGACGAATTTCAGCAGCAAATCCGCCAGCAGATTTCCGGCAATCAACATGGCCGCCCCCATCATCAGGCTAGCCATGACGAGGTAAATATCTTGGGCTAACAAGGCTTGGTAAATCAGGCGACCCAATCCGGGCCAGTTAAAGAAATATTCTGTGATGAACGCCCCACTGAGCAGGGCGGCAAACTCAAACCCCAGCAGGGTAATCAATGGGTTAATGGCATTGCGCAAGGCGTGGACATAAATCACTTTGTTTTCTGGCAAGCCCTTGGCCCGTGCGGTTTGGATGTAGTCTTGCCGCAAAACATCAAGCAATTGGCCGCGGGTGATGCGCTGGAGTCCGGCGAAACTGGTGATGCTAAGGGCAATGGTGGGCAAGATCATGTGCCATGCCACGTCAAGAATTTTGCCTAGCAGGGTCAGGTCGTTGTAGTCGATGCTGGTCATGTCGCCCACGGGAAACAGGGGGGTCGTGTTTTGGGCCAAAATCAGGAGCAAAAGGGCGGCGATGAAACTGGGAAACCCCTGTCCGATGTAGCTGAGGACGCGGAAGACGCGATCGATGATGCCGTTTTGGTTGACTGCGCCGATGATGCCCATTGGCAGGGCGATCGCCCAGGTCATCACCAACGAGGAAATCGCTAACAGGAGGGTGGCCGCAACTCGTTCCCATAGCAAGGAAGCCACGGAGCGGTTATACACAAAACTTTCGCCAAAGTTGCCCTGGGTCACGACCTGCCAAAGCCACCGGAAATACTGATCAGGCCAGGATCGGTCTAGCCCAAATTGGCGTTTGAGTTGCTCAATGCGATCGGGGGAAATTTTAGGATTTTCGCGTAGGGTGCTGAGGTAGTCGCCGGGAGCGAGTTGAATCAGCAAAAAGCACAGAATCGAAGCCAGGAGCAGGGTGACAAGCCCTTGTAAGACCCGTTTCACAATAAAGGCAAAGGTATCACTGGTAAAAAAGTTGAGGAATGAATCCCAGCGTGATACTAATCGACGTTCCCCTTGTCCAGACGTACTCATGGCTCCACCGCGTAACGATAGCAATAACACTGTCGCGATCGCGCTGTTTGCGATCGCCCTGTTGGCCGCAAACTTGGCGCAGGCTCAACAGATGGTCTCTAGTGTAGTCGCTAACCCTGGCGAACTGGTACTGAAAGGCTAAATCTGCTCTGCCGGGGCCAATCTACTTTTGGATGGAGCCAGAATGACCCCGAAATCACCAACAGAGCGATCGCGGATCGTGTAGGTTGGGTTGAACCTCGTGAAACCCAACATCTTGTTCTTGTCGCTACTCTGTTGATTTTCTCTTGACCTGACCCATTCTAATTGTGTTGGGTAGTGAGTCAAGCCATGCACTATCGTCGTGCCAAAACACCCGGAGCCACCTATTTTTTCACCGTCGTTACCCATCAACGCCAAAAGCTCTTCCAGCATGTAGAGATTTAGGTAAAAGAGGAAAGAATAAGAAGAGTAAGAAGAAATAAGGGAACAGCTACCAATTTTGTATAGATAATTGAAATTTAGATTATGGCACTCCAAATCTTCATTGATTATAGAACAGTTGACTCTCAGCAATGGAAGACAACTGAATTCTCCTTGGAAGAATATTTTGATCTTAGCCTTGATGAAAACATTGAGTGGAATTCTGTTCCAGAATATAACCATGCAGTTGAATATTTAGATATCAACTCTGAACTTGTTACACATACTCGAATCAGAATCAATGATAGTAATCTTGGTACTATGAGAACAATTACAACAACATTTTGGAATCAAGGACGCAACTTTATAATAAAGCGTGTTGACAACAAGTTGAAGACTTCTTGCTGCTATAACTTGCTAGTAACCAACACATTAATACACGAAAGACCTTTGGTCAGGGAAATAATGAGATTTAGAGAAATAGAAGGCATTCTTGAGCTTGAATTTCATTCTTTCATCAAAGATAACGAAGATGGATCTCAAGCAGAAAGGATAGTTTTTCCTGTTAGTGTGATCGCGGATCATGTAGTGTGATCAGCGATCATGTAGAGCGATCGCGGTGGTAGTTGAACCTGAAAGATGTGCGATCGCGGGGGTAGTTGAACCTGAAAATAGGGCGATCGCGGATTGGATTGTGAGATCGCTCTTCTCTCGTGTAGTGCGATCGCTGGCCAATCTACTTTTGGATGGAGCTAGAATGACTACGAAATCACCAACAGTATAGATTTGTGAATTGCTATCGTTGGCCACACTAGAAGACGGGCGTTTAGCCCTCTATCCCGCTCGGTTAAACCCAAATACTGAGAGCCCAAATACTGAGAGCGAGATTTCGAGCTGCATCTGGTGTGAAGAAGGTCATGAATTTAGCGAAACACAGTTCACTGCAACCTGG
>ERZ1066134.37-NODE-37-length-150985-cov-20.229100_pt1 | contig 150985 bp, 157 predicted proteins | sample MGYA00382781_ERZ1066134 | MGnify/ENA primary metagenome ERZ1066134 (study PRJEB33369, sample SAMEA5778364) | biofilm metagenome | biome: Industrial cooling water; feature: Water cooling tower basin; material: Biofilm | place: United Arab Emirates | collected... | reverse complement strand
AGGCGGACAAATCCGTTGGATTTATCCGCCACTTAAACAAACCCAAAACGTTACCAATCGAGAAAATCGTTAATCTAAAAATCTAAAATCCGATCTCCTCCCCGCTCCTACGGCCTGTCGCTCCGCGACGTTTGGCATTTGGGATTGATGAGCCATGCGGCTTATTTCATAGCCCCGATAGCAGTGGCATCCCGCACGGTTTTGTGTGAGGACATGTGGGCGTTGCGGGATATAGCGAATAGCGGGAGTACAGCCAGTAAACTACGCAGCGCTACCGCTCCATCATCCCCTCATCCCAGACACAAACCCTTCAATTGCCTGCGAGCTGTCGTCTTGGGCAAGTTGCTTAATAAACGCACTCCCCACTATGGCGCCTTGTGCATATTGCGTGGCTTCACGAAACGTGCGGCTGTCGTGAATGCCAAACCCGATCATGCGCGGATTTTTCAAACGCATCTGCTGCACCCGCTCGAAATACTGCCTTTGCTCATCCGACAGTCCGGCGGTGCTGCCCGTGGTAGCTGATGAAGACACCATATAGATGAATCCGGACGCACGGCTGTCAATCTCGCGGATGCGTGCCTCGGACGTTTCGGGGGTGATCAGGAAAATGAAATCCAGACTGTATTTTTTCAGCAAAGGGGCATATTCTGCATCGAAAAGTTCAATTGGGAGATCAGGCAGAATGAGGCCATCCACACCCACATAGGCGCATTTCGAGAGGAATTTCTCCACGCCGTATTGCATCACAGGATTGATATAGCCCATCAAGATCACGGGCATATCCAGTTCCAGACGCATGCCTTCCAGTTGCTCAAACAGCACGTCGATGGTCATGCCGTTGGACAATGCTACGGTGGAACTCTCCTGAATGGTGGTGCCGTCGGCCAAGGGATCGGAATAGGGCATGCCGATCTCTACCATGTCTGCACCGGCGGCTTGTAAGGAGCGCAACACTTTTCGGGTGCTGTCCAATGCAGGAAATCCGGCTGTAAAATACACGTTGAGCAGCGGATGCCGAGCGGCTTCAAATGCGAGGTTAATTCTGTTCATAATCTTTATAATTCATCACCCTTCGAGTGCCTCAGGGTGACGTCCAAAATAGAAGGGTCATTGATCAACTTAATGTACGTTTCTAAATCCTTGTCGCCCCTGCCGGAGAGATTCACTACCACAATATCGTCTGCCTTGAAAGACATTTGATGCAAGGCGGCCAACGCGTGGGCGGTTTCCAATGCCGGAATGATCCCTTCAGTGCGGCTCAAGTGAAATGCAGCCTTCACTGCTTCCTCATCCGTCACATACTTGAAGCTAGCCCGCTTCGATTCAAACAAATGCGCATGGAGCGGACCAATGCCCGGATAGTCGAGCCCCGCCGAAATGGAGTGTGGCTCCACCACTTGCCCGTCGGCCGTCTGCATGAGTAGCGTGCGGCTTCCATGCAGCACACCATCCGTTCCGAGTGCGGTAGTAGCGGCTGATTCGCCTGAATCCACGCCTTTACCCGCTGCTTCCACTGCGATCAATTGCACACTCAACTCTCCCAAATAATGATAAAAAGCACCTGCGGCATTGCTACCTCCGCCCACACACGCCACTACATAATCGGGGTACGAGCGTCCCTCCTTCTCCAACAGTTGATGCTTGATCTCTTCGCTAATGACCGACTGAAACCGCGCCACCATGTCAGGATACGGATGCGGCCCCACCACCGACCCGATGATGTAATGCGTGTCCTTCGGGTGGTTGATCCAATGACGAATGGCCTCATTGGTGGCGTCTTTCAGTGTTTTGCTGCCCGAAGTGGCCGGACGAACTTCCGCCCCAAGCATGCGCATGCGGGCTACATTCGGCTGCTGCCGCACCATGTCTTTTTCGCCCATATACACAATGCAGTCCATGCCCATGAGGGCACACACCGTAGCAGTGGCCACTCCATGCTGACCGGCACCCGTCTCGGCAATGATGTTCTTCTTGCCCAAGGCTTGCGCCACTAATATCTGCCCGATGGTATTGTTGATTTTGTGCGCGCCCGTGTGGCATAGGTCTTCTCGCTTCAGGTAGATTTTTGCTCCAAATTCAGCCGAAAGTCGTTCGGCTAAAAAAAGCGGCGTAGGTCTGCCTACAAAATCGCGCAGCAGGTGCTTGAATTTCTCCTGAAAATCAGCATCGGCCATGATGCGCAGGTAATTTTCCTGTAATTCATGGACATTGGCGTAGAGCATTTCGGGAACAAACGCTCCACCAAACTTGCCATAATATCCCTTTTCTGTGGGTGCAAATGCATTCATAGTGCTTCTTTCAATTGCTTGATTTTTTCAATGTCTTTGATGCCGCGTGCTGTTTCAAACCGACTGTTTACATCCACACCTACAAGGAACGGATGGTTCAATTTTTTCACCTCGCTTATGCGCTCCAAGTCAATGCCTCCGCTGAGTAAAAACGGATGATCGATGGGCTTCAAAATAGCCCAATCGAAGGTGTGGCCTGTGCCGCCGTATTGATCGGAAAGGGTGTCGAAAAGAAAATAGGTTGCGGCCTTAAACCGATTCACTTCATTCGGTAATTCATCCTTTACTCTAAATACTTTGATGACGGCAATGCCCTGAGCCACCAACCCATTCACCATTTCTGCTGATTGGTCACCGTGGAGTTGTGCCAAGTCAAGGCCATATTGGTTCATACAATCCACAATCTCCTGCGTGCTTTGCTTTACAAAAACGCCTACTTTCTTCGGGCCAACAATTGACCTAACAAATGCAGGTGAAAGATCACGCACATATCTGGGCGATACTTCATGGAAAATGAATCCCACAAAATCAGGAGCCAGTGCTGCCACCGCCTGAATATTCGCTTGATCGCGCAATCCGCACACTTTCAGCATCATACCTAGTTCGTTTTGCTTTTTAGTGTTTGGATAAAATCATGGCAGGCCTGCCCTGGTGCGTCGCTTTGCATGAATTGCTCGCCAATCAGGAATCCTTCAAAACCAAATGAGCGCAGGTTAGTGATCACATCCACGTGATGAATGCCACTTTCTGATATTTTCAAAAATTCATTCGGAATTAGCCCGGCAAGGCGTTTTGACGTGTCGATGCTCGTCTCGAAGGTGGCCAGATTGCGGTTGTTTACGCCGACAATCTGCACGAACGGACTGACTTTGCTCAGCTCCTCCTCATTGTGAACTTCCAGCAGCACTTCCATGCCTAGTTGGTTGGCAAATCGAGCAAATTGATCTATTTCCTGTTTGGTCAAAATGCGGGCAATGAGCAAGATCATATCGGCTCCCATTGCCTTTGCTTCTACAATTTGGTATTCATCAATGATAAAATCCTTTCGCAAAATAGGACATGCATTGTGCGCACGCGCTTCGATCAAATCGGCAGTGAAACCACCAAAAAAAGTAGTGTCGGTGAGTACGGAAAGCCCCGAAGCGCCTGCCTGAACATATCCGGTGGTCACATCCGCCACGGTTGCCTCGGCGTTGATGATGCCTTTTGAGGGCGATTTTCGTTTGAATTCGGCAATGATGCCCACCTTGCTCGGCTGCCGCAGGTGCTCCACCATCGATACTGTTTTACGACCGAAATGGGCACTTTGCTCCAACATTTTTGTCGGATTGACCGCCTGACGGTCTGCTACTTCCTGTCGTTTGTGCGCGACTATTTTTTCGAGAATATCCATCACGAATTGAGTTCAATAAATTTTTTGAATGATTTCAACGCCGCACCTGAGTGCAACGACTGACGCGCTAGTAACACGCCTGTTTTCGGATCGAGACCGTTAGCAACTGAAAGTGCCACGCCTGCATTGGCCAGCACGGCGGCTTCTTGTGCAAGGGTTCCCTTATTTTCCAACACATTTTTGAAAATGGCAGCTGCCTCAGCCACTGTGTCGCCTCCGGCCAAATCTTCCGGTTTCAGTTTCGTCAAGCCTAAATCTACCGGTGAAAGCACCACCTCGTGGGCATGGTCGATGAGTTTAAAATCGCCAGTGAGCGAAATTTCATCGTATCCATCCAGCGCGTGCACTATGCCGAATTGTTTGGTGGTGTTTTGATAAATGTAGCCGTACATGCGCGCCAACTCCAGACTAAACACTCCCACCAGTTGCTTGCGTGGCTTGGCCGGATTTACCATGGGTCCCAGCATATTGAAGAAAGTCTTGATGCCCAGTTCTTTGCGCACGGGCGCCATGTGTTTCATGGCCGGATGAAAAAGCGGCGCATGCATAAAACAAATGCCCGATGCTTCGAGGCTCCTCATCGTCACCTCTTTATTATTGGTGAATGTGCAGCCGAAATATTCCAGCACATTCGACGAGCCACAAATGGACGAAACACCATAATTCCCGTGCTTCACCACTGCTTGCCCGGCTCCCGCCACCACAAATGACGACAAGGTGGAAATATTAAACGTATCCTTACCGTCACCGCCTGTGCCGCACACATCCATAGCATCAAAAGCATCTGCCTCCACGGGCACACATAGGTCGAGCATGGCATCTCTGAAACCCTGCAACTCCTCCAATTTGATGGCTCGCATCAAGTAAATGGTAACGAATGCCGCCATTTGGCTCAGGTTGTACTTTCCTTCGGCCATCTCTACCAGCACCCGTCGCGATTCTTCACGGTCGAGCGATTCGTGCCGGATGAGTCTATTTAAAATGTCCTTCATTGATCAATCCAGTTTTTGATGAGTGACTTGCCGTGCTCAGTCATGATCGATTCGGGGTGGTATTGCACGCCCTGCACATCGAAGGTTTTATGACGGATAGACATGATGTTGCCGGCTGCATCACGTGCTGTCACCAGAAGCGCAGCAGGCAGATTTTCTTCGGCCACCACCCACGAGTGGTAACGGCATACACGGAATTTGTCAGGCAAATTCTTGTATAAGTGATCTCTCTCTAAAACGTCTATGTCTGTAGCAATGCCATGAAAAACTGTAGGGAGGTTGTAGAGGCTGCTTCCAAAACATTCGCCAATGGCCTGATGCCCCAAGCACACGCCCAGTATGCTTTTTTCTGACGAATAGGTTTTGAGCAATGCGGGCATTATGCCTGCCTCAGCGGGCAATCCCGGCCCTGGCGAGAGCAATATTTTATCAAATTGACCAACGGCCTCAAGGGCGATTTCATCATTGCGATACACCATCGGCTCCACACCCAGTTCGCGCAAAATGTGCACGAGGTTGTAGGTGAACGAATCGTAATTATCTAACACGAGCACTTTCATAGCTGTTGTCCTCCGGCTTGTTTCACCGCCTCCACAAGAGCGGCTGTTTTGTTGAACACTTCATTTTTTTCATTTTCTACATTCGATGCAGCCACCACCCCGGCTCCCGCCTGAAAATAGAGCGTGTTGTGCTTGCTCATAAAAGTGCGAATCATGATGGCATGGTTCAGATTTCCCTGAAAATCGACAAAACCGATAGCTCCACCGTAAAATCCGCGTGCTGTATGCTCAATGGCGTCTATCAACTGCATGGCTTTGATTTTGGGCGCGCCGGATAGCGTGCCTGCCGGAAATGTGCTGCCGAACACCTCCAACCCGTGATGACCTTCGCGGATTTTTCCTGAAACATTTGAAACCAAATGCACCACATGCGAGAAGTATTGGACTTCTTTGAAACGCTCTACCGTCACCTCATCGCAGTATTTGCTCAGGTCGTTTCGGGCAAGATCTACAAGCATTACATGTTCCGAATTTTCCTTCGGATCGTCCAATAGTGCCTTGGCTATGTGTGCGTCTTTCTCATCATCACCTGACCGCCGAAACGTACCCGCAATCGGGTGGATGGTGGCTTTGCCTTTGGCTACTACCAGTTGCGCCTCGGGTGATGAACCGAAGAGTTTGAATGATCCCAAATCGAAATAAAAGGCATACGGCGAAGGGTTGATGGATCGCAAGCGCCGATATACTTCAAATTCATCGCCTTTAAATGGCACCTGAAACCGACGAGAAAGCACAATTTGGAACACATCGCCGATGTGACAATGATGCATGCCACGGCTCACCATGTCCCTAAAGTGCGCATCAGTCATATTTGAGCTGATTTCGGCTGTGGCACGAAATGGGAAACTGGCAAAATTGCGCTGCGTGATCAATTGTTCTATTTCATCCAATCGGTTTGGATCGTCTGAAAATACATTTTGAATAAGGTGACACTCGCTTTTGAAATGATCTAGCACTACTACAAATCGGTAGAGTTGGTAGCACATTTCCGGGATGTCAAACGTGCGATTTTGAATATCGATCGAATCGAAATGCCGCACGGCCTGATAGCTGGTGTATCCGAAAAAGCCACTGTGAATAAAGGGCACTTTCAGCGGAACAGCCTCAAACCGAGCTAAAAACGACTTGAATTGATCAATGACGTTGTGAATGGGCGCTTGAGTGCCGGCTTCCTTTCCGATTTGTTCAAAAACCTGCTCATTATCCACGCAGAACTTTGCCAACGGGTCGAAGCAGATATACGAGAGGCTGTTTTCACTGCCGTGATAATCGGAACTTTCGAGCAGCAACGAATGGGCGAACCGATCGCGCACTTTCAGGTAGATACTCACTGGTGTGATGGTATCGGCCAAAATCTTCTTTGAAATACTTTTTACGCTTACTTTCATTTTTGTGCAAAAAAAAACCCACTGCGAACAGCGGGCTTTTGGTTTCTTTTAATGGAACTACATACCGAGGCTATTCACTTTTCCGAAAGAAGAGCGCATGCCACCACCAGTTTGTATTGTTCATTTTCATATCGGGGGCTAAGCTAATGGTAGAAATAGTTTCCAAACAAATCTTCATTTGAATTTTTGAAACCTTTTTGGCAAAATCCATGTCTTGCAAGGCATCCGGTTTTGAATTTTTACATTTTAACTTAACTTGCCTACATGCTTCCTGCAAAACAACAAATTAGTCTCCTCGTGCATCTTTCGAAAGTGGATAAGAACTTCGCTGATGCCGAACGAGACATTATCATGGCTGCCGGTGCGCGGTTAGGGCTGAGCACTTCCGAAATAGAAAACTTGATTGAAGCCCCTCTCGAAGTGCTCCATTTGAAAAACCTGCCCACAGAGGAGAAATTTGAATGCTTGTATATGATTATTCATATGATGAAGGCCGATAAAAAGATCTTCCAGTCAGAAATTCAGTTTTGCGAGCGCATTGCGATGCGTCTTGGCTACAAACCGGGTGTAATCGGTGATTTGTCAGCCTATATTTATTCAGATGCGGCTGTTGCCACCAATTACGATCACCTGCGAAGCATTGCAGACAAACAATTGCTCCATCGGATGGATTGAAGTTATTCAGTCGGATTCAGCTTTTTCACTTTCGGGTTCATTATAGCAAACCAAAGCGGTGGTACTGTGGCCATCAACATCATGCCAGGGTAGCCTGTGGGCATTTGCGGACTAGCATCGATGTGTCTGAGTATCTGGTATTTGCGACTGGCTATATAATGATGATCCGAATGGCGTGACAGTTCAAAGAGCATAATTCGACCCACCACATGATTAGAATTCCAGCTATGCTCCGGCATCACACGCTCGTAATGCTCACCTTTTTTCTGCCTCAATAACCCGTAATGTTCGATGTAGTTCACCGTTTCCAATAACAAAAAGCCGATAACAGCCGCTGCTACAAAATACAGCATGATGAACATGCCATAGAAATACCAGATGGCACCAAGCAAGCCTAATTGAACGATTTGAAAAAGCAGCATTTCGTTTTGCAAAGACCAAAAGGACTTACCTTTTTTAGCCAGTCGGTCTCGCTCTATCCGCCAGGCCGACAGGTAGCTGAACACCACCGACCGAACCCAAAAAGAATAGAGCATCTCTCCTAAACGCGCGGACGAAGGATCTTCCGGAGTACTCACATGCTTGTGGTGCCCTCTGTTGTGTTCTATGAAAAAATGCATGTAAAGAGATGAGAGCAATAATAGTTTGGCCATGAACTGCTCAGCTTTGTTCGAGCGGTGACCCAATTCGTGCGCCACATTGATGCCCATCACACCACAGAGCATACCCATACTGGAAACCCGACCGATGATGTCCCAGGTGGAAAGTGAGGGCTGCTGCATGGATTCCAAAAAAAGCCACACGAACAATCCCTGAACAGGCACAATCACGTACACCAGCCAGTCATAAATAGGATCTGCCTTCCGTATTTCCTCCTCCGAATCAGACAAGTTCTTCTCATTTGGTTTGAAAAAAAGCTCGATTAGCGGGATAAGCAAAAAAGCATATACGATAGGCAAGAAAGTGATCCAACCCGTAGAGGTGAAGGACATGTAGGCAAAAAGTGGCAAACTCAAGACGCTCAAGTATTTCAGTGCAGCTATTCTGTAACTCATGAGAGAAAGTTAGCGCAAAAAAGTTTTTGAAAAATGGGAAATGCCACCCCGAATGTCCCCTCGGATACAAAAAGAAATTTTTTGTGAGCAGCACCTAAACTTACGAGGCTATCTTTGTGTTGAAGAAGCACATTGAACAAATAAATTTTAGATAGTATGTCAAAGCCATTGGAAATTACGGATGCCAACTTCTCTACCATAATGGACACCAATCAGCCCGTTCTGGTCGATTTTTGGGCAGAATGGTGCGGTCCATGCCGCATGATCGGTCCGATTGTAGAAGAATTAGCCTCAGATTATGACGGAAAAGTGGTAATCGGTAAGGTAGATGTTGATGCAAATCCGGAAGTTTCTGCTAAATTTGGTATTCGCTCTATCCCCACGTTGTTGGTTTTTAAGAATGGAGAAATTGTGGATAGACAAATTGGAGCTGTACCCAAAGCAGTTTTGAGCCAAAAGCTCGATGCGCAATTAGCGTAGTTACTGTTTTTTCATAGTGAGTGAGACCCGGATGCAATAGCATTCGGGTTTTTTTATGACATACGGGCAGCCATCAACAGATTCAAATCCTTGTAACCCAAGTTGAATTTTTTAGCTAAGCCAAGGTTGGTCAGACTCCCGCGGTATGTGTACACACCCTTTCTAAACCACCCATTCGTGTAGATCATTTCATCAATACCTCCCTCATCCCCTACTCGCAGAAGAATAGGCGTCAGGATATTCGATATGGCAATGGTGGCCGTGCGCGCCACGCGCGACGCAATATTCGGCACACAGTAATGAATGACGTCATACTTTCTGAATACCGGCTTCTCGTGACTGGTCATTTCAGAGGTCTCCACACAGCCGCCTTGGTCAATGCTCACATCCACAATGACCGCCCCGGGCTTCATCTGCCGCACCATCTCCTCAGAGATCACGCACTGGTTTCTGCCCCTTTCGGGACGCAACGCGCCGATCAGTACGTCGGCATTTTTCAATGAAATCATCAATTGGGCTTCATCCAGCGTGCTCGTGTACACTTGATGGCCAAGGGCGTGTTTAATGCGCCGAAGCTTGTAAATGTGATTGTCAAAAATGCGAATATCCACACCGAGTCCTATAGCCGCTCGAGCGGCATATTCAGATACGGTACCAGCCCCGATGATCACTACTTTGGTGGGTGGAACTCCTGTAACACCTCCCAAAATCACGCCTTGCCCATCATTTGGACTGGCCAAATATTCTCCCGCGATCTGCAGCACGGCACTTCCTGCTATCTCGCTCATCGCTCGCACCAGCGGCAATCCTCCGGCTACATCCTGCAAGAATTCATAGGCAATTGCTGTCATGCGTTTTTTATTCAAAGCATTAATAAACTCCACTGTCTGGCGACCACCCTGAAAAGCCGAGACTAACGTGCCGCCGACACGTAGCATTTCGATCTCTTCCAGTGTAGGTGGCTCCACTTTGAGTAATAGCTCCGATCCAAAAACTTTCTTGGTATCATCCGTGATTTCGGCACCTACCTCGCTGTATTCATTGTCCGGATATCGTGCTTTGATGCCTGCGCCTGATTCTACCAACACCTGATGGCCATTGTTGACCAACACCGCCACCGATTCAGGCTTGAGCGATATGCGATTTTCCTGATGAGACGTTTCTTTGGGAATACCGATATGCAATCGGTTGGTGTCTTTGCGGATTTTGGCCGGTGCTTCTTGCGGATACAAACTCTGCTCCTTTGCCAATTGTGCAAATCCGCTAATCTCTCGTTTCGCCATATATGGTCAGGTTGATTTCCCTGCGATTACCACTTACTAAATTAATGGAAATTTCCACACGATTATCAGGCAGCAGATCAGCAACAAACTCAGGCCATTCGATAAAACAATAGTGTCCACTAAAAAAATATTCCTCCGCACCGATATCGCGCGCCTCGTCAAGCGACTTTATTCGGTAAAAATCAAAATGATAGATGGGTTCCCCTTCTGTCGTTTGGTACTCATTCACAATGGAAAAGGTAGGCGAACTCATGGTATCTCTCACATGCAGCTGATCACAAATAGCTTTTATCAAAGTGGTCTTGCCGACACCCATCTCGCCTTTGAAGCACCACACCGGACAATCACTCGCCAATACCAATAATTGGTTAGCGACAGGTACTAAATCTGTGGGACTGTTCAACTCGATCATCCACGCGAAGATAAAGTGATGAACGGAACGATCATTTCCTCCATGCTGATGCCCCCATGCTGAAAAGTATCCTTGTAGTGTCGCACATATTGATTGAAATTGTTGGGATAGGCAAAGAAATCATTGCTGCAGGTAAATGCAAACGACGTACTCACGTTCACCTTGGGCAGACCGATGAGTTCCGGTCGTGATACATGGAAAACCTGTAAGGTATCCACCGCCAAATTCTTTCCTTGTTTGTAGCGTAAATTTGTGTTCGTATTTCTGTCACCGATGATTTTGATGGCATTCTTGACTCTTATCGTGCCATGGTCCGTGGTGATCATCACTTTGACGTTGTTCTCAGATAGTATTTTCAGCGTATCGTAAAGAGATGAATGCTGAAACCATGATTTGGTCAAAGAACGGTAGGCCCGCTCGTCGGGAGCCAATTCTTGAATCATGCGCATGTCCGTGCGTGCGTGCGACAGCATATCCACAAAATTGTATACCAACACATTGAATGGATTTTGCAACAAGTCTGACAGATGTTCTGTAACCTGTCTGCCTTCATTTACCTGCAAAATTTTACGGTACGTCGTTTTCACATGTATGCCGGATCGATCCAAGTTTCTATTGAGCAGTTCATGTTCAAAATTATTCCTCCCCTCATCGTCAATGTCCTCTCCTACCCAATACTCATGGTCTCTTTTGCTGATATCCAGCGGCAGCAACCCGGCAAACAAGGCATTGCGCGCATATGAGGTGGTGGTGGGCAAAATGGAATAGTAATAATCCTGCTCATCAATGGCAAAGAACTCGGCAATATCCGGTTCCAAAACTTCCCATTGGTCATACCGCAGATTGTCAATCACGATGAGAAAAACCGGAACTGTGCCTAATTGTGGAAACACTTTCTTCTGCAACACCCTATGCGACAACATGGGACGCGGCTCGTTCGGCTCTTGAATCCATCGCTGATAATTTTCCTTAACGAAATCTACAAAGTGCCTATTGGCCTCCACCCATTGCATGGTCAGCACTTCTTGCATGCTCCGATCCTCACTGTTCGCTATTTCAATATCCCAATAAATCAACTTTTTGTATAAATCCGCCCAGCCGGAATGGTCATCTACATCACCAAGCAGCATACTGAGCTCGCGGAACTCGCGCTGATAACTTTGATTGGTTTTATCTGAAATCAATCGTTTATTATCCAGAATCTTTTTGGCGGACAACAAAATCTGATTCGGATTTACAGGTTTGATGAGGTAGTCCGCTATTTTGGAACCAATGGCCTCCTCCATGATAGCCTCTTCTTCATTCTTAGTGATCATCACCACGGGCAAGTTCGGGTGTGTAGATTTGATATAATTCAGCGTCTCCAAACCCGACATGCCAGGCATATGTTCGTCTAGAAAAACCAAATCAAAGTATTGATGGTCAATCTCTTCCAGTGCATCTGCTCCACTATTGACCGGGGTGATGTTGTATCCCTTTCCTTCGAGAAAAAGGATGTGCGGTTTGAGTAAGTCAATCTCATCATCGGCCCACAGGATTCGATATTTCTGCATCTGGTTTAGCTTTAAGGTCTTAAGATAACCCCCTTCTCGTCTTGAACAAAAAGAAAATCATCAACGATCCCGTGTACGGATTCATCACAATTCCGAACGAACTGATCTTTGACATTATTGAACACCCCTATTTTCAACGTCTGCGCAGAATTCGGCAATTGGGTATGAGTGATTTCATCTATCCTGGAGCCACGCATTCGCGGTTTCATCATGCCATTGGTGCCATGCACCTGATGGGCCGTGCACTCAGCGCTTTACGCGCCAAGGGACACACTATCAGTCCGCAGGAATACGAAGCAGCTGAAATTGCCATCCTCTTGCACGATTTAGGACACGGGCCTTTCTCGCATTCGTTGGAGTACAGCCTCTTCCCTCAGATTCCGCACGAACAATTGAGTCTTTGGCTCATCCGACGGATGAATGCTGATTTTAATGGAAAACTGCATATGGCTATTCGGATTTTTACGGGTACCTACCCACGCAAATTTTTGAATCAATTGGTTGCCAGTCAGTTAGACATTGACCGACTGGACTACCTGCGACGCGACAGCTTCTTCACAGGCGTGCAAGAGGGCACTATAGGCGCTGAACGCATTATCAAAATGCTCAATCTGGTGAACGACGAATTAGTAGTGGAAGAGAAAGGAATCTACAGTATCGAAAACTTCCTTAGTGCGCGGCGACTCATGTACTGGCAGGTGTATCTGCATCAGGCCGCTGTGAGTGCAGAGGTGATGCTCGTAGAAGTGATAAAGCGTGCAAGGAAATTGCTAAAACAGGGAAAATCTGTCATTTCCACGCCTGCTCTGGGTAAGTTTTTGTCATATGAGTATCAACCCGCTGACTTTGAGCAGAATCCCGACCTACTGGACGCATTCAGTCAGTTGGACGATGGAGATGTTTGGGGCTCCATTAAATTCTGGGTGCATGCTTCGGACAAAGTACTTAGCCGACTGAGTCATCAACTATTAGACAGAAAACTATTCGGCATCCGCATGATGAATGATGCGCCTGACAAGGAATTGATCCAATCGTATCTGATGCGCGTGCAGAAAGTTTACGGACTCACTGAGGATGAGAGTAAATCATTTGTGAACATCGGCACGGTGAGCAATGCCGCCTACATTTCTAAAAATCAGACCATAAATATCCTGACCAAATCTGGAGAAGTACTGGATGTGGCACTCGCTACGGATCTGCCCAATATCAAGGCCATGAGCAAAATCGTGAAAAAGCACTACCTCTGCTATCCCAAAGAATTATCTTTGTGAAGCATCATCAAAATTGAAATTGAATGGAATTTTCACTGGGGCAGATAGCAGCCCTTATCGGCGGTACGGTAGAAGGCAAGGCGAATGCCACGGTATCGACCATTAGCAGTATAGAAGAGGCAAAATCGGGTAGTATCTCCTTCCTTTCCAATCCAAAATACGAACCATTCATCTATACCACACAAGCAAGTGGTGTGATCGTAAATGAGGATTTTCAGCCAACCAAAAAAATCGATGCATCACTCATTCGGGTAAAAAACGCCTATTTGGCTTTCACTGCCTTACTTCAAGAGTACCAACGAATTCTGAGCTTTAGTAAATCGGGTATCGAGCAGCCAAGTTACGTTTCATCCAGCGCCACGCATGGTGAAAATCTCTATCTGGGAGCATTTGCCTACTTGGGTGACAAAGTGAAAATTGGCAAAAACGTGAAAATATATCCGCACGTGTATGTGGGCGACAATGTGACCATCGGCGACAATTCCATTCTCTATGCGGGGGTGAAAATCTACGCGAATTGTAGGATTGGTAACTACTGCACGCTGCAAGCCGGTTGTGTCATTGGCAGTGATGGATTCGGTTTTGCACCGAAAGAAGACGGCACCTACGAAAACATCCCGCAAATAGGCAATGTGGTGCTCGAAGACCATGTGGACATAGGCGCCAATGCCACCATCGACTGTGCCACCTTCGATTCTACCGTGATCAAAAGAGGGGTAAAAATTGACAACCTCGTTCAGATCGCGCACAATGTAGAAATCGGTGAGAATACTGTCATAGCTGCGCAATCAGGTGTATCAGGCTCCACCAAGGTGGGCAAGCAAGTGATCTTGGCCGGTCAAGTCGGTATTGTGGGACATATTCAAATTGCCGATAAAACCATTGTGGCTGCCCAATCGGGCATCATGAAAAGCACAAAAGAAGGCGATGTACTCTTCGGCTCCCCTGCCCAAGAAAAGGGCGATCAGGTGAAATCCTTGGTGGTATTTAGGAAGCTACCGGAGCTCCTCAAACGCGTGGAACAACTTGAGGAAAAAATTCTAAATTTGCCCACTTAATTTTTTCCTTCCGCTAACACTCAAGGATGCAAGTTTATCAGCACACCATCAAAGAACCGGTGAAAGTAGCCGGTGTGGGACTTCACACAGGCGTGAACGCAACCATGACGTTTATGCCGGCCAAACCCAATCACGGCATCAAATTTCAGCGCGTAGATTTAGAAGGTCAGCCGATTGTAGACGCTGACGTAGATTACGTGGTGGATTTGTCACGTGGCACCACCATAGAGCACAATGGCGCCCGCGTCAATACCGTAGAGCATACCTTGGCTGCCTTGGTTGGATTAGAAATAGACAATGTATTGATCCAACTCGACGGACCTGAGCCACCCATCATGGACGGTAGTTCGCGCATGTTTATCGAGGCAATCCTTGAAGTAGGTCTTCAACAACAAAATGCCCAGCGAAATTTCTTCGAAATACCCGAGAGCGTATTTTATCAAGACAAAGAAAGAGAAGTTGAAATAGCGGCCCTTCCCCTAGACGATTACCGCGTCACCGTGATGGTCGATTATAAGTCACCGGTCTTGGGTAGCCAGCATGCGTCGCTCAACAATATTGAAGACTTCAAAGAAGAAATCTCCAGTTGCCGCACGTTTTGCTTCTTGCATGAGGTAGAGCAATTGTACAAGCACAACCTCATCCGAGGTGGTGACCTGAGCAATGCAATCGTCATTGTAGATAGACAAGTAGAGCCCGGCGAATTGAATTATCTAGCGGATTTGCTTGGAAAACCGAAGATTGAAGCACAGGCTGAAGGCATTTTGAACAATGTGGAACTTCGGTATAAGAACGAACCTGCGCGCCACAAACTACTGGATGTCGTGGGTGATCTTGCGTTGGTTGGTCGCCCGATAAAAGCGCAGATATTGGCTGCCCGTCCGGGGCATGCGGCCAATGTGGCTTTTGCCAAAAAACTGAAGCGCTTGATGGAGAAAGAGACCAAAAATAACGTGCCGGTCTACGATCCCAAATTGCCCCCCGTATTTGATATCATCAAAATCAATCAGATTTTACCCCACCGCTACCCATTCTTACTGATTGATAAAATCTTTCATTTGGATGACGAACAAGTGGCCGGCATCAAAAATGTCACGTTCAATGAGCCCTTTTTCCAAGGTCATTTTCCGGGCAACCCAGTGATGCCCGGCGTATTGCAAATAGAAGCAATGGCGCAAATTGGAGGCATTTTGGTGCTGAATACCGTCCCAGATCCCGAAAACTACTGGACATATTTTTTGGGTGTTGACGAATTCAAATTTCGTAAAATGGTTCGTCCCGGAGATACACTCGTGATTCGTTGCGAACTCCTCGCTCCTATTCGTCGAGGTTTTGCAAAAATGAAAGGTTCGGCGTATGTTGGCAATAATCTCGTCTGCGAAGGCGTAATGACTGCAAGTATTGTTAGAAAAGAGATTGAATAGAGTTATGAATCAACCTTTGGCCAATATTCATCCGGATGCTAAAATCGCTGCGTCAGCGATCATCGAACCTTTCGCTACCATAGCCGCCGATGTGGTCATTGGTGAAAATACTTGGATCGGTCCAAACGCCTGTGTATGGGATGGTGCGCGCATTGGCGACAACTGTAAGATATTCCCAGGTGCACAGATTTCGTGTGAGCCGCAAGACCTCAAATACGAAGGGGAGAAAACTACCGCTCACATAGGCAATGGAACGGTCATCCGAGAGTTTGTGACTGTCTCGAAAGGCACCAGCGATAAAATGGACACCAAAATCGGAGAAGATTGCCTGATCATGGCCTACGCGCACATTGCACATGATTGCCAACTCGGCAGCAACATCATCATCGGCAATGCCTGCCAAATAGCCGGTCACGTGGATATTGACGATTTTGCGATCATTAGCGGACTCACCGCGGTTCATCAGTTTGTAAAGATCGGCTCGCACGTGATGATCTCAGGCGGGTCGTTGGTGCGCAAAGACGTGCCCCCCTACATCAAGGCGGGTCGAGAGCCATTGTCATTTGCCGGCATCAATTCCGTTGGGTTGAGAAGACGCGAATTCACAAGCGAAATCATTTCTCATATTCAGAATTCTTACCGTTTTATTTACCAAAGTGACCTTAATAACTCGAAGGCATTGGAAAAGATAAAAAATGAAATTCCCGCCAGCACACATGTCAATGCGATCGTCACATTTATTGAAAACTCGGAACGTGGCATTATTCGCGGATTTTCTGATTCGCTATGAAACTGATAGCCGAAGGGGTAGGAAAGAAATTTGACCGTAACTGGATTTTCAGAGACCTCTCCTTTCAGCTGGCATCAGGTGAACGAGTGGCCATCACCGGCCGAAACGGATCCGGAAAATCAACCCTTTTGCGCATACTCACCGGCTCCCTAAGTGCAACTAAAGGTCAGATCAGTTATTTCGAGGCAGACGCACCCATTTCCAACGACTTGATTTCCTCAAAAATCAACTTTTGCGCCCCGTACATCGAGCTACCGGAGGAATTCACGCTACATGAATTGCTCGTTTTTCATGCTAACTTTCGAAAACCGATACTACAGATTGAAAACATTTTAGAACGATTTGGCTATCCGGATGCGTGGCATAAAAAGATTGGCCATTATTCATCCGGCATGAAGCAGCGCGTGAGGCTTTTGTTAGCCTTCTTCTTTGACGGACACCTCATCGCCTTGGACGAACCCACAACCAATCTCGACGAAACGGGCATATCTTGGTATCAATCTGAAATCAACCAAATTGCCAAGAACAAGACCATACTAATTTCTTCTAACCAGCGTTCAGAGTATGGCTTCTGTGAAAAAAACATCGAACTAAGCCTGTCCTAAGTAAACATTTTGTTAATTACTTGCACTTTTAGGATAAAACGACGTATTTTGGACACGCTTATTTGAGCGTCTTAGCTGTAAAAAAAATTATAGACCATACATGAAACATTTAAAACACCTACTTGCTGCCTTAGTTTTTGTCTCATTGATCATATTTAGCAACTGCGGTGGCGGTGGCAGTGGCGGGAATGATCCGGATCCTACTGATGTGCAAGGTGATAAATTGGCGCAATCTTGGACATTGGTTGCCAATGGTGCACTGGTAGGCAATCCTGGTGAAACACAAGATGAATGGAACGGATTTACATTAGATATAACCTACGAGTCTGATAATAAGGGTGGAAATTATTCAACATCCAATTCAGTTTCGTCTGACGTTTGGCCATCTAGTGGCACTTGGGAATTTGATGGAAATGACATTGGAATGGTACTCAGGAGCGACGGAGTAGAGATTAATGTGTTCAGTTTAAATTCTACGGCAACATCATTAACTTTGAAATTCAACATCAGCACCGGGAGTAGAACAGGAAGGATTTCCTCCGTTGAGGGTGATTGGACATTTAATTTTGAAAATTAAAAACAAACACAATTTTGTACCTTTGATCCCGACTTCACCGTCGGGATTTTTTTATGTCAATAGAAGCCAAATATTTCGAATCAGACAAGAATTACCTCTTGAAGACCGTACAGGCCTTCAGCAAGGATGTCCTGTTAGAAAAGTGGACTTCCTTAGCCTATGCGGGCTACATGCAACAAGAAAATCCGCTCGGGCTCGAAGACGACTTCACACTGTTTATCAAACAAGAAATAGGCAAAGGCGCGTGCATATTGGATGAAGCCTACGAATTGATAGCGGCTGTTTACCGATACAAATACGGCGAAAACCAATTGTCTTTCCTTTGGGATGGCCGCACACACATGGAATACTACGACGATGAATGGCGAAAGACGTTCCTCCAATGGACGGCCACTTTGTGCGCGCACAAGGATGTGTATCGATCTATCGTCAAGGCGGCATTGGCTCATGAGGGTGTGAACAATGAGTTCCTCTCTATCTCACTCCGCCGATGCGTGCTGAAACACTTCAATGTCCGCCTAACGCGTGCCCAACGCTTGCTCGCGATCTCGGCTTAAAGCTCCAGTTTTCCGAGTGAAAACATATACCCAAGTGAAATCCCCGCGCCGTAGTTTAGTGACAGATCAGGTACGCCTGACTGCAGCGGTTCGTAATCATAAATACTGCGCACCGAAAAGGTAAAAAACGCTTCAAGCCGGAAGACACCTGCGTCTGTTTCCCTGAATACACCCACCGTGCCTCTTGGGCCATAGCTCAGCCGATGATCATTTCGCAGTTGAAACCGGTAGAAATGATAGGGTCCTACTTTTTTATTGTCAGTTTCCGTGTCATCCACTGCGCTTGCAGGGGTTGGGTCCACATTGGCACTTACGGCATACTCCACAAAAAAACCGGCACTGATGAAGTACTTGGTTTTGTTACCAAAATAACCCACAGCTTCTATGGGCATTTCGAGATAATTGATGCGTGTCTTGTGCTTCGGCTCGTCTGTATCACGAAAGCGTTGCACCCAGCCCTTCTGCACGTAATTGGCGCCAATTTGCACACCGGCATTTATGCGTGATTTATACTTTTCAGGAAAATGGGTCAATTGCACCCCGCCGTGAAAGCCCGGCAGCCATTGCGTCTCTATGAACAGCGGGATGATACTGTGCTGCATGTAGGCTGTGCTAGCACCCATCCCTCCTTTCACACCAATGAACGTCTTGGTCTGTGCGAGCACACCCAAGGAAAAACAAAAAACAAAAATGCCAACGTAAAATCGCATGCGTAGAATTGAAACTCGAAAATATCCAGATTATGATGGAGGATTTGACCTACCGATCAAAAAAACAAAAATGCTAAAAAAAACGAGGACATAGCTTCTTTGCGCCCTCTCAAAGGTAGTAGCTTTGCGGCGGGCAAACGGATACGACCAGCTCCTGCTGAATCCCCCAGGGCTTGACGGCAGCAAGGGTAGGTAGTTGTAGCGGTGCGATATCTTGTTTGCCTATTTTTTTAATGCGCTCATCTAATCCTCCACTATCATATGAAATTTTTTATCGACACAGCCAACCTAGACGAAATCCATGAAGCACAAGATTTGGGCATTCTGGATGGCGTTACTACCAACCCCTCGCTCATGGCCAAAGAAGGCATCACCGGAGCGGCAAATATCCGTGCGCATTACAAGGCCATCTGTGACGTTGTGGACGACAATGTAAGTGCAGAGGTGATCGCTACGGAATTTAGCAAAATGGTGGCTGAGGGGCGAGAATTGGCCAAAATCGATGACAAGATCGTGGTGAAAGTGCCCATGATAAGGGATGGTATCAAAGCAATCTCTACATTAACTGCCGAAGGTATCCGTACAAACTGTACGCTTATTTTCAATGCCGGACAAGCCATCTTGGCGGCTAAGGCGGGCGCGAGTTACGTGTCCCCATTCATAGGAAGATTGGACGATATCAGCATGGATGGATTGGCGCTCATTGAGCAATTGGTGCAGATCTATGATAATTATGATTTTGAAACGGAAATCTTGGCCGCTTCTATCCGACACAATATGCACTTGATCCAATGTGCGGAAATAGGTGCCGATGTAGCCACTTGTCCGCTTAGTGTCATCACCGGATTGCTCAAGCACCCATTGACAGACCAAGGACTCGAGAAATTCTTGGCCGATTATAAAAAAGGAAACGCCTGAGATGTACATCATCAAGGTGAAAGGCAAGGCGAAGATTCCTGATTACATCCAATTCAGGGATGAAAACTTTGCTCTTATTGCCTATTTCCGCGCTGACCGACCGCTGCAGAAGTTGGAAAAATACGGATTGGAGAGTAAAGAGGCCGAACTACAAAAACTCATCGCCGAATTGCCCTTTGGTAAATTGCAAGAATTAAAACTCTAACCATGAATATCTCCCAAGACCCTGTAGTCAAAGTACAAAATGCCACCATCTTTCAGGAAAGTTCGGCCGTGCTCAATGACATCAGTTTTGAGGTGGAAAAGGGAGAATTTGTGTATTTGGTTGGTCGCACGGGTAGTGGCAAGTCATCGCTGCTCAAGACCTTCTACGCCGATCTGGAGTTGCGCCTGGGAGACATTGAAGTGGTGGGCTACAATATTCGAAAAATCAAACCTTCCGAAGTGCCCTTTTTGCGTCGACAAGTGGGTATCATTTTTCAGGATTTCGAATTGTTTTACGATCGATCCGTAGCAGAAAACTTAGCTTTCGTCATGAGGGCCACAGGTTGGACTGACTCTTCCAAAATGAAAAGTCGAATGGCCGAGGTGCTCATGCGTGTAGGCCTTGGTGCCGTGTCCAATAAGATGCCTCATCAGCTTTCTGGTGGAGAGCAACAACGCGTGGTGATTGCCCGGGCATTGATCAATGAGCCTAAGATATTATTAGCCGACGAACCTACGGGAAATTTGGATCCGGAAGTAGCCGAGGGCATCATCAAACTTTTTCAAGAAATCAACCGAAGTGGCACGGCCGTGATCATGGCCACACATTATCATCAATTCATCGAGAAGTTTCCTCAGCGCGTGCTCAAATGTCAAAACAATAAAATTTTGGATTCGCTCGTCCACGAATTTGACCTATCCACCGGGGTTTGATTCAGGATGAGTGATAGTACTCCTCTTGCCCCTTGCCTCTTCGGATTAACTCTATTTGTTCATTCAGGATGAGCATGCGCAATCGTAAGTTTTCGAGCATAGCTTCTGCCAGTTCTTCGCTCTGTAAGTCCTCGAATGATCTTCGCAATTCAGCATACGCCGAATCAAAATCTGCTAGGTCTTGGAACAATTCTTCGCGCTGAGAGGCATCTACTAGAGTGGTGTACTCACGCATTTTTTGATTGATCTGATGAAAATAAAATTCTTCAAATGTGTCGGGTTCATTGGCCAAAGCAGGGGCTGAACGCTCCTCCTGAGTGAATAGCAAAACCACTAACACAAGGCTGCAGAAGAAAAAAAACACGGCAGCCACTTTCCAGTAGACCGTCCAATCCGTCTGCTTGCGATCGAGTCGCTTTTGAACGCCATCCCAACCGTCCTCTGGCCTTCTTGGCTCATCGAATTGCCCCTTTCTGTCGATGATGAATTCTTCGAGTTTATCCATGATTCATTTTTTCTAAAAGTAAAACCTTCAATTTATCCTTGGCCCTCATGTATTGAGTCTTAGATGTGGATTCGGTAATGTCCAAAATCTCGGCAATTTCCTTGTGATCGTATCCTTCCAGCAAATACAGCGACAGCACCGTTCGGAAGCCATGCGGCAGTGATTCGATTGCCCGCTTCACCATTTCCACATCGTATACCGGCTCATCAGCCACCTTGTCCATTTGGTCCAATTGCGTATCGTCCTCCACCAAATCCCATCGTGATTCTTTTTTAGCCAAAGTAATGGCCTTGTTAATTACAATTCGTTTGAGCCACGAACCGAAGGATGCCTCGCCCCGGTAAAAAACCAATGACTGGAAGGCACTCAAGAATGATTCCTGAATGACATCTTCAGCCAAAGCCGTATTGCCGGTGATCCGAAAGGCGGTGTTGTACATAGCAGCGTTGTATTTTTTGTACAATTCGAACTGCGCCGCTCGGTCATTGTCTACGGCTCGCTCAATCAAATCTGCATGCGTGCTGATGGCTTGCGCTTCCAAACGTTATCATTTTTACCCCCTATTGACTTCACCATCAGCCAATAGTTGCAGGGCTTCTTTAAAATTAATCAAAAAAAGGGCAGATAAAGGATGTTGAATTAAATTGCTCACCGACTGAAATTGAATACTGCGTGTCGCACGAACAGGATTTGGAGTTGTTTGAACGGATCAAGCGAGATGACTTGAAGGCTTATGAAGCCGTCTTTCGTCAGTACTATCAGCAACTTTACCGCTTTGCTTATAACTATCTGCGCGATCAGGTGCCCTCCGAGGAAATGGCACAGGAGGTATTTCTGTACATCTGGGAAAAGCGTGGACAGATAGAAATCAAGACGACCCTGAAAACCTATCTGTATTCGGCCATCAAAAACAAATGCCTGAATTACATCAAGTACGAATTGCCGAGAAAAAACGAATTGGAAGAATCGCATTTGGCCATGATGATGGTGAACCAACCGGAAAGAGAAGAAGACTCGGAGCGCATGCGCCGGCACATAGATGCGGCTGTGAATGAATTGCCAACCAAATGCAGGCATATCTTCATGCTGAGCAGGAATGCCGGACTGACGTATGAAGAAATTGCTGAAGAATTGGAGCTGTCAGTCAAAACGGTGGAGAATCAAATGAGCATTGCATTGAAGAAATTAAGAGAATCATTGAAGCCACTTTATGACTACTACCAGAATAATTAAAAAAATTTGGCGAACTTCTTAGGGGAGACGCTTGCACCAATTGACAAGGATACACTGTGAGTGACCAACATTTAGATAATTACAACCAAAACCGCTTCAAAGGCGAGAAATCCAACGATCCGTTGATGGATTGGATTTTTGATATGAGTGGTTCGGAGGTGCCCATTTCGAATACAGATGCTGCTTGGGAAAAATTGCAGGCAAAAATCTCCGTTCAAAAGCCCATCGCGCGCACGTCTGTTTATTATTTACGCATTGCGGCCAGTCTCACGCTGTTGGCTGTTTTGGCGTACGTGGTGGTGTCTTACATCAATACACCAGACCAAGTGCATTATGCCTCAGCAGACAAGACCCTGAACGTGGACTTACCTGATGGGTCTAAGGTGATTTTGGCACCAAAGAGTCTTATAAGTTTTCCGGAAGAATTTGGTGCTACACGCGCGGTAGACATGCGTGGCGAAGCATACTTCGATATTCAAAAGCATGAGAAACCTTTCGTCATCAATCTGAATGAAATCAATGTGCGTGTGTTGGGCACTGCCTTCAATGTGGAGGCACGAGGCGACAAAATCAAAGTGGCGGTAGAGCGCGGCTTGGTGGCTATGGAAAAGGGCACTAAGCAAGTGAAAATAGCCAAGGGTCAGGAGGGTATTTTCAACAAGCGTACCTACGAAATAGTAGTAGACACCACGCCAAATCCCAATGCGTCGAGCTGGAGAACCGGCGAATTTATGTTTGACGAAACACCCCTGTCTGACGTGGTGGTGGAACTCGAAAAATATTATCAGATCAAGTTTAAAGTTAGTCCCTCCCTTACGGCGTGCCGCATCACGGCAAGGTTCGATCGGGTGCCTTTAGAAAATTTATTGAACGTCCTAGAAACAATCCTTGCCGCATCTGTGGAGCAAGAGGGTAATCAGGTGCGTATCAAAGGCAAGGGTTGTCAATAAATCTTACCTTTGCGTGACTTTCCAAATCGGGCTTTGGAAAGCGCACACGTACTATGAGGTTTCGTTTTTGGTTTCAATTCGTTTTGCTCTTTTCTCTGTGGCGCATGAGTGTAGCCCAGAATCCGCTTGCCACACCGGTAGAAATTGAAGCCGGAACGTATTCTGTCATTCAATTAATTCAAAAATTACAGCAGCAAGGAGCACCATTGGCGTTTTCGGTAGACTTGCTACCTCCCACTCAAGTACTTACCGTTCCATCAAAAATCCGGACTACCGGTGAGGCACTGCAATTCATCAAGAAAGAGACGGGCATACGATACAGCGTGTCGCAGAACCTGATCATGCTTAGCTACATCCGCAAAATTTTCACACTGAGTGGCACCATCACGGATAGCCAAACGGGAGAAGCACTTATCGGATCTACCGTATTGGTGGAAGGCACCACTACAGGAACCACCACCAATGCCTACGGCTTCTATTCACTGACACTTCCTGAAGGCGTGTATCCGCTTGTTTTTCGGTTTGTAGGATATGACGCTCATGTGCAGGAACTGACGCTGAAAAGCAATACAGAACTCAGCGTGAGTCTCAAACAACAATTGGCTAAACTGCCCGAACTCACCATAGAGTCTATCGCACCGGATTTCAATATTCACAATTTAGTACCCGGTGTAACTTCCATCAATTTCGGTGCTAATTGGCCCATTCCCTATTTCTTGGGCGAGGAAGACATCTTTCAAAATTCGCTCCTGTTGCCCGGCATTCGATCCATGGGAGAAGACGCCACCGGCCTGAACATTCGTGGGGGTGATATTGATCAAAATTTGATTTTGCTGGATGAAGCACCCATCTATAACCCCAACCACTTTTATGGTCTCATTTCTGTCTTTAGTCCGGAGGTGGTGAATAGTGTGGAAATAATGAAGGGATATATTCCGCCGCAATACGGTGGCAGGTCGTCATCGGTAATTAATATTATCCAAAAAGAAGGAAACAATCAGGAATTCCAAGTTTCAGGTGGATTGGGCTTGGTCTCTGGACGGTTGACGGCTGAGGGACCCATCGAGAAAGGTAAGGCATCCTATCTGTTGTCTGTCCGCCGCTCACTTGTCAATTTTTCAATTGAGGACTTTATCAATCAATCATTGGATGACAGCCGCACGAGTTTTCAGGATTTCAACACAAAACTCAACTGGAACATCAATAGCACCAACAAATTGTATTTCTCGGCATACTATGGATTGGATCGAAATAGAGCCGGTTTTGATGCCATCAGGCGCTGGGGCAATCGGTCCTTCTCTCTCCGCTGGAATCACATATTTAACCCGCGCCTTTTCTCGAATTTTACCGGGGTAATCTCGGAGTACTCGTACCGTATTTCTGACCCGCAAGAGGTTGGTTCTTTTATTGGCACCTCCAATATTCGCAACTTTATAGGAAAGACTGATTTTGGCTATATCATCAATCCAAGACATTCGTTAGATTTTGGGATACACACCACCCTTTACCGATTGAAACCCGGTGAACGCGCACCATTTGACGAAAATGATCAGGATGAAACGATTACGTTAGATTATGAAGATGGGCTGGAGACCGCCGCATACTTTTCGCATACAGCTTCCTTTACCGATCGATGGACCATGCAATATGGTGTTCGGTATTCGACGCTCATCAACTTCGGACCTACGGACGTGTACAAATATGCAGCCGATGCTCCACGCACAGATGCCACCATCACCGACACACTTACGATTGGGAGCGGGGGGATTACCAAATTCAGAAATGGATTAGAACCGCGCATTTCTGTGAATTATCGGATGGCCGACGGACAGTCACTTAAAGCCTCATTTAGTCGCACGTACCAATACATACATCTGATTTCGAATACGGTAGCCCCCTCTCCGACCGATATTTGGAAATTATCTGATCGAATCATCAAGCCGAATATTTCGGATCAATTTTCCCTCGGCTATTATAGAAATTTGGCAGATAACAGATGGGAGTCATCGGTGGAAACGTACTTGAAGCGCACAGCGAATGTGCTAGAATTCAAAGATGGAGCCGATCTGCTCTTTAATGAAAACATCGAAACAGAATTAATCAATGGCAAGAGCTTGGCATACGGATTGGAATTTTTTCTAAAGCGAAATACAGGGCGTGTGCGCGGGTGGTTGAGCTATACTTGGTCTAGAGCCGTGCAGCAGTTTGCCAATAAGTTTGACCTGCTGGAAATCAACAATGGAAATTTTTTCCCGACAGATTATGACAAAGAACATGACGTATCTGTGACGGCCATTTTCAGCTTTTCGAAACGTGTGAGTCTTTCGGGCAATTTCACCTACAATACGGGCAGACCCGTGACACTTCCTGTTGGCAAATTTGTCCTCGATGGAAAGACAATTCCTCAATTTGATCTGCGAAATCAGGGGCGCCTGCCTGACTATCATCGCATGGATCTTTCTCTTCGCATTGATGGTCGGGAATTTACCCGATCTGGGGCACTGAGAAAAAATCAAGATGCTTGGATATTTACGTTGTACAATGTTTACGCTCGCAGAAATATCTATTCCTATTTATTCCGCGAATCAACCACTGAACCCGGTGAACTTGAAGTACTTTCTTATTCGATTTTCGGTACCATTATTCCCTCAGTAACCTATAACTTTAGATTCTAATCGTGAGAGGCATCATCACCATATGGCTACTGTTGGCGTTCTCAAGCTGCACGGATGACAATTTGCTGTTGCCGCAGGGTAAGGAATTGGTAGTAGTAGAAGGCTGGATCACCGATCAATCGACGGTTCATTGGGTGAAGCTATCCCGAACGACGAGTTTTTATAGCGCCAACCCAGAAATCATGATCACTGACGCCACGGTGGCTATTGAAGAACAGAGCACGGAAAGTCAATACCCGCTGGGCTATGACGCCACCTCCAAGCGGTATCTTTCAGATGAATTTGCTGGGATTCAAGGCAGAAATTACAGATTGAGAATACAGCTTGCCAACGGCTCAGAGCTACTCTCCGAATGGGAGCTTTTGCAGCCTGTACCAGCGATTGACCTGATCGAATTTGAGAATTTTGAAGATACAGACCCTGAAACAGGTGAAGACATCATTGTCTATTATCCGGTGGTTGTATCAAATGATCCGGTAGAAAATGCGAACCACTATCGGTACAAAGGCTACCGCAATGGTATACTGATGAATACGCCCGAAGAACTAGTCTTGCTCAGCGATCAGTTCAACAATGGACAAGAGTTAGAACATAATATTCCGGCATTCAGATTGGCTCTCACCGACGAAATTCGCATTGAACTGCATTCCCTTACCCACAATGCCTATCAATTTCTTGACCTGATCAAAACGCAAACAACTTCACTGGGAAGCTCGTCCGGTACTGCTCCAGCCAAACTGGTTGGTAATCTGCGCTATTTGGATAATGTAAATAACGAGATCGTTTTGGGCTTTTTTGGTGCTTCGTCTGTTCAGTCGGCTACTGCCATAGTTTCTGAATAATTTTTTTTGGCTTTTTTAGGGGGCACCCAATTGTTCTTTGCCTTAGAGTCGCTATGAACAAAAAGCTATTGATTTTAATTGTTACTGCCCTGCTTGCTGTCATTGGCTTCACATTAGCCAAACAGTATAAAAAGCGAGCTACTATGAAAAATCAAGGTGCTTTTTGAATCACCTAAATCTCACAACTATGATTTCCAGAAAAGTAAAAGTTTCAAGAGGCCTTTCTAAGTTGATTTCCAGCGATCATGTGATGCACTTCAAGACCACTCCCGAAGTATTCGTGGAGAATCCTGCCAGCATCAACTTGTACATGGATTTATTCTATCAGGCGCAATTGATCGAAATCGCCAACCACGAATAAGCTTAGGCATCCAAAAATTCACTTGGCTTCTTGCCAAATCTCTTTTGGTATTGGCGATTGAACGTAGTTACGTTTTTGATGCCCACGCTTCTGGCAGCTTCTGACGCACTACGCACCATATTCTTCCTGATTAGGTAATCGGCATATTGCAACCGCACCTCGGTGATGTACTCATAAGGCGTTTTGCCCGTCACTTTCTTTATCAGCCGATATACCTGCCTTTCACTGGCAGCAATGGCGTCACCTAGCTGCAGCACGCCCAGATTGGTATCCTCGATGTTTTCTTTGATAAATTCCTCCACCTTTTTCAAAATCTCCTTACCCACCCCTTCCAGATTTTGGCGTGAGGCTATATCCGCAAAGGGCTCCTCTTTTGTCTTTCGCTCGATCAAATTGGAAATGCGCAACATCAGCTCGCGCCTATCGAACGGTTTCTGCATAAAATTATTAATACCCTGAATGAGCGCCTTCTCTCTATCCGTGTCAGTGATACGCGCCGACACGATCAACATGGGTATCTGCCGATATTCTTCATTATCCTGAATTGCTTCAATCAATTCGAATCCGTCCATCCAAGGCATCATGAGGTCGGTAATGATCAGGTCAATAGACTGAGTGGCCAGAATATCGAGCGCCTCTAGGCCATGTGCCGCCTCCTGCACATCATAGTTTTCCTCTAGTATTTGCCGGATATAGTAACGAATCTCTGGATGATCATCCACAATCAAAATGCGCGATTTTACCGTTTCTCCCTCGTTAAAATCCAAGCTGGAGGTAGCCTGCACTTCTAGACCCTTGTTCACTTCTTGCTGTGACCGAATATAATCCGATACTCCCATCAATACACCTCCTTCGGCACTGGAGGCCGGTAGCGTTACAGTGAAAGTCGTACCCTTACCGAGTTGGCTCACAACCGAGATTGTTCCATTGTGCAATTCAATAAGTTCCTTGACCAAAGCCAGTCCTATTCCTAGGCCTTCCTTGGTGCGGTATTCGTTGTATTGCGATTGATAGAAACGATCAAAAATGAAGGGCAGCACCGACTCGTGAATGCCCTCTCCCGAATCTGCAAACTCGATCATCACATTGTCTGCCTCACGAAGCACCGATATGGTAATCTTGTTACCCTCCTGAGTATGCCTGATCGCATTGGAAACCAAGTTGTAGTAGACCTTTTCGAATTGACGCGCGTCAATATGCACCACTTCATTTGAATTCACCCGACTGTCAAATTCCAACTTGACCCCCTTGTACTCGGCTGTGGATCGGAACATATCTGAAAGCACTTTGAGGAAGGGTACGATCTGCACATTCTCCTTACGCAGGCGAATCTTGCCTTCCTCCAGTCGCGTGATGTCATTGATTTCGTCGGTAAGATAGATGAGGCGCTTGGTGTTTTTGTAACTCGTCTCCACGTTCTTCTTGGTGGCTGGCGACATGTCCGAATGTCGATCTTCCATGATCAACTCCAAATTGCCCAAAATCAAACTGAGCGGTGTGCGCAGATCGTGCGATATGTTGGCGAAAAAGCGTGATTTGGCCGCATCCAATTCCCGTAACTTTTCAGACTGCTTTTCTATTAGGTTTTTGTCCTTTTCAATTTCCTCCTTTTGTTTTTGGATTTCCTCAGACAATTGCCTTTTCAGCACAAATCCGCGGTACGACACAAATGTGGCCACCAAAAACAAGAACGCCACCGCTCCAAACAGGTAACTAATGGTCTGCTGGCGCTCCTTCTGCCGACGCAAAATCTCCTTTTCGGCCTCCTGCTTTTCTATGGCTGCCTGAGATTTCAGTTGTTCTATTTGTCGGATTTTTTCCTCACTAAAGAGCAGGTAATTCAGGTTTGAATACTTCACCTGATTTTCGAAGGCTGTTTTGTAATCGCCTTTTGAGCCATAAATATCGCTCAAGGTTTTTAACGCTTCCTTTTCTTCATACTTCAAAGACAAACTCCGAGCGAGACGAATCGCATCTGTGGCTGTCCGCTCACCCATCGCATAGTTGCCTTTGCTCAGGTATATTCGAGCAACACTGTTGTGGGTTCGTGCAATTCCCCGAAGGTCATTTACCGCCTCCAATCGAGGCATAATCGACTGGAAAAGTGTCAAAGATTCATCCAATGCCCCTTTCAGTCTCAAAACTTCTGCTTTGTCCAACTCTACCGAAATGAGTCCGTACGAATCGTTCAGCAGCTTGCGCATATCCACCGCCTGATCAAAATACTGCTCTGCCAAATCATACTCCTGCAATTCGCGATGTACTCTCCCCAGATTCACATAGCAATAGGCCATCATGTTTCTATCTACAAGCTCCTGCGCCTGATCCAGTGCTCGAATCAGATAATTTCTCGCTTCCAAGTAATCCTTCTGAAACAAATAGAGGTTGGCGATATTGATGAGGGAGTATCCGCGCTGTTCAAAATTGCGGGTCTTTTCGGCCATATCAAGGGCTAGCAAATACATCTCGAGCGCTTTGGAATACAAACTCAAATTTCTGTACGCCACCCCCAAGTAATTGGTGGCTTGAATTCGCTTGGCTACTAGCTCATTTTTGTCTGCCAGCTTAATAGCCTGATTGGCAAAGTACAGCGAAGAATCCGGTCTGTTGTCTCGAAATTCCCAAGCCAACGCCGTGTAAACATCGACCAATTCACCCTCACTGAGACCGGGTCGCTCCAGCAATTGATACAAACTATCGATTTTTTGGGCAGACAATGAAAGAAACAAGCAGAGTGCGCTCGCAGTGAGTAATTGCTTCATGGCTAGGTCGATTAGGTTAAAGATAGGTGTTTACTTATTTCTTAAAAACTTCCTAGTAATTTCAACCCATGGAAATCATTGATTACACACCTGAGTTGGCGCATCATTTTGACAAGATCAATCGAGCTTGGATTGAAAAATATTTTACCGTGGAGCCGATCGATGATGATGTGCTCACACATCCGGAAGAGCGCATTATTAGGCCTGGGGGAGGCATTTTATTTGCCAAAATAAAAAATGAAATAGTGGGCACAGTAGCATTGATGAAGCACACCGATGACACCATCGAACTGACAAAAATGGGCGTGTACGAACATGCGCGAGACAAGGGAATCGGGAAAGTACTACTGCAAGCGGCTATCGAAAAAGCTAGACAAATGGGCTTTTCTAAATTGATTTTATATTCCAACCGCAAGCTGGAAAATGCCATTCATCTCTACCGAAAATTCGGGTTTACGGAATTTACAGAGCAAGACACGCACTATGCGCGGTGCGATATTATGATGGAAATGCGGTTGAGGGATTAAGCTGTTTTCTGATTCTTCAATGCCTGAAAAATAAGCCCCAACACAATCGTAAGCACGGCCCCTACCATGTTGTAGAGCAAGTAGCTGATATGGAATATTTCATCGGGTAAGAAAAACGCCACCAGCACAATGATTTCGGCTAAAATGGCTGCATAGAAGACCGCCGTGCCTTTGACGTATTTGAAGAAAAAAGCGACTAGAAAAATGCCTAGCACCGTGCCGTAAAACAGTGACCCTATGATATTCACCGCTTCAATAAGGTTCTCTGAATTTTTGGCCACAATGGCAAAGAAGATGGCCAACGCACCCCACAAAAAGGTAAAAAACTTGGATGCCAACACATAATGATGCTCCGTGGCTTCTCGATTGATCAAGCGCTTGTACATATCGATGGACGTGGTGGACGATAGCGCATTCAACTCACCCGATGTAGACGACATGGCTGCCGATAAGATAACCGCAATGAGCAGCCCAATGAGTCCGTGCGGCAAGTAGGTGATAACGAACGTGAGAAAGACATAATCCGAATCTTTTGTCTCTACGGTAGCATCTGCCCGAGTGACTAATTCCTTCGCTTCGTTGCGCAACGATTGAACGGCTTGATCGGCCTCCTGCAGCTTTACTTTGCTCTCTTCATCGCCCGATTTGGCAAAATCCAACGCCGATTGCTCCCGTTGCGCCAGTGCCACATTGTATTTCATCTCCAACCCGCGCAATTCACCTGAATACGCCGAACTACGAACAGCTTCCAGCGAATTTTCTTTGAAATGAATGGGCGGCTGATGAAAGATATAAAACACGTAAACCATCACGCCAACCAGCAAAATGGAAAACTGCATGGGGATTTTCAGCACGGCATTGAACATGAGCCCTATGCGACTTTCGGCCACATTTTTACCACCGATATAGCGCTGCACCTGCGACTGATCCGTGCCGAAATATGAAAGTGAAAGAAAGAAACCGCCCAGCAATCCCCACCAAATGGTGTAGCGCTTGTCCAAATCAAAGCTCCAATCCACAGCCTGTAATTTGCCCAATGCGCCTGCCACTCCCAGTGACTCTTTGAAGGTAAGATGATCGCTGATGTAGCCTAAGATCATGAAAAAAGCGATGAGCATGCCGCCCATGATCACCAGCATTTGATGTTTTTGGGTAATGGAAACGGCTCGTGTGCCGCCCGAAACAGTATAGACAATCACCAACAAGCCCGTGACGAAGATGGTCACAGTGAGATTCCAGCCCAATATGGCTGACAGGATGATGGATGGCGCATAAATGGTGATGCCGGCTGCTAGTCCGCGCTGTATCAAAAACAAAAACGCACCGAGAAACCGTGTTTTGAGGTCAAATCGGCTCTCGAGAAATTCATAAGCAGTGTATACTTTTAGTCGGTAAAATATGGGGATGAAAACAGCCGACACCACAATGAGCGCAATGGGCAACCCGAAGTAATTCTGCACGAATCCCATTCCACTTTCGTAGGCTTGGCCGGGTGTAGAGAGGAACGTGATTGCGCTAGCCTGAGTAGCCATAACCGACAGGCCGATGGTACCCCAGCGCATGCTGTGATCACCCATCAGGTAGCCTTCCATATTGTTTTGATGGCGTGTTTTCCATACGCCATACGCCACGATGGACAACATGGTGACGGCCAGCACTAATATGTCGAGTGAGTTCATGAAAAAGCGCTGCTGAACCAATCAAACAAGAGAATGAGTGCCACCAAAATGACCACCACCGCGCCGTAAATATTGCGCCAGCGCTTCAAGAAGGGCGGTTTATCGATTCCGCTTTCAGTTATCAATTCGGTCATTTTCCAAGGAAATTAGGTTGGTAAAGATGCGATATGCGCCTGACACACCGGCCGGCAATTCGCGAAACCACGAGTAGCCTGTGTAGATGTAGAACCCTTTGCCATGCGGCGCTATCACCAAACCGCCATCTCGCGGCTCTTCGCCCGGATCATTGGAGCTGAGAAGTGCCGTAAACTCCGGTCCCCATTTGTTGGCAAAATACAAGCCTCGCTCCTGCACCCAGTTTTGAAAATCCTTATCAGTGATTTTGTTTGGATAATTCAATGCCGGATGGTCTTTGGCCAATATCCGCACTTCGGCTTCTTCTACCGCCACGCGCTCACGCGAAATGGTCAACGGATAAGGCGCTATATCTTTGGTTACGAGCGGACTGTTGGTGTTGTATTGCACAATCACGTTTCCGCCTTGATGTACATAATCAAAGAGTTCTTTGTTTTTGAAGGCCAACCAATCCACGGTGTTGAACGCTCTCACACCCAAAATCACGGCCTGAAAGCGCGCCATATTGGCGGCCGTCACATCGTCTTTGTTCAGCAGTGTGACCTTGTAGCCAATTTGCTCCAAACTAGCCGGTATTTCATCACCTGCACCAACAATATAGCCTACCTCCGAGCCCACTTTCTTCAAGTCGAGCTTCACCACGCGGGTGGTTGAGGTCGGATACAGTGTTTGTGTCGTGATATGATCGTATTCGATCACCGTCTTGCCCCTGTTGCATATTTTCCCGTCCATCGTGACGATTGCCTCCACCATACCCTCTGATGCTGCGGCAGGTGCGGTTACGCTGAATGTAAACACTTGCTCATCGCCTTTGTTGGCCAAACTAAATGATTGCTTGGCAGGAGAAGCCGACCAGCCGTTAGGCAAGCGAAGTTGCACATCTCCCGAGGCATTTTTTCGACCTGCGATCACACGCACGGCCACCGGCTTGGGTGCGCCATTGGCAAAAATCACGGCTGTGGCTTCCACATTGGCCATCACGGCAGGTTGTATTTCGAGCGGACGATACACTTCACCATCTACAGGATCATTTCGCTTGAAAACGACAGGACGAGTTTGCGCAATGCCTGTATATGTTTTCGAAATGAAATTTCCTAGAGAACTATAAATGGTGAAATCTGCAACTAACGCAGGCTTATTCTGAGGCAAGCCAATCATGTCTTGGTCTGCCACTTTAAACATGCCCAACGTACCCTCCTGCTGAAGCCAATAGGGATGCGAATAGGCCATTTCATCCGGCAATTTTACTTTCCATGATTTGGTGAATCGCTCATTATTTTTCATCTCAAAGCTCAACGCTTCGTTAAGACCAACCTGCTGTATCTGCACATTCGCCAAGGTAATTGGTATCGCACTTCTATTCACTGCCTCGAGTGTCAGTGTAATGGAGTCACCGGGTGAGTAGGCAAACTCATTGGCTCGTATTTCCAAAAACACGCCGGAAACGGCTATCATCGCATCATCTAATTCGCGCAATTTAATCTCCTTCCAGAAGGCATCCTGCACATTATCCGCCAGTGCTCCCTTTGCCTTCAATAGCACCTTGAATGTCGGTTCAGGATTCATCGGATCATACATGTTAATCGCCTCATCAATAAATGGTTGCACCTTATCCCCACCCTTCACACGCTTCCAAGTGGTCTCCACGCCTTCCATTGGATCGCAACTTGGCGAGCCATCAGTGAGACTCAGATATTCCCAATTCTCCCCTCGACTGCCGGTAGATCCAAATCCCTGACTCTTGTGCATACTGCGGCTAAGTGCCGATATTTCCGAGTAGGACATGCCTAGCACCGGATTGTATTTCCCCACATCAATTTTGGTCAAACCTGTGGTGTCCATCTCAATGCCGCGCTGAAGGTAAAACCACGGACTGGTGTTCCAATACAGCCGCTTGGGTTGCCAGACTTCCACATATTTTAATTGTTCGGGGAATGCCGTTTTGTCTCCTGCCAGTTTGAAAGCCTCATGCGCCAGTATGGCCGATGCGGTGTGATGGCCATGTGTTTCGTTAGGTGCCACATTGAAGCGTGTTAAGATTACATCGGGGCGAAACTTGCGGATGATCCACACGAAATCGCCCAGCACCTGCTGCTTGTCCCAAATGTTGAATGTTTCATCTGAATGCTTGGAATAGCCAAAATCATTAGCGCGGGTGAAAAACTGCTCACCCCCATCCGTGCGACGGGCGGCTAAAAGTTCTTGCGTGCGGATGATACCAAGTTGCTCTCTGATTTCAGGACCAATCAAATTTTGACCGCCATCTCCACGAGTAGCCGAGAGGTAGGCGGTGCGGAAAAGCTCTTCGTTGGCATAGTATGCGATCAGACTGGTGTTTTCATCGTCGGGGTGGGCGGCCACATAAAGCACCGAACCGAGCACGTTGAGTTTACGGAGCTTTTGATACACCGCGGCTGACGAATAATTGACTTTTTGGGCAACTGCCGACAAACTCAAGACCAGCGCCAGCAACAGTAGGTAGGGATTTTTGAGCATTTGTTTAGGTACGAATGAAAGGCGACAAAGTTGTGCAAACAATTCGGTTGGGCAATAAACAAAAAAGACCCCCATCCCAACACGGCGGGACAGGGGCTTTCAATGGGTCATACCAAGTGAGTTGACCCGTACTAAAACTAAACCTATGTGTGTATGAAATACGTGTGTTGAGGCAAAAGTCTTATTCACGCTACTCGAAAAGAAGGGTATTTGTTATCTCACAAACTGATTTGTGTCAATGAGGAAGCCTATGCCGAACCAACCCGTATACGAAGGTACCGAGCACAGCTGAGGCAATCACTACAAGCATCACTACTACTCCGTTACCTACCAAAATGAATAGCGGACCCGGACAGGCGCCCGTCATCGCCCAGCCCATACCGAAAATAGTGCCTCCGGCTAAATAGCGGACAAAACCCGGCTCCTTAGGAGCTATGAAAATCGGGGTACCGGCTATAGATCGCATTTTGGTGCGCTTGATGATTTGTACCAACAAAGTACCAACGATCACCGCTGATCCAATGACCCCATACATGTGAAAAGACTGAAAGCGGAACATTTCATAGATGCGATACCACGAAACCACCTCTGATTTAGTGAGGATTATTCCGAAAAGGACGCCTAAAAAAAGATACTTGATGTATTTCATACTTTTAGACCAACAGTAAATAAGGAAGAACGAAATACGTAATCAAAAGTCCGCCGATGAAAAATCCAACCACAGCTACAAGCGATGGAATCTGGAGGTTGCTCAGCCCGCTAATGGCATGCCCTGACGTGCAACCACCTGCATAGCGCGTGCCAAACCCAATCAAAAACCCGCCCACTACCAACATCAAAATGCCACGGAGAGTCAAAAGCGATTCCCAGGAAAACACGGAAGTAGGTACCATGTACTCACCCGGCTCTTCCACACCCAAGCTTTGTAGTTCCGTCACTGTCGCGGGCGACAAGGACATAGGAATGTCAGGAGATAAGAATAAATGTGCAAGTGCACCACCCAGCAGCGCTCCGGCAATGAAGACAATATTCCAAATATCCGCGCGCCAGTTAAACCTAAAAAAATCAGCATATTTTCCAGCCCCCAGCATGGAGCAGATCGTGCGAAGATTAGAGGATAAACCAAACCGTTCGCCAAACCATATCAACGCAAACATGATCAAGGCAATGAGTGGGCCGGCCACATACCATGGCCAAGGTTGACGGACAAATTCCAATAATTCAAACATGTGTGATATTTAGTAGGTAAAAGTACGAGTCGTTTCGGAAGAGCAAACAACCGGATAGATCGAATTGATTCCGATCAAATAAAAAAGGCTCAGATCACCCGAGCCTTACCCCTCTGCCATTTTATAAATCTATAAGGTAGACGGACAGACATACTCCGTTTTCGGAATGTCGGTTTTGGCAATAGCTGCAAAGCCTCCTGCTACATCGATAATGTTGTGATAACCTCGAGCCTTCAAGATTGACGCAGCAATCATGGAGCGATACCCTCCCGCACAGTGTACATGATAGGTGAGATCTTTACGAAGCTTGTCCATTTGGTCATTCAGGAAATCGAGCGGCATATTTTCGGCCTCCTCCACATGTTCTGCCTGATATTCGGATGGCTTGCGCACATCAACCACGTGTAGTGGGCCTTGTGCATATTCTTGTGCGAATTGAGTGGCAGGGATGCTCTTCACACTTTCTGTTTCCTTACCTGCGGCTGTCCATGCGGCCAAGCCACCTGCCAAGTATCCAAGGGTATGGTCATATCCGACTCGAGACAAGCGCGTAACCACTTCCTCTTCACGGCCTTCCGGCGCTACAAATACGATAGGTTGCTGTAAATCAGGGATTAATGCTCCTACCCATGGAGCAAAACTTCCATCAATTCCGATGAAAATGGAATTGGGAATGTGCGCCTCTGCGAATGCTTGAGGTGATCGAACGTCAAGCACAAGCGCGCCTTCATGATTGGCCAATGCCTCAAACATATCTGCATCAAGCGCCACATTGCCCGTCTGAAGAATTTCATCCAAGCCCTTGGCACCTGATTTATTCATGGCCACATTTTGAGCGAAATACTGCGGCGGAGGCAGCAAACCATCGGTCACTTCTGAGATAAATTCATCTTTGGTCATGTTGGCTCGCAATGCGTAGTTCACCTTCTTTTGGTTGCCCAATAGATCAGTGGTTTCCTTACTCATATTCTTACCACATGCCGAACCGGCTCCATGCGCCGGATACACCATCACATGGTCCGGCAAAGTCATAATCTTGGAGCGTAAACTATCGAAGAGCATTCCTGCCAAATCCGACTGGGTGATCTTGCCATTTTGAGCCAAATCAGGCCGCCCGACATCTCCGATAAACAGTGTGTCTCCACTAAAAATGGCGTGCTCCTTTCCTTCCTCATCAATGAGCAAAAAAGTGGAACTCTCCAGCGTGTGACCGGGTGTATGCAGGACTTTGATTCGAATATTACCGATAGGGAAAACCTGGCCATCTTTGGCCTCTATCATCTCAAATTGGGTTTTGGCTCCCGGACCGTAGACTATTTTGGCACCTGTCTTGGCAGCCAAATCCACATGACCAGACACAAAATCAGCATGGAAATGCGTCTCGAAAATATATTTGATTTTGGCTCCTTCTTTTTGGGCCTTGGCTATATAAGGAGCTGATTCACGCAAGGGATCTATAATGGCAGCTTCTCCGGCGCTCTCGATGTAATAGGCGCCCTGCGCCAAGCAACCGGTGTATATCTGTTCTACTTTCATGATGTTGATTTTTATCAATCGTTTGGCAAAAATACGGAATACCAACGGCTCAGGATTGTAACAGTTGTTACATCAGACTAATTCAGCAGGTTTTGTTAGGATTGGGGAAAGCATCCGAGTCGTCTTCTCCGGCTCGCTCGGTGAGGCATTGCAAATCCTTCTCTATCAAGATTCGCAAGTCGTCACCATTGGCTGCTAGTGTCTGCTCCTCCAAACTGATTTCTTCGGAATAAATCCATGCCAAGGCTTCTTTTCGGGGTACATCCACTTGCAAGGTTTGGTGCGTCAGCGTGGCATACAGCACATCGGCCAAAGCCAGTCGGTACGTCAAAAATTCACCACCGGGAAAATTCACCCGATCTTCGATTTTCTCCTCCAATTTCAATCGCTCCACTTCGCTCTGTGTCAGTCGCAGACGAATGGAATTTCCGCGTATTCTAAGCTTCATGTTTGTTTATAATTGGTCTGAAATCGAGCTTGTCTACTCTCGTCCACATGCTCTCCATCAAAGTTATTCACTGCTTGCTGAATACTATCAAAAAAGTGCTGTTTTCCGAGTTTATCCACGATTTTTGATTTTGCCATTACATCGCGTACCGGTCCTTTCACCGTGGTGAAAACCAGTTCGATTCCGGCCTTTTTCAGATCATCCGCCAGATCATGCAGCATGTGTGCCGCCGTGGAGTCCAGCGTATTGATTGCCTCCGCATTGATAATGACCAATCTCAAATCCTTTCTCTTTCGAATTTCTTCGTCCACAATAGATCGAAAGATGGTTGAATTGCCAAAAAACAACTTGGCATCAAACCGCAAAATAAGCGCGTGAGGTATCTCCTTGGCTTCAAAGTATCGTTTCGTATTTCGGTAGGTATCTGTTCCCGGCAAGCGGCCAAGCACAGCATAATGTGGATAAGAAGTTTCGTACAGCACCATGATTAACGACAACCCCACACCAATGGCTATTCCTTCCTGAATGCCTAAGAAAAGGGTGGCCAAAAATGTGATCAAAAGCATGGCCAGATCGCGCCGATTAGATTTCCACAGATGAAGCACCTCTTTGAGATCAATCAGCCCAACGATTGCAACCAAAATCACGGCCGCCAAGACTGCATGCGGCAAGTGATAAAACAATGGTGTCAGAAAAAGGAGTGTCAGCACAATCAGCGTGGCGCTGAACACGGCTGCCAGTTGCGTTTGTGCTCCCGCTTGATCATTCACTGCTGTGCGCGAAAACCCTCCTGTGATTGGGAAAGACCGGAAAAACGAACCACCAAAATTGGCCATGCCTAGACCGATCAACTCTTGGTTGGCATTCAATTGATAATTCTTATGCTTGGCTTGTGTGGCTTTGGCTACTGAAAAAGCCTCCATGAAACCGACCAGCGCTATGGTCAAGGCAGTGGGCAAAAGAGCCATGACATGTCCCCAATTCACCATGGGTATGGCAAACGAAGGAAATCCGGCCGGAATTTCCCTGACAATCCGAACACCCTCCGGACTAAAAAAATAGATGATACCAACACCGCCCGCCACTGCGAGCAAGGCTGCAGGCACTCTCTTTAAGTACCGCCTCATTACCAGCAGCATCACCAATGTGCCCACCCCGATGAGCGTAGTGGACGGATGTACCTGTGCCACCTGCTCCCAAAGCGATGGCAACAAGGTCTGCAGATGATTGCTCCCTGCCGCTGTAATACCCAGTAAATGCGGTAATTGATTGAGACCAATAATGATGGCAGCCGCCGACGTGAAACCACTAATGACCGGATGCGAAAGAAAATTGACCATGAAGCCCAGCCGAAATACGCCGAGCAAAAACTGGATCGCCCCGACCATCATGGCCAGCAAAATAGCCAACGAAATGAACTGCTCAGATCCGTATTCGGCCAGTTTGCCCACCCCTATCGCCACGAGCAGCGAATCCATCGCCACCGGCCCTACTGACAACTGGCGCGACGTACCGAAAATAGCATACAACAGCAGTGGAATTGTGGACGCATACAGTCCATAAATCGGCGGCAATCCGGCCAGCATCGCATAGGCCATGCCCTGCGGAATGAGCATGACTCCAACAGTGATTCCTGCAAACAGATCGCCACTCAATGACAGCCGCGAGTAGCTCGGAAGCCATGATAAAATGGGGAGAAAATTGCGTACCGACATCCGCTGCAAGTTACGCAGCAAAACTAACCTTGTCCAACAACCCGCATCGTAACAATTGTTACGCATAAGTGGAGCGCATCTACCTGGACATTTTGCACCTTCCGCCCTGCTCTCTCCGGCTCAGGCGGGATTCCATCAGGGCTACTCTGCATCCGTGTTCGCCTTTTATCCGCCTGAATACACAGAAATAAGGTTATCCTTTCAATGGCTTGTTAAGCTATGCAAAACCAAATTCAATGAACCTATTCAACCAAACCTTCCTGCTGCGCTTCGCTATAATCATCATTCTCCTTGCCCATAGCATACCGGGCATGGTAGATGGTGGCGTCAACAATTTTGGTAATTTCTACCTGAACCAAGTCGGTTTTGCTCCAATTGGAGTGGCCTTGGCTTGGGCAATCAAGCTGTCGCATGTGGTAGCGGCCGGATGTTTATTGGTCGAGCGATACGTGAAGTGGGCGTGCAGCGTAACCATCCTCATCATGCTGGCGGGAATCGCAATGGTGCATTATGCTGAAGGTTGGTTTGTGGTCGGTAGTGGGCGCAACGGCGTTGAATTTAACTTCCTGATCATTTTCGTACTGCTGACGCTGATGTTTCCTAATGGATTGAAAAAGCAAACAGTTCAATAATACCTTTTGAGCCAAAGCTTTGGCGTGTTGATTATTCTTTCATTATCTTCCGAAATTATCAACACGAAACCTAATCACTTATGAGAACTCACTTGCATGTACTTGGACTTGCCCTCATCATGAGCGCTTGCACCTCACAACCCGCCAAAGAAGAAGCCACCACCGCACAGGATGCCCCTGCGATGGGTCAACCGGCCGAAGAACAACAACCACAATCGCAAGAAACTCCACCTGCCGAGACGCCTGAAGCAACTCCTGAGCCCGTGAAAGAAGAGGTAAATCCAAACCTCAAGACCTGTGTTTTCAAAAGTGTTACCGAAGAAGCTTGCGCCAAGCTGGTGTTTGACTGTGCCACGTTTGATAATCCTGTGGTTATCGGCCTTCCAAAAGCCCAAATGGATGTTTGGAATGACCTGATAGTGTTCGGTGGCGAAGGTGACTTTCCTTCGGCCAATCCAAAATATAAGGGCAAGAAATTCCTGATAGAGTTTGTTCCGACAAAAGGCCCTAATTGTGCTACAATGATGAGCGGCGGGACAGAAAAAAGTAACGTATTTAAAATCGTTAGCTTCCAACTAGCAAAATAAATTTTTGAAATAATGAGGATGGTCTGATGATACTAATTTGACAGACCATTTTTTATTTCTCCACCAATCAGTTCAAATACCTCACCAGCCTCAAAATCCACTCGATCAGCGGGCAATTCGATAAAGGCATCTGCCTGGGAGAGGTTCACCAAATCGCCGGAACCGTGTCCGAGGTTTGGAATGGCCATTGTTTCATTGTCAACAATTCGAAGCTGCACCGGAACGAAATAGGTCAGGGCGGGTTTGAAGAGAATCGGAGTGGTGAGGCGGGCGGTCTGTTGCTGAAGTGCGTACCCAAGAGAGGCGGCCAACCACGTGCGGAAATACACCTGAAAACACACCAATGTGGAAACCGGATTGCCGGGGAAACCGAAGACCACCGTGTGATCCGTGCTGCCGAACCACATCGGCTTGCCGGGGCGCTGTTGCACGCCATGAAAGTGACGGGTCACGCCTAAGTCTTGCAACAATTCTGGCAGATAGTCGCGCTTGCCCTTGGACACGCCACCACTCATAAGCACCACATCGAAGCGAGCCAAAATGCGCGGCAACTCGGCACGAATTTCGGCCTCATTATCATTCAGGTGAAAGTCTTCGACAATGAGTCCCTCCTTTCTTGCAAGAGCCGCGAGTACGGCATTGTTCGATCGCCGTATTTGATAGCGCAAGGGCGTGGAGTTTACGGCCACTAATTCATCTCCGGTGGAAATGATAGCCACAGACGGCAGCTTGTGCACGCGCACCATCACTTTGCCGACAGACGCCAAAATGCCAATATCACCTGCATTGATTTTCTTTCCTGATTCAATGAGCACCTCGTCTGCCTTGGCATCTGTGCCTTGCCTGTGAATGTTCATCCATTGGGCGACCTCAATTGGTGCCACCACTGCCCTGCCACCAGCAATCGTGCAGTCTTCATATCGAATGACCATATCGGCTCCTGCGGGCATTACTGCGCCGGTCATAATTTCTAAACAGGTGCCTGGCTCAGCTAGCGCGAGAGGCTTTTTGCCTGCAAACTGTTCGCCGATGATCTGGAATGAGCGCGCACCCTGTTGCCAATCGTCCCACCGGATGGCGATCCCGTCCATACTGGCGCGATGAAAGGCCGGAAAATCTCTATCGGCACGTATATCTTCAGCCAAGATGCGATCTAGTGACCACTCGAAATAAATCTCCTCTGTGCCAAACGAGCGCTTTTGCGACCGAACAATTTCCAAGGCTTTTGCTACCGAAATCATGAGGGGAAAAGTTGAAATCCATACTGCAGCACCAATCGTGTGCCCACATACGCCACTAAAATAGCCGTAAGCAGGCGGATGACACGGAGATTGAATTTTTCGTTGGAAAAATACGACCCTACTAGCCCACCAAATGCCACCGCTGCAATAATGGGGAAACCACTCGTCCAATTCACCTGAAATGTTTGGGCATAAAGAAGTCCTATTAGTCCGGAGAGCGAATTGACCAAAATGAAAACGGATGCAAGTGCGGCCACTTTGCGCGGATTGGCCCACCCGAACACATTGAGCACAGGTGACAAGAAAATGCCGCCTCCAATGCCCACCAAGCCGGAAAGAAAACCAATGCTGCCGCCTAACACACTCCGCTTCGGCAAAGTCAAACTGCGCTCGGCAGGTACATGCCTCATCGATTGCCATAGGAGAAATAAGGCAGACAAGATCAAACTGACACCCAGGACAAGAAAAAATGCCACGGCAGATAGCCGTAGCTGCGCTCCAAGGAAGGCCATGGGCACGCTGAATACTAGAAACGGCCAGAAGAGCCGCCAATCGAACACTTGCTTGCGAATGGACATCCACGTACCGATGCTCACCACCACGATATTGAGCAAAAGTGCCAACGTGCGGATTTCATAAAAATCTATCAGCAACAAGCTGAGGATGGCCAAATAACTAGATCCTCCACCAAAACCAACGGACGAATAAAAAAGGGCTATGGCAAAGGAAATGACTAGGACAAGCCACTCATTCATAGCGCGTTGTATCCTCCTTTCACATGAAAAATCTGAAGATTCGGATGCCGCCCTTGGAGCAACCTGGCGGCTTGTACGGTGGTGACACCCATCTGGCAAACGAGCACCACGTTTGGTTTGGAGGGAACGAATTCCGTCAAATTTTTCATCGGCACATTTTCGAAAAGCGCATCATGTCGGGATTGAAAAACGATCGGTTCACGCACGTCCAAAAAGTGATATTTGCTTGGGTCAAGTTGGCGCACGGCCTGCCATGTAATTATATCATTCTTCATCGCTTTCGACCTAGATGGTGGGATGCTTTTCTTAGTTAAGTGAAACACATGGTGCTCCATTTTGGCAGCATCAATGACCAATAGTTTTCCGGCTAAACTCTCACCAAAACCTGTCAAAATCTTGACAGTCTCTAAGGCTTGATACATGCCGATGATACCCGGCAGCACGCCCAGCACCCCAATTTCATTGCAATTTTCCACTTTAACCGTATCATCCGGAAATGCATCTCGATACGTTGGTGAGCCCTTGAAATTGAACACGCTCACCTGCCCTTCGTGCCGATAAAGCGCCCCATACACGAAAGGAATTCCCAACGCCACACAGGCATCATTGATCGCGTAGCGCACATCTATCGCATCGGTACAATCTACCACCACATCAAAGCCTTGGAGAATGACAGATGCATTTTCAACTGAAAGCATTTGGTTAAATACCTGAAAACTGACGTTTGGATTTTGGATTTCCAATTTGCGCTTAGCCACTTCCACTTTCGGTTGACCAATATCTTCCGGTGCGTACAACACCTGTCGGTGCAGGTTGCTCAGGCTCACAACATCGGCATCTACCAGCCCGATGGTGCCCACGCCCATGGCCGTGAGGTATTGCAGCACAGGCACACCCAATCCGCCCGCACCCACTACACATACCTTGGCCGTCAGTAGGCGCTCCTGCCCTGCTTCACCAAAATCCGGCAGCACCATTTGCCGCTGATAGCGCTCCTCATTCACCCGATCCATTCCTTTGCTTTTTGGTATTCTTCCGGCGAATTGGCATTGAATAGTTCCATTTCATCTTGAGGTTGGATCAAGCGTATATCACTGTTTATCAAAAATTTACGGGGGCAATTTTTTCCTTCGTCAAGATGATGCTTACGCAAATTCGTAAATGAAGCAGGCTCCCAAATGGCCATTAAGGGTTCGGGCAAATTACTTTCTCCAGCAAATGCGGTTGCCATTTTTTTAGGATCACGCGCGTGAATCAATTGGCGAATCGTTCGCTCCGAAACAAGCGGCAAGTCACACGCCAACACCAGCCACCCCTTATCAGGATGGGCAGTCATGGCACTCAAAATTCCATTGATCGGGCCTTTGGTATCCAGTGCATCCTCAATGACGAGATCGGTGAAATCACAGGTTTGTCCTTGACGAACCGACACGAACGTATTGGGTAAAAACGAACGAAGCACTTCGAACAGGTACTGCGCTTGTGGTTTGTCGTGATACTGAATAGCCGCCTTGTCGCGCCCCATGCGGGTGCTGCTGCCGCCTATCAGTATCAGGCCGTATAGCTCACTTTCGGTAGTCACTTTTGCCTCCGGTTTTTTCCTGCAAGTACGTCGGCCCGATGGTCATTTGTTGCGATAGCGCCTTGCACATGTCATAGATGCACAGTGCCGCCAGCGATGCACCCGTGAGGGCTTCCATCTCCACGCCTGTCTTGCCGGTAGTCTTCACTTCACAACTGATATTCAGCACGTTTTCTTCTGCCACTATGCTCACATCGGCCTTTTCGATGATGATGTTGTGGCAAAGCGGAATCAACTCAGAGGTGCGCTTCACGCCGCTTATTCCGGCAATGATGGCGGTTTGGATCAGGCTGCCTTTTTTCGTTTGGAAATCGCCTTCTTTCAAAATCGCAAAGACGTCCGAAGGAAATGTAACACTCGATACAGCCACAGCTTTACGCTCGGTCACGGCCTTATCTGAGACATCCACCATGCGCACGCCTCCTGATTCATCAATATGGGTCAATTCGTTGCTCATCCGCCAAGTTTTGTCATGGAAAGATACGTCTGTTCGTTTTCTTCGGCTGCCGCAAATCCGTCTTTTGGCTTGCGAGATACAGCATCCATCACAGCTTGTTTGACCTCCTCCTCCGATACACCAGATCTGAGCATATCGCGCAGGTTCAATTCATCACCTCCATACAGACATGTTCGCACTTCGCCGGTTGCCGAAAGCCTGAGCCGATTGCAATCGCCACAAAACGTGCGACTGAAGGAAGGTATTACACCAAAATTTCCCTTGAAGCCCTCAATTTGATAATTCTGCGAAGTGGATGAAGGCTCAGCAGGCAATTGATTGAATACATAATGTGTTCGGATCAAGGCCAGAATTTCATTGTACGAAAGCAGGTCTTTCTTCTCCACACCCAAGCCATTGAAAGGCATTTCTTCTAAAAAACGAACAGATACAGGATGCGCCTTCGCCAATTCGAGTAAGGGCACAATTTGATCTTCATTTTGCCCTTTCATCACCACGCAATTGATTTTTACTTGAAACTCCTTCTTGATCATTTCAAAGAGTGCACGCTCCACTTCCTCGTACACATCGCGCTTGGTGATTTCGAAAAAGCGTTGCTTATCGAGTGCATCCAAACTCACATTGACCGACGTGATGCCGAGCGCTTTCAACTCATCTAAATGTGGTCGGATGACCGTAAGATTGGAAGTAATACTTATCTGATGGATGTTTTGGTTTTTGGTCAATTCGCGCAGCAAGTGCATTAAATCGACTCGCACGAATGGCTCGCCTCCGGTGATGCGTACTTTTCGAATGCCCAGCTCACTCAAGATGGCCACAAGACGGAGCATTTCTTCGTAATGAAGCACGTCCCTTTTTGGGGAAAACACCATGCCATACTCGGGCATGCAGTAGCTACAGCGCAAGTTGCACCGGTCTGTGACCGAAAGGCGCAGATAGTTGATTTCCCGACCAAATTTGTCATGTAGCATTGGTATTACATTACGGCGTTTGCTGCACCCACGTCTCGGCATCCATATAAAATTCTTTCTTCCAAATAGGCACAGAGCGTTTTAGTTCGTCAATCAAAAAGCGGCAGGCTTCAAAGGATTCCTTGCGGTGCGCGGATGCCGCCCCTACCACCACAATAGGATCGCCGATTTTCATGGTGCCCACAGCATGAACCAACAGCGCCTTTTTCAATCCCCATTTTTCAATGGCTGTCTGTCTGATTTTCTCCATTTCTGCCAGGGCCATCTCGTCATAGCATTCAAAGAAAAGCTCCGTCACCTGATGACCCTTACTGTGGTTGCGCACCGTGCCCACAAAAAAGCACGTGCCTCCAGCCTCAGGATCAGAAAGCTCAGTGAAGAGCACATTCAGGTCAATTTTTTCTACAATCTGTATCATATCTCATCCTCCGGAAACGGGTGGAATCAAGGCAATTTCATCACCGATTTTGATAGGCGTGTCATCATCAGCATAGCACTTATTCACCGCCACCGCCACCGCCGACCATTGGATATGCGGATGCTTAGTTTGTAATAGTACACGCAGCGACTTCACATCATTCACCCACGCATCTATCTGAAAATCAGCACCCAGCTGCTCTTTTAACGGCCCAAATGTTTTGATCAAAAACATCAGAGTATTTCTATTCTATTGCGGTGTTGCTCAATTCTCTCCTGCTTTTCCAATTGCTTCAACAGTCTCGACACCACCACTCGCGAAGTGTTTAAATCTCGGGCAATCTGCTCATGGGTTTTTTCAATCACAAACGAACCGCTGGCTTGCTGACTGTCAAGCAAATATTTATAAATCCGCTCATCCATATTGGTGAACACCACACTGTCAATGGTTGTGAGCAATTCGTCAAATCGGGTTTGATACGATTGGAACACAAACCGACGAAAGGCAGGATATTTTGTAATCCATCTGTCGAGATAGGCCATGGGAATCATCCAAAGCGTGGAATCTTCCTCGGCAATCACACGAAACGACGACATCCTTCCTTCAATGCAGCAAGTGATAGACATGGCGCAGGTCTCACCACCTTCTAGAAAATACAAGAAAATCTCATTGCCATCTGGGTCCTGACGCATCACTTTCAGCAGCCCTTCAATAACAATCGGCATTTCATTTCCCGGCGTTTCAGGTGTCATCACCACTTGTCCGGCCTTCACCGATTTCTGCCTGCCTGACTCTACGATTTCCTTCACCAGTTCCGGTTCAAAACCCGTGCGATCAAGTATTTGTTGAAGCAATTCCTTCATGCCATCCCAAAATTTTATCTGAAGGGTAAAGGTATCAAATATGCCGTGAGGTCAGCTGAAATTAAGCGTGAATCAAACGACTACTTTTAGTCTCAATGCTTCATGAAACCGCGGATGCTTTACAAAATTCAATTAGGTACGATCTTTAAATCCGGACAGGTTTTGACCAATAAAATCTTTCGGTAATTCCTCTACACCGGGGTAACCCAAGCGGATATCTCGTCCATCTGTAGGCATGTAATTGGTCTTGAAGAGGTAGTCCCAAATACTCAACGTCAGCCCAAAATTGACGCCAAAGCGTTTCTCTTTGGGCAGATCATAGGCATGGTGCCAAATGTGCATTTGAGGATTGTTGAAAATGTATTTGAGTGGGCCAAGATTTAGTTTCAGGTTGGAATGATTGAAATGCCCGACCACAAGCGTGAAAATATGAATGATGAAAAAATCGCGCAGGCCAATGCCAATAAGGGCTAGTGGAATGTATTCAATGGAGCGATAGACCACATTTTCCATCCAGTGGTAGCGCAAGTGAGCGGCAAAGCCCATCTGCTCGACTGAGTGATGCACTTTATGAAAATTCCACAACCACTCTACCCTATGCAGCAGTCGGTGCACCCACCATTGTACAAAATCGCGCAGCACAAAACCGATGAGCAGGTGTGTCCATACTGGCCAACTCATCACCTCAAATGCAACCAGATTGGTGATTCCAATAAAAGCTAAAAGTCGATAAAAAAAATGTACCACTACATTGGATGCAGCACCATAAATGACTAGGTAAAACAAGAAGAAATTGAAAAACATATAGAAGAAATCCAGCCAGAAGTCCTTCCTAAATTTTGGCTGATCTATGCGCCACGGTTTGGCCCATTCCAGCAAAAGAAAAATCAACGATACCCCAACCAACCAATAAAAATAGTTGTGCCAAGACGGATGCGTGATCTCATGCCACAAATAGCGCGAATAGCCGGAATAGCTATTTTGAATGATTTTGATGATTTCGTCCATACAGCGAAAATAAAGTGATCAAATGGGTCGAGCCGTAACATGAGTTACACTCCGTACTTAACAACGAAAGGATTCTGATTGTTTAATCCCACTAGCAATTTGTCTGTTTTCCAACTGACAGAAATCATAGTATACGGCCACAAGGTTGAGCAACTTCATCCCACAATTAAGTAAACCCATGGAAACAAGCCCCATCAACATTTCTTTGGATTTATCGCACAACCTCTACTGAGTGGAAGATGGCATGTACGAAATCCATCTTTTACTCTACACTGAGCCCAAAAAAGGCATTTTAGTTTGGCAAGAAATCCAGCCGAACATTCAAGTGAAAGATAGCCTGCTTAAGATTTCCTTAGGTGCTGTTCGTCCCGTACGCAACATCATTTGGGTGTATCAAATGCTCTATCTGGAAATTGATTTCCGTCATCACGAGCGTAAAGTGGATTTTGATCACAGATTTAAAATTCGACACATTCCCCAGCAAGAAACCATGAAAGAAAAGCCCGCTATGATTTAATTTTTTGTTGAAATGATAGTTTGCACAGGTTTAAGTCCATCTCCAGAAACGGATAACAATACAGGCCCTGCATTGTTAGTGGCCTGCACGATGATCATGGCTTTGCCGTGAAACAACTTTACCCTGTTCGTGCCTTGCATCGGATCAAATGATTGCGGATTTCCGGCATCCGTACCTGCAATGCGCCCCGCACCTTCCAGTGTCACCTCTATTTCATGATCAGCCAATGGATGCACGTTCCCATTTTTATCCAGTGCCTCCACGAGCACATACGACAAGTCTTGCCCATCAGCTTTTATTGTCCGGCGATCGGGTGTCAATCGTAGCTGATAAGGTTCATAAGTGGTTTTAACCACACTTTCTCCCAATTTCACTCCTTGCTTATACGCCACCGCTTTCACTTCTCCAGGCTGATACACCACATCGCGCCACATCAACCGAAAGCGCTCCACAGAATTCTTAGAAGCCGGTTTCTTACATTGCATTCCTTGTGACACACCATTCACAAAGAGTTCGGCACAGTCGCCATTGGTGTAGACAAACACCGGCACATTGGTGCCTTCTTTGCCTTGCCAGTTCCAATGCGGCAAGATGTGTATCGTTGTTTCATCTTGTTTCCAATAGCTCTTATACAGATAATACCGATCCTTCGGAATGCCTACCAAATCGACAATGCCGAAATACGAGCTGCGCGAGGCTTCTTTGTCGGCAAAACCCAGCTCTTTCACAGCCTGATTAAAATACGGCGTTGGCTCCCCTAGATAATCAAAACCTGTCCAGACAAATTCGCCCGCTATATACGGCTCATCTTGCTGCCACATGAAATCATCATCGGCTATTTCAGCCCACCAAGGCGCGTTAAGGTCATACGAACTCACTTGGAGTGATTTGGTAAAATCCGTCTTCTTTTCGGGCAAGGGCAATTCGTAGAATCCCCGTGTACTGAGCGTAGAGGCCGATTCACTAATCACGACCGATTTGTTTGGTTCCAATGTGCGCGCCAGTTCGTAGCGGCGGCCATAGTTCCAGGCATGCACATCATACAGATCAAAATGACGAAGCGAAGCGGATTCTTTGCTGTCACACACCAAGGTTGTCGGACGCGTGGGATCGTATTTGTTCACATAATTGAGCATGGTGTGCAAGCGATGAAAGCCGCTATTGATGTTCCACTGCACATCCCCTATTTCATTGCCCACGCTCCAGAGAAAAACAGATGGATGATTGCGGTCTCGTTGCACCCAATTTTTGATGTTTCGATGAGCAAATTCCTCAAAATCCGTCTCCGGCAAGATGTCCGCTTTTGCATCGTATCGGTCAAATACTTCATTGAAAAAGAGCAGCCCCATGCGGTCACACATATCAAGCAGTTCAGGTGCCGCCACATTATGACTATTTCGGATGGCATTCACACCCATGGATTTCATAATCTCCAATTGGCGCTCCATTGCACGCACGTTGAATGCCGCACCGAGTGGCCCATGATCGTGGTGTAGGTTCACGCCTTTCAATTGCACCCGCCGATCATTCAGATAAAAACCATCGTCCGCCGTGAAGCGAATGGTGCGAATGCCAAAAGGTGTTTGGTATTCATCTACCACCTTTCCATCCATCATAATGCGCGTGACGACTGTGTATAGTGCCGGATTCTCCACGTCCCATCGCACCGGATCGGTTACAGAGAGATTGACTTCCAGTTCCTTGCTTTGATTGCCACTTAGGCCGCCATTCACCGTTGATTTTCCCACCTCTCGTCCGCTTGGATTCAAAATGGTTTGCTGCACTTCTATTTTCACAGAGTCAGCAAGCGCATTCATCACATGGGTGCGGATACGTATGTCGGCTCGATTTGGCTTCACCATGGGCGTGGTGACATACGTACCCCACACGCCTACATGCACATTGGGTACGACGATCACCTGCACCTTTCGGTAAATGCCACCGCCCGGATACCAGCGGCTATCGTGCTGTTCCGTACTTGCGAAAACGGCCAACAGATTCTCACCGAAAACATTCAAACGCTCCGTCACATCCAGATAACACGAATTGTAACCATAGTCCCACAATCCGGCCAATTTACCATTCACATAGACCTGTGGAAAGGCCATCACCCCGTCAAAAAGCAAATACACACGACCCTTTTGCCAACCTGTTGGGAGTTCCAATTTTCGGCGATACCAGCCCGTGCCCTTCCAAGGCAACTTGCCTGTATTTCCATCTCCATCAACTATAAACGGCCCCTTTATCGCCCAATCATGCGGTACGCTCACGGTTTCCCATTTGCTATCGTCAAAACCAACTTGCTCTGCAGAAGAAGGATTTCCTTTGGTGAATTTCCAGTTGTCAGTTAGGGTGATAGTTTGGCGTGGTTGACCAAAAACACTCAGGACAGTAAATAGCGACAAGCAGGTTAATAATGACTTCATTTTTTCATTTGGATGAATGGTAAAGGTAGCTATCTGAGATTTCAGACAAAATCTTAATTATGTCGTTTATAATCGACATTTTTTATTTATTTTTGTTGAATACAAACGACATATAAATGGAGGCGCTGTACCAATTTCATGCAAATCTGATCAAACAAGTGAATGGATCCTTCTTTCGCTACTTGCTAGATGATATCCACTGGAATCAGCGAATGCTGGCCATAAAGGGTCTTAGAGGTGTTGGAAAAACCACGCTTTTGCTGCAATACATAAAATTTAGACTCAAAAAGCCAAGCGAACAAGTGTTGTACATCACAGCAGATCATCACTGGTTTTACACACACACCCTTGTAGAAACCGCCGATGAGTTCTACAAAAATGGTGGACGATACCTCTTCATCGACGAAGTGCACAAATACCCTCGTTGGTCGGTAGAGCTCAAAAACATCTATGATGGCTATCCTGACTTGAAGGTTGTTTTCACGTCATCATCGGCACTGGACATATACAAAGGAGAGGCGGATTTGAGCCGAAGAGTCATTACGTACGAATTGACAGGTCTCTCCTTTAGAGAGTACCTGCATATGAACGGGCATACCGCTATACCTAAAATAAAATGGAAAGACATGCGGAGCAGGCACATCGAACTAGCGCAAGAAGTATTGGAGCATATTCAACCCCTGCCTTTGTTCAAAAAATATCTTCGTTTCGGGTATCTCCCCATATTTCATGAAGGCGAAAATGAAGACGTACCCATTAGGATCAATCAAACCATCAACACAGTAATTGAAAGTGATCTTGCCGGAATTATGGACTACAGTCCCGGCACATCATTTAAAGTGAAAAAAGTGCTAGGTGTGTTGGCCGAATCAGCACCCTTCAAGCCCAACATAGCCGCTTTGGCTCGCAAACTGGATGTGAGTCGTGATTCAATTTACGCGTGGTTTGTGCATTTGGAGAAGGCGCGCATGCTCAATCTGCTTTTAGCGGAAGGCAAGGGCGTATCCATGCTGCAAAAGCCTGAAAAGGTCTTTTTGGAAAACACCAATTTGGCCTATGCCTTAAAAATAAACCCCGATCAAGGGGCGATCAGGGAAACCTTTTTGCTCAATCAACTTCGAAATAAAGATTGGAAAGTCACATCACCTCTTCATGGTGATTTTCTGGTGAAGGACATTCACATAGAAGTAGGTGGCAAAAACAAAGGAATCAAACAGGTAGATATGCATCCAGATTTCCTCATCGCAGCAGACGAAATCGAAATTGGTTTTCAAAACAAGATTCCTCTTTGGCTATTTGGACTCCTTTATTGAAACTTCCACCGAACACTTTTCCTAACTTGTCGGTTGTATATTTTGATCATTACTTTCATGAAAACATCTTTCCTTGCCCTGCTACTTTTCATGCTCTCGTTTGCCGGAGCAACCCAAGAAAAATCTAAACCCAACCACGCGTATGTAGCCCCGCAAGGCATCTTGCGGTGGTCAGCCGACAAAAAGGAAGTGCAAGGTTTTGGGGTGAATTATACCGCGCCATTTGCCCATGCGTATCGGCAGGCAAAGCGAATGGGTGTTGATGTGAAACAAGCTATCAAAAACGACATCTATCACTTCTCACGCATGGGATTTGACCTATATAGAGTGCATGTGTGGGATGTGGAGATTAGCGACACTTTGGGCAATCTGCTGCAAAACGAGCATCTGGATACGTTTGATTTCATGATCAATGAACTCAAGCAAAAGGGTATCAACTATGTGCTAACGCCTATTGCCTTTTGGGGAAATGGCTGGCCCGAGCCCGATGAAGCTACGCCCGGATTTTCGCAGAGATATGGCAAAGGTGAATGCCTCACCGATCCGGCATGTATCCGAGCACAGCAAAATTATCTGGCGCAATTCCTCAACCATGTAAATCCGTATACGGGTTTGGCCTACAAAAACGATCCAAGTGTGATTGCATTTGAAGTGAGTAATGAGCCGCATCACCGAGGAAAGCCCGAAAATGTGCAGGCTTTTGTGAAAGGAATGGTGGATGCCATGAAGAGTACCGGCAACACGAAACCCATTTTCTATAACATCACGCATGGAGTGAATTTCATGGAACAGTACTTCGCTGCGGGCATTCAGGGCGGTACATTTCAATGGTATCCGACCGGACTAGGTTATCAGCGCGAATTGTCGGGCAACTTGATTCCTAATGTGTCTGATTACAACATTCCGTTTGACGATGTGATCGAGAAGTATAATGGAGCGAAAATCGTGTATGAGTTTGATGCTGCGGATGTGGGGCGGTCGTACATATACCCCGTGATGGCGCGTAGTTTTCGCGAAGCAGGTATTCAGATCGGGACCCACTTTGCTTACGAACCAACATACCTAGCACCGTTCAATACCGAGTACAATACTCATTACATGAACCTCAACTTCACTCCTCAAAAGGCGCTGAGTCTCATGATTTGCAATGAAATCTTTCATCAGGTGCCAATGAATGCCGATTTTGGGAAATATCCTATCAATACGCGCTTTGGAGACTTCATGGTGGATTACAAAGCCGATTTGGCAATGTACAACTCCACATCAAAATTCATCTACACAAACCACACAACTTATGCACCAAAAGATGAGAAAAAATTGACACGCATAAGAGGATTTGGCTCCTCTCCGGTCGTACGCTACGACGGCTCAGGGGCTTATTTTCTAGATAAAATAGGTGCCGGCTTATGGCGCTTGGAAGTGATGCCCGATGCAATCGTGGTGGACAATCCCTACGGACGAAACAGTCCTGACAAGACAGTCGGCGTGATCAACTGGATGGAACACACCATGGGCGTGAAACTGACCGAATTGGGAACAGATTTCAGTATTACGGCCATCAACGATGGCAACACGACCAAGCCGGAAGTTAAAAACAGCACGTTCAAAATCAATCCCGGTACATACATATTGCAAGCCGCCACATCAAAACTCGAGTGGCAGAAAGATCAGCCACTTGGTTCGTACCCATTGAATGCATTTTATGCGCCAACTACTTCTGTAAACAAAGAATGGTTTAGTCATAAACCTATCAAGGAAGCATCGGCTAATATGCCCCTCACCATCGAGGCGCAGTATGTAAACACGCAGCAACCGGATAAAATAGAAGTGCAGGCATATTTTGGCTGGCGAAGAGAAGCGTTTGAAATGACCAGCACGGACGGTTATCGCTACTCAACTACCATTCCTGCTGAGAAAATCAAAACCGGATTTTTGGGCTATTACATCACAGTGACACACGGTGACAAAACCACCACCTACCCTGCCGGAATAGATAAAAAACTCAGTGATTGGGATTTCTACGATTTCAGCAATTATCAAATACGCGTGGTGCCCAAATCGAACCCAATCGAACTTTTTGATGCGGCTACCGATGTGGACGTGTTAGTGCGGCCTTGGCGAAATGGCTTGGCAACTGTGGCTACTGAAAACCTCAACGAAGCAGAATATCAGGTGAACCTAGAGCGCATTTTCGAAGTGGACAATGAAGACCCTGAAGCTGTGCCTATTCATGATTATTCGTTTAAGCATTTTGTAATAGACCGTCTAAGTGGGCGAAAAAATGACTTGGATGGCATGAAACAACTGGTAGTGAATGGCCGGGCGATGAATGACAAACCGGTAACAATTCAACTGGCATTTGTGCTGGATGATGGATCGTCTTTCGGAAGTACCATCACATTGGAACCGACCGTAAAAGAATACCGCATCAATCTCGCTGACTTAAAGCCGGTAAAAACCGTGACCTTACCCCGTCCGTACCCCTCATTTCTCCCCTATTATTTTGAACATGAACTAACGGGACAGTTTGATCCAAAACGAATTGAAAGCATTCAATTTTCAATTGGTCCGGGCATTCCCGCAGATCAATTAGATCATCGCCATGGTGTAGCGATACGTCGGGTGTGGTTGGAATGAAAATAAAAAAGCCTCAGCATTTCTGAAGAGGCTTTTGAGTAGTCCGTAGGGGAATCGAACCCCTGTTACCAGGATGAAAACCTGGCGTCCTAACCCCTAGACGAACGGACCGTGTTGTTTTGGGTGTGCAAATATAGATGGCTCGACCATTTTGACAAAAATGTCTCCAAAAAAAACGAGGGAAATTTCTAGAACATGGCATCACCCGCTGATAAATGATAAATGTTAGGCAAAGACTTAGTTCAGGCAGACATGACCAGAAACGCACCCACTATGAGGAGGGCACTGAGTAATTTGGTTCGGTTGATTGCTATGTTTTTTAAAGAATTCGCAGTTTAGCCAATGTTTGTTTAAATGGAAAGTAAAATTATCCAAGTGGTTCTGACATTCCGCATTAAGTAAAGTCATTAAAGAGTAAATTTGCGGCTCATTACTAACGCTTAAACGAATTAGAGATGTCAAAAATTAAAATTGGGATTAATGGATTTGGTCGAATTGGCCGCTTGGTTTTCAGAGTGGCGGTGAACAAGCCAAACATCGAAGTTGTGGGAATCAATGACTTGGTAGATGTTGATTACATGGCTTATATGCTGAAATACGACTCCACACACGGGATGTTCAATGGAACAGTAGAAGTAAAGGATGGCAATCTCATCGTGAATGGCAAGACCATCCGTGTGACAGCCGAGAAAGATCCGGCTAACTTGAAGTGGGATGCTGTGGGCGCAGATTATGTGGTGGAATCTACCGGTCTGTTTCTCTCCAAAGACACAGCAGCGGGTCACATCAAGGCCGGAGCTAAAAAAGTTATCATGTCAGCTCCATCCAAGGACGACACCCCAATGTTTGTGATGGGGGTCAATCACTCCTCCTATTCTCCTGATATGCAGATAGTCTCTAATGCTTCTTGCACCACAAACTGCCTTGCGCCTTTGGCCAAAGTCCTGCATGACAACTACGGCATTAAAGAAGGTTTGATGACAACCGTGCATGCCACCACGGCCACTCAAAAAACAGTGGACGGTCCATCGGCAAAAGATTGGAGAGGCGGACGTGGAGCAGGTCAAAATATTATCCCTTCTTCCACCGGAGCTGCAAAAGCAGTTGGAAAAGTAATTCCTGCACTGAATGGCAAGCTTACAGGTATGTCTTTCCGTGTACCTACGCCGGATGTATCTGTAGTTGACCTTACTGTGAATTTGGAAAAACCCACAACGTATGAAGCCATCAAAGCTGCGATGAAAAAAGCTGCCGATGGTGAATTGAAGGGTATCTTAGGTTATACCGAGGACGCTGTAGTGTCAAATGATTTCATTGGCGATGCGCGCACCTCCATTTTCGATGCGGAGGCAGGCATCATGCTTAGCCCGACGTTTGTCAAAGTGGTATCATGGTATGATAACGAGTGGGGCTACTCCACTAAAGTGGTGGAATTGGTGGAATACATGGCCAGCAAGGCTTAAAGAGCAGAACCACCTAAAAACACAAAAGGGAGCCATCGCTCCCTTTTTTTATATCTTCCGTCTCTCGTAGGCCTAAGCTATATTGGTATACACAGCCTGCACATCTTCATCGTCTTCCAGTTTGTCGATGAGCTTTTCTATTTCGGCCAATTGTTCTTCAGAGAACTCTATCGGACTAGTCGGAATGCGCTTGAGCGTGGCTTTCTTCACCGCAATACCGGCAGCTTCCAACGCTTTCGCCATTTCACCAAACTGGGTGAAATCCGCATAGGCATAGAGCATGCCTGCATTCTCCTCAATTTCTTCCAAGCCGGCATCAATCAAGCTGAATTCCAATTCCTCCAAATCAAGTCCGGCGGCCTTTTCGAATTCAAAAACGGCTTTTCTTGAGAACATAAAATCGAGTGAACCGGAAGGCACAAATGCACCGCCCGATTTGGTGAAGTAAGATTTCACATTGGCTACTGTGCGTGTGGTATTGTCAGAAGCACACTCCACTACCACAAGCACCCCATGAGGCCCCTTTCCTTCATAGGTCACTTCCGTTATTTCATCAAAATCCTTTCCTGCCGCCCGTTTGATCGCATTTTCAATGTTGTCTTTAGGCATGTTCTCTGCCTTCGCATTTTGAATGGCCGTGCGGAGTTTAGAGTTCATGTCAGGATCCATGCCGCCTTCTCGAGCAGCTACCGTGATACTCTTGGCCAATTTTGGAAACACTTTGGACATTTTGTCCCAACGCTTCTCCTTAGCTGCACGACGGTACTCAAACGCTCTTCCCATGGTTGATTGATTTTGGCGCAAATAAATTCAAGGATTCGATCAAATCAAAGAGAGACATTCTTTGGAGTTCTCCGTTCGTAAAAAATTTGAAACCAAGACCCGAAGATCACAAGCAGCGCTAAACCAAATAGAATGCTACTATTTCCGGCTTTATCAAAAGGAAGATGACTCATGAGGTATGGTGAGCCAAAAAAATACTTGATTGCGAAAATTGCCAAGATAAAAACAACCATCGTCGGGTAATTGAATCCTTTTGTCAAAAAAGAAAGAAACTGACTATACCTCATCGTACCTAAAATGAATGCCCAATTCAAGAATAAGAAATAAACAACTACATTTTTAGAAAATGAAATATCAAGTACGAGTAAGACACCTATATGAAAAAAAATGGCTGCAACTATCCAGCCTTGAAACCATTTACGATTAAAGACGACAAGGAGAAAGCCGATTTCAAAAATAACAATAACATAATCCATTACTTCCCATAAAACAGGTGTGCCCATTTCTACTACAACCCCTGTAAAGAGCCCTTCTCTCAAGTTCAAAAATGATTTGAAGACGTGAAATTTTATCGCCTGATAAGAAGGATTTAGCCAACCTCCTACAACTTTAAATACACCCGCGGTAAACATTCCAAAACCGATAATGAAAGACATCAAACTTACTGGCCAATATTCAACTTCCTGCTTATCGGACCTTTCAATGCTGAAACGGGCTCCCCAATTTGAGAATGCCATAACAAGTGGAATGAACGTTGTTAGCAAATTGCCATGACTAATCTTGTCAAATGAATAGAGAAAAGAATTACCGATAATTAATGCTAAACCCAAAATAAGGGATGTCCATTTAGCACGAAACCCGAACAGTAAAAGAATGAGACATAAAAGAATAAAATAATCAAGCAATTGAAAAAAAATCGGGCTTGGGAGATCAAACCAAATAGCCAAACTACGTTTTGGGTTATATAATTCAGGCGCATACCGACTTATTGATGAATAGCTATTAAACCCAACAAGGAACATCGCCAAGCAATAAAATACTCTGAACGCCCCTACTGCCTCAGCTCCCAAAAATTTATACTCATCGAATAGCCATTTATTCCATGCGGACACAATCCAATTCATAACACTATTTGTCTTCTATTTATAGCATTCTCAGCATAACCTGATTTAGTTGCCTGCCAAGTACGTTCAACTATTTCAACCGTATCACCTCGTTGAAGCCCTTTAATATCTCGTAAACCGGAGAGCATTTTCAACCGAGCATTTTCATCATTGTTATCAACAGCAACTGTAATATCCTGTAGTAACTTTCTATATCGCGCATGTCCATAAACTGATTCATAGTGGGTAATCAACGTTCGCTCTTTTCCCGCTACTTTATACAGTTCTCTAGAGGTCAGAGCCGCCTTTCCATTGCCCGGAAAACCGGGGTATTTGATCGCCGGATAGGGTTCACCCCCGACTGCAGAACGAACGGCCTGCACGAGCATCCAAACGATAAATAATACAACAGCAACATTAACTTTGTACCGGCTATTTATCATCATTTTTTTTCAATATTACATTCAAGGACACGCCGAGAATAACCAATCCCATGCCGACAAAGGTAATGACATTGTATCGCTCATCGAATATGAAAAAGCCGAAAGACAATGAGTAAAGAATGCCCAAATAATTAACTATACTCACTTTACTGAGCTCCTCCGATTGGTAGGATTTAGTCATGAAATATTGCGCAATCTGCGTGAGTACCCCCACACACAAGAGATAAAGCCAGTCCCATCCTTTTGGCTGAACCCAAACAAAAGCCGACCAAACGCCCGAGATGGGCAGCATCACTAAGGGGAAATAAAAAATAATGACCAGCGGATGCTCATCAGTCTTTAAAATCCGGATGAAGTTGTAGGCTAGGCCCATGAAAAATGAGGTGGCTACTCCCATGATCACATGAATCATCTCGATGCGACTGTCGAATCCTTGAATGATGAGTACCCCAGCGAAACTCAACAGGAAAAAGACCCATTGCACCGGCAATACCTTTTCTTTCACCAAAAAAATACCCAGAATAGTAGTGAAAATGGGCGCCAGATACGCGAGCGATGAAGCGGCCGCCAACGGAATCTGCTGCAACAATGAAAAATAGATCAACAACGAAATGGCTCCTACCACGCCTCTAGCAATGAGTACGGGTTTATTGTGACCCCATATACTCACCGCTTGCGCCTGCAGCAGCGAAACACTGATAACCAATGAAATAATGGATCGAAACAGAATGATTTCAACGGCCGGAATATGCGGAATCGACTTCACAAACACATTCATTAAGGCGAATGTAAAGGACGCCCCAAGCATGTAAAGCACACCCTTAGAGAGCTTCATTCCACCATGATTCCATCCCTGATTTCCAGTTTACGGTCAGCCATTGCAGCCAATTCGATATTGTGAGTGACCAAGACAAACGTTTGGCTAAGCTCGTCTCTCAATTCAAAAAAAAGTTGGTGCAACTCATTGGCATGCTTGCTGTCCAAGTTACCGCTCGGCTCATCTGCTAATACGACCGCCGGATTGTTAATGAGCGCACGTGCTACCGATACACGTTGCTGCTCACCACCGGAGAGTTCAGAAGGCTTGTGATGTAAACGTGCTTCGAGTCCCAAACGATCGAGTAGCCGCGTGGCAGCATCTGTGACCTCCTTCTCGTTTCGCTTGGCAATGAAGCCCGGCAAGCAGACATTTTCAAGCGCTGAAAATTCGGGCAGAAGGTTGTGAAATTGGAAAACGAAACCGAATGATCGATTGCGCAAAGCCGCTAGCTGACTGTCAGATCGACTAAACATAGATGTGCCATCCAAGGTCAATTCTCCATGATCCGGCCGATCCAAAGTGCCAAGCACGTACAACAATGTGCTCTTTCCTGCTCCTGAAGCACCTACAATGGAAACCACTTCACCCTTCTTTATTTCCAGATTGACTCCCTTTAGAACCGGAAGTGCACCATACGATTTCTGAATACCTGTTGCCTTTAGCATGGGGCAAATATAGAGCGATCGGGCACACACAGGGGAAATGGTCGCTTCATCCTTTGCTTAAAGAAATTGAACCTTGTAGATTCGCCAAATAAATCATCAACCCATGAATATTCACGAATACCAGGCCAAGCAAATTCTGAAATCTTACGGAGTAACAATACAGGAAGGTATAGTAGCTGAGAACCCTGATAAAGCTGTGGAAGCAGCCAAGGAACTGCATCGCGAAACAGGAACCGGCTGGTATGTGATCAAAGCACAAATTCACGCTGGAGGCAGAGGCAAAGGCAAGGTGAAAGAAACCGGCTCAAATGGTGTGGTTTTAGCCAAAAGCATGGACGAAGTGCGGCCTAAAGCAGCAGGCATTTTGGGTGGCACCCTAGTGACCCATCAAACAGGCCCTGAAGGCAAGCATGTCAACAAAGTGTTGATTGCGCAAGACGTCTACTATCCGGGACCGAGCGATCCGAAGGAATATTACATGTCTATTTTGCTGGATCGAGCAACCGGTCAAAATGTGATTATGGCCTCTACTGAAGGAGGCATGGACATTGAAGAAGTGGCCGAGCATCATCCCGAAAAAATTGTAAAAGAGTGGATAGACCCTGCTGTAGGATTGCAAGGATTTCAATCGCGAAAGGTGGCCTTTGCATTAGGCCTTGAAGGTGAGGCTTTCAAAGGCATGGTGAAATTCATTCACTCGTTGTACAATGCTTTTCAGGGTACTGACTCCTCTATGTTTGAAATCAACCCTGTCCTCAAAACATCAGACAATAAAATATTGGCCGTAGATGCCAAGGTAAATCTGGACGACAATGCACTCTATCGCCACAAGGACTTGGCTGAATTGCGCGACATCACCGAGGAAGATCCTGCTGAAATTGAAGCCGGTGAGCATGGCCTGAACTACGTGAAACTAGATGGCAATGTAGGCTGCATGGTGAATGGAGCCGGACTGGCCATGGCCACCATGGACATCATCAAATTGTCTGGTGGAGAGCCTGCCAACTTCCTAGATGTGGGTGGCGGTGCAAATGCGAAGACTGTTGAGGCTGGGTTCAGAATCATTCTAAAAGACCCTAATGTAAAAGCCATTTTGATCAATATTTTTGGAGGAATCGTGCGGTGCGACCGTGTGGCCACCGGCGTGGTGGAGGCTTACAAAAACATCGGAGACATTAAAATTCCGATCATCGTGCGCTTGCAAGGCACCAACGCCGAAGAGGGTGCGCAGATTATTGAAAATTCAGGATTGAAAGTGACGTCCGCCATCGTACTCAAAGACGCAGCTCAAAAAGTACGGGAAGTGTTGGCTTAAGATCGCCCCATTGAAATCAACACGAGCCATCCGCTAACGGATGGCTTTTTTTGTATATTGCGCGCTAATTTGATTTATTAAAAGCCATGAGAATCACCTACTTATTCACGTTTCTTCTCGTACTGTCTGTTGCGCATACCAGTTTAGGACAAGCAAAAACCTACGGTCAAGTGTACTATTCTGTGAAAAACGGGAATGACTGGGGCGGGCTAATCAAAACAGCGTATGCAGTGAGCCTAACGAATTCGGAAGAAGGTCTTTATCAACTTACGATGAGCGGAACGGACAATACAATGACCATCAAATTCGAAGCAATGAACAGCGAAGGACGCGCATTTCACGCCGTGAGCAAGCTTCACAAAATAAGTTGGAAGGGTCCGGCAGGACAAACTGAGATCAACTGGGTGTTTTTGAATAAAAACGTGGCGGAAATATTCACCAATGGCATGAAGCCTTGGGATTTAGAGTTGCAATTTGCTGATGGAACGGCCGTGAAGTATTACATGAGCCAGAAATACTGAGCGTTTCAGGGTGTAAACCCAATAACCAGAATATCATCATTTTGACGGTTTGAGCCTGTCCAATCGGCTAAAAATTCCTCAACATGTTCCTTTTGGCTCGATACCGGGTAGCGCTGTATGGTTGCTAGGTGTTGGCTAAATTCGGCCATATTCAATTTTTTGAAGGAAGTACCACCAATTAAATTGTAAACGCCCGAACTGCACAGGTAGAAAGATGAAGTGTCTGTATCGGTCAGCGCAATTGAACTGTACGCCGTTTTAGATGCACCTGTATCTCCCACTTGGCGCTTCTCCCCTTCGATCACGCGCACACCATCTCTAGCCGCCTGGATCAAATTCATATTTGCGCCGGCAAAAGACATCTCCTTTGTGATCAAGTTCACTTTCACAATGCCAATGTTGGCATTGGTGTTCAAGAGAATATTGTTCTTATTATTAAATCTCGACTGCACTTCACCGTGCACAAATTGCAAGATGGAACCGGGATAATCTATGGCGTACTCATTGACCATGCGCTTGAGGGCGTTCATGTAAATGCGGATCATCATGTGCGCCAGATGCCCTTCGCCCACACATGTAAACAACGCTAGATAAACATCGTCTCCTCGCTCGTGTAGCCAAAAACCATCACCACCTACCCTACCCTTCGGTTTGTTGATAACGAATGCATAAGTAAAGAAATCAAGCAGCGTATGCTCGGGCGGCAAGCCGGAGAAATAATTACGCCTCGTCTTGTCTTCAATCTTGTCTAGATTTAGAAGCCAATTTGACTTTGGGTCTTGCTGCTTATTTATATTTCCCTCTATCATCATCCCTTATTCTAATCCTAATACAACAAAAGCCTCGTGGTTGTTCCACTGAATCGGAATTACATAAATAGAAACATTTTCAGGTATTTTCAATTCCTTGGGCATCCCCTCAAAAACGATGGGCACGGAAATCATGAAATTGGCACCCAAATTAGCCCGCACATTTCCTGCGACCACATTGGATATCTCACCTGCCATGTCCAAAATATCCTCATCTGACGGATCGTCAATGCCAATAAACATGTGAATCAAATCACCGAACATCTCGCGATTAGCAGAAATGTAGACAAAACCTTTGCGGCTCCCCGAAATCGCAATCATGCCTGTGTAATCCTTGAGTAGCAAGCCATTGGCTTCCTTCAAATAAGGTACCCGAATGTTCGAATCGATTTCGGTCAAATGCTTGAAATAGTTGTTTACCGAATTGATAAACAGATTACATGTTGCCTCGAACTCTTCCTTCCTACTCTCCATTTCGCTTCAATAATTTATTGAACGATCGCTCCAAATCCTCTGCGCTCACGGGCTTGTATAAAAAGCCTCGGGCACCTTTATCAAGGGCAATGAGTCCGGTCAGTTTATCGGAAAGTGCTGTTATAATCATCACTTTACACGACGGATGAATTTTCATTATTTCTTCCAAACACTGGATGCCGTTCATCTCAGGCATAGTTATATCCAGCGTGACCACATCGGGTTTTTCCTGCTTTACCAATTCCAGCGCTTCCACGCCATTAGACGCTTGCCCGATAATCTCCAAATCATAGTTCGCAAGATTTTTTTCAATCGTGCGCCTCATTATTGAGGAATCATCCACTATAAGCAATCGTTTCTTCATTCTTGCTCTAGTTTTTCTCCTGTATTTGGAAAGATAATCGTCAAACCAAACGATTTACCCTTTTCGTATGAAAGGGTATACCTACCACCAAAGTCAGCCACGATTGATTTCACCAAATGCATCCCTTGTCCCCTTCCAGCGTGCTTATTCGATTTCTCGGATGTGGAAAAGCCTTCCATGAAAATCAACTCAGCTAACTGTTGATCGGTCATTTTATCCAATTCATAACTTACCACCAATCCTTTGTTTAGTGCCTTCAGTTTAATCTCCTGCAGATCCAAACCGGCTCCATCATCACTATATTTGATCACCAAATCGTCGGTGGCTGTTTTATCTAATTCAATAACGATATCGCCCTTGATGACCTTTCCCAAGGTGATTCGCGTACTCGGCGCTTCTATACCATGTATGATCGAATTGCGAATTAGCTGAATCATTACGTCCTTGAAAGGCTCCACGTATTTTTCAGGTATGGACAGATTTTTCTCATTTTTAAAATTCACCTCTACGTTTTTGCCCACCTCCTTACTAATAAGCTCGGCTCCACGCTCCAGGGCATCTACCACCATAATATTCGATACGGAATGACCCTCAGTTGGGAATTTCTTATAGATGCTCACGATTTTGTAGAGCATTTCAGAAATGTCGGCAATCATCCGGTCGGCTTCATCTATCTCGTAGAGAACCGCCAAGAAATCTTTGCCCCGCAATTGTCTGTTTTGGAGCCCTGAAATCGTCTCCTCAATTTCATGGAATTTGTTGGACATCAAGTCCATACCGATCACCACGGCATTGCCCTTCAGGTTATGAATGACATCCATGGTGAAACTGAGCAATTCACCGAAATCCGCCTTGTCATGTTGCTCGTATCGCTGCGAAATACTCTTGAGCATTTTGCGTGAATTGTGCAAAAATCCGCGCAAAATAGACGGATCAATTTTCAAAATGCTCAATACGCGCTCGGTCTCCTGCTGCTTCTTCTTCTCGGCCTCATCCAAGTGCTGCTGCAACAAGATAGATTCAGTCTCGTCCGAAACGGTGACCATTACCTGCTGAATCTTGGCTTCTCTATATACTCGAGTGAATTCGACTCGGATGTACTTGGTGGATACGACACCCTCTTGCTCGGTATGGATCTTCACTTGATCAATCGGGTTCAATTGGTTTACCACATCTTCATCCATGTCTTCGTTAAAGAGATGGCGCATGAACATTTCCAAAGCTTCCAATTCGCGCGGCAGGATCAAGGGACGCATGAAATTGGCAAAGTTTTCACCTGCGATTCGGTCATTGCCGAAGATGCCTTTCATGGCTTTGGAGTGAAACTTTGATATTTTGAAATCTTTATCCAATAGGAAGATACCTTGTTGGATATTTTCGAACACCACCATGGAAACACGATAGATGTTTTCGTAAAGGAACTTCGCCTTGTCACGCTGCTGGCGCAGGGCGTGGTGCGACTTCCTTATTTCTAATACCATCTGATTGAATGTCTTGGCATATTGGCCCAATTCATCCTTCGAATCGATCAGCACCTTTTGCGACAAGTCGCCGGACGAAATCTTCTTGGTGAAGTCATCCAATATTTTCACATTCTTGAGCACGTTGGTGGCCAAGGTGGACATCAGCCAAAAAGTGGCCAATCCGATGAGAATGTCCAAAACCAAAAAGGACCAGAACTTCTGCATGGCCTCCACAGCTATGTCGTCGGTGCGCGTCTGGATGCGATCCGACATGACGTCCTCTAATTCCTTCAATAGGTTGATCTGCTCGGTGCTGACATCATACCAATGAGCAGGGCTTTCGGCAAGTGAATCATTTTGAAAAAGCACCTGACGCATGCGCTTCACCTCGGTGATCGCATCACCCGCCAAAATATTCTGATACAGATTGTTAGATTCTACATCGGCGATGATCCGAAAGGCTTCAAAGTACGATTCCTGGTTGGCAACAAGCGTGGTAAACTGATTGTAAAGCGCAAAATCCAAATGACTCAGGGAGAATGCTTGCGTGCCGATAGCTCGCTCCATACTGGCATTTTCCTTGGCTTTGAGGAAATAAATGATGGCATGTACTTGCTGCGCTATTTGCTTGTCTCGTGTTTCGTCGATCAGGCGGATGACGGTATTGAGCGCAGCATTGTTGATGGCCGAAAAACTCTCGATGGATAGCTCGGACGAAATCTCATGTCCATCAATACTGGCTCTGAGTGCCTTGAGCTTCTTGAACCAAACATTGAGCTGATCCAAATCGGCTTGATGCAAGCGCACCAAATCCTTGAGGTCTCCGGAAGCGATTTCATTAAAATATTGATTGAGGGTGCTGTCTGTCTTGCCGCGTTGAAAATTCAATTCATCGCTAAAGGATTCTCCCTGATTGGACAAAAAGCCGGACGAAATGCTGCGTTCCTTTTGCAGTTCGTGAACGACGTGGTTGATTTCTATTCCTACTTTTATGGCTTTGTTCAGGCGTTTTGAATCATAATAATCGACATAATGATGCTTGATTTGAAGGAAATCAAACACCATAACGATGATAATGAGCGGCAATACAATAACCGCAAACTTCTGTCGGATCGGCAGGTTGTATAAATTTTTGATCATTCTTTTGATGTGGCGCGCTTAGTTCAGGAAATTACCCGATTTACTACAGAGACCAAGTCTTCTTCTGTAAAAGGTTTCACTATATACTCGGAGGCACCCAAGGACAGTCCCTTGTTCACCACCGTTTGTTGGCCCACGGCGCTCACCATGATCACTTTTGATTCTACTCCTTCGTCCTTCAATACTTTGAGTATTTCAAAGCCCATCATGTCAGGCAGAATATTGTCTAACGTGATCAGGTCAGGCTGCAGCTCGATAGCCAAGTCAATGGCTTGCTCGCCATTTTGTGCCTCCCCAACGACATTGAAACCGGCTCCTGTCAGGGCAGATTTTATCAATGACCTCATGTAGATGGAATCGTCCACAATCAACACACTCTTGCTCATAATTATATTCTCAGTTTAGTAAGTAAGTTTCAGTCAAACAAATGCAATTACACCAATCCCTTAATCTTATCGACAAATTTATCTTGGAATACCCACACAAAGTCCGGCGAAATATCCAATTCCTTGCCGTGAAACACCGCCTTGAAATGAATAACCGAATCAAAATCTGTTGACTCTGACTCAAGAAACGCGTTCACGTCATTGGCTTTAATTACCGACAAGGAAGGCACCTTTCCGTAAATCTCCACACCCAAAAAATTGGAAAATTCGGTTATAACCGCACCAGCCACCATGTTATCAATTTCTGTCAAAAAGCCCAGCTTCATCAACACACTTTCGTTTGAATCATCAAAAGTAACGTGATCAGGCAAACATGCCTTGTACAGCTTCGTCACTTCCTGCTCCGAAAAAAGGAGGTGGCTTATACCTTTCAACTCACCCATCAGTTCTGTCTTGATAATGTGCACATCTCCTTCTCCACCTTCATAAAACCGATGCACTCCCGGTTCCTCATTGTAGTCAATTTTTTGGATGGTGATGGGGCTTTGAAGGATTTGCTCCATTGACGACTTTGCCATTGAAAGACCATCAAATATCAATTTGCTGGCCACCTTCATTTCATTTTCATTCAAACTGGAGATCATATGAGGTTGGGTTGGTGAGTAACGAGGTACAAGATAGCTTAGGATGAGGACAAATCAATTAAGGGTTTTTACGTAATCCACACTAATCTTTCGTAAGATTCTGAATTATTTTGAGCAATTCTTCATCCTTGAAGGGCTTCACAATGTATTCGCTCGCACCGTTAGCCAACCCCTCGGCGATAGCCGACTGCTGCCCCACCGCGCTTATCATGATGATTTTAGTGAGGCCTTTGTGGTGCCGGAGTGCCTTCAAAACATCTACTCCGGTCATGTCCGGAAGTACATTGTCCAGCGTGATGACATCCGGGTTTAACTCCATGGCCATGTCAATGGCTTGCTCGCCATTGGCTGCAAGACCAACCACTGTATAGCCGTTATTTTCAAATGTCGCTTTTAGCTGTGTTCGGATGTAGGTAGAATCGTCAACAATCAGTATGCGCATAGCATCAATTATTTAAAGTTTTGCACTGGTTTTTTTCTATAAACTCGCGTCTTCACATCGAATAAATCGAAGAGTGCTTTGCCGTAATCGGGCATGATATCATAGTAACCTATGATAAGGTATCCATCATCTTTTAGGCTACCATGGAGCATATCCAACACGCGCTTCTTTAATTTATCGTCAAAATAGATCATTACATTGCGACAGAGCACAATGTCAAACCGATCGAGCATCGGGTCTGTCACCAAGTTGTGTCTTTTGAAAAGAACGTTGTTTTGGTACTTAGATTTTATCAGCGCATGCTTGTCGAAATAGTCAAAATAATCCTCAAGGCGCTTATTTGGGAAGAATTTGAGAAAGGGTACCAAATACATTTTGAGTACTTCCAACGGATAGTGACCTTTCACCGCCTTGCGAAGCGCGGTGGCACTCAGATCAGTGGCGGTAAGGCGCGCATTGGTGAGCAAACCGGCCTGCTCCAGCACAATAGCCATGGTGTAAACCTCCTCTCCTGTGGAGCACCCCGCATGCCATATTTTCAGTGCTTTGCCTGAATATTCCGGCAAGATGTGATCGCGTAGTTTGATCCAAACATCCGGATTACGAAAGAGTTCCGTGAGATTCACCAAGAGGTCATCTATGGCGTTTAGAAAAAATTCTTTGTCACGCAGCACCATGGACCACAGCTCAATGAGGTTCTCCATTTTGTGCTTCATCATGAGCCGAGCTATGCCACGCTTGAGTGAAGTACGCTCGTAATTGGTGAAATCCAACCCATACCGATTATTGATCGCTTGCATGAGCGCTGCAAGCTCTTCATCGCTGATCATATCGGGTCCCACCACCGCCATGCTATTCGCTTTGAGATCCGGTCAGGTAGAGTACGTCCATCAGTGAAGCCACATCCACTACCGGACAAACATTGCCGGAACCCAAAATGGTGGTGCCGCTGAGCAACCGGCTGGTATCCATCGGTGGGGGCAGCTTCTTCTCTATTATTTCCTTCTGCCGATGCAGTCTGTCCACCACAAGTCCCAGCTTACGGCCCGAATGAGTGGCCATTATCACGCTCAGTCGCTCCTCATCCTCTATGGCGTGATAGCACGCCTGAAGCACGCCATCACCCAATATGGTCCCGAGATCGGGCAGATTCAACAAATCCTTTAAAAAGACGATGGACACGGTCTGATCTTGGTAATTGATCATGAGGCCATTGCTGATTTGATGGATATCGGCCTTGTTGAGATAAATGACCGATTCGATATAAGCCAATGGTATGGCATATTCATGCTGACCAATTTCAAAAAGCAGGGCGGCCTTCAGTGCCAAAGAGGACGGCAGCACCAAGTGAATGGAGGTTCCCTTGCCCAATTCCGTATCTACCAGCACCTGCCCACCGATCGACTCCACGGCGCGCTTCACCACATCCATACCAACGCCTCTTCCGGATAATTCACTTACGGTATCCGCACTGGAAAATCCCGGTTCAAAAATGTAGCGAATGATTTCTGGATCGCGCAGCTTATCGGCCACCTCTGCCGAAATCATCATTTTCTCCACTACTTTCTTCCGAATCTTTCGGGTGTCAATACCTTGACCATCGTCGGATACAGTGAGCACCACTGTGTCCTTCTCATGCCGTGCCTCAAGCGTCACCGTTCCTTCAGCAGGTTTATTTGCTTGTTTGCGTACCTCAGCCGATTCAATCCCATGACTGACCGAATTGCGCACCAAATGGATAAGCGAATCACTAATAATTTTCAGAATGTTGCGGTCGATCTCCACCTCCGTGCCCTTCAGTACGAGCTTCACATCTTTGCTCACTGAAGTGGCCGCATCTCTCAGGATGCGATGGAATTTATTGAACATGAATCCCATCTGCACCATGCGAATATTCATGATGCTGTAGTGCAGATTGGACGATATACGCTTGAGCCCTTCAAACTCCAAGGTGCTGCCCCCCTCCGCTCCGTAGACGGCTATCAATCGGTCCCGCTCGATGACCAACTCTCCGACCATATTCAGTAGATCGTCCATTCTACGAACAGGAATTTGGATGGAATCCGAGAAACTGATGGTGGCCGAATCTTCCTCTTCCGCCACTTCGGCTACCGGTTGCTCTTCTTGCGTTGGTGCAACTTCGGCGGGTGCCTCTTCTTTTGCTTCTCCACCTTCAAGTGCATTTTTGAGATAAACCGACAGCTTGGTGCGGATGCCATGATAACTCACCTTCTCACCGGATTCCACAGCACGAATCAATTCGCCTAATTTGTCATTGGCTCTAAAAAGTGCCTGAATCAACTCAGACGTGAGCGTAATTTTCTTTTCACCCAACGCCCCAAAAACATCCTCAATGGTGTGCGTGAGGGTGGCAATGTGCTCATAGCCCATGAGCATAGCGTTTCCTTTGAGTGTGTGGACGATACGAAATATGCCATTGATGGCATTTTTGCTTGACGGATCTTTCTCCAACTCAATGTACAAGTTGTTCAGAATCTCATAATTTTCATGAGCTTCCGTAAGGAACAAATGACGGTATTCTGCTTCTTTAGATTCCATCACAATTGATTGACGATGTAGTCCCCTATTTCTTTAATATCCAATGAAATGCGCACGGCCCCCTGTTCTACGGCCACTTTTGGCATGCCGTAAATAATGCAGCTTTCCTTGTCTTGAGCGATGGTGAATCCCCCTGCTTCTTTGATCGCCTTCAGGCCGTCCACCCCGTCTTTACCCATACCTGTCAAGATGACCCCCACAGCTTTGTCGCCATAGGTGGCCGCCACACTGCGCATGAGGGCGTTGATGGAAGGGTTGTTGTATTCACGATAGACCGTTTCATCAAAATCCACGATGAATTTGGTGCCTGCCTTTTGAATGACCGTGTTGGCATGCCCCGGACACACCATGACCGTGCCGGGTGCGGGAGACATGGACCTAGCGGCCACTACCACATTGAGGTCGGTGAGGGTGTTGAGTCGATTGACAAACGGCGTGATAAACATGGTGGGCATGTGCTGACACACGATCACGGGTACATTGAAATCAGCCGGAAGATCCGTAATGACCTGTTCGATGGCAGATGGGCCGCCTGTGGAAGCGCCGATAACGAGCAGATCAAAGTTTGCTTTCTTTTTGCTTCTCACAACCTTCTTCTCCGTCTTAGGGTCCGGCAGGGTACGAGGCTTGGCGCGCGCAGCTGCTTTTATTTTGCTGATAAGTTCCGAGTGCATGGATCGCATTTTGAAGTTGTTGCGATCCGGTTTGTTCATATAGTCTACCGCACCAAATTTCAGTGCTTCGAAAATGGGGTTCAGGTCAGTATTTCCGACCGAACTAAGTATGAGGATGGGTGTTGGCTTTTCGGCCATTATTTTCTTCACGGCGAACAGCCCGTCATAGTCAGCCATGTTGAGATCCAGCAGCACCACATCGGGGGTGAGCTCTGCCGCTCGACCGGCTGCCTCCAGGCCATTCACAGCCGATCCTATCACCACAAGTTCTTCATCCTCCTGGATAAGGTCAGTCAGCAACAGCCGCATGAATGCGGAATCATCTACGACCAATATCTTGAGGCGTCTCTTTGTCACTTTTCTTCGCTTTTTACTAATTCGTCCGGAACAACCACTGCTTTGTCACTATTGATCAATTCCTCAATATCCAGATAGAAAACCAATTTTTCATTGACACTCACCAGCCCTTTCACAAAGATTTCATCGCGGGACGTACGCTCGAGTGCCTGAAGAGAGGCCGTGATGCTTTTACCCGGCACCTTGATGGATCGAGGTAAGTCTCGGAGCAACAAACCGAGGGGCTGTTTGGTGCTGCGTAAGATCAATGTGAAAGGTGATTCGTCAGAGGTGGCGATGCGCAGTTTTTCACCCAAATCCATCACCATCATGGTGGCCTTTCGTACTTGGATCATGCCTTTGAAATAGGACGGCATGCCCGGTACCCGTGCAATGGATGGTGTGGCTATGACCTCCTTTACGGCGGCTATATCCACGGCAAATTCCTCATTTCCAACATCGAAAAGAATCAACTGCACTTGCTTATCGGCCAATGCGGCTATTTCCTGTTGATAACGCTGGCGCAGGGCCGTTCGGTTGGCCAATGATTGCGCGGTGATATAATGAAATAAGCTACCGGTGAATGAAGAGGGTGACTTCCGCTCACGCTGAGGCTTATCCTTTTTGGCTGAAATCAATTTCTTCTTTTCAGGCTTCACAGGTTTATTGCCCGATTGCTCCCCTTTGGTTTCATCCGGGATCAATTTTTCTTTTTTTAAGTTTCTTCCCAGTGCCATCAGTGTGTGAGCGTTAAAAATTCATCGGCAAACTGCAAATAATCCACTGCGCTACTCGATTTGGGCTTGTAGGCGATGACGCTTTTTCCGAAAGAAGGCGCTTCTGAGGCCTTCACATTGGCGCGAATTTGACTACTAAAAATCGGAACGGAATAGTTACCCAAAATGTACTCGTGTACCTCCTGGCTCAACTTCCTGCGATTGTCCACCATCACGGGTAAAATCCCGGCTATTTTCAATTTCTTTTTAAAAGCCGATTTCACCTTATCAATGGTATTCACAATTTGATCTAACCCCTGCAAGCTGAGTACTTCCATTTGCATGGGAATGATCACCTGATCGGCAGCCAGCAGGGCATTTAATGTGAGCACCGAAAGCGACGGAGGACAATCAATCAGTACAAAATCCATTTCTTTCTGCTCTTTGAGCGCCGCTCGAAGCACCTGCTCCCGCTGCGCCGATGCGGCCAACGAAAGCTCCGCATCCGCCAGTAGATTGTTGGCTGGCGCCACATACATACCTTCCTGATGTACCAAAATATCTTTTAAGTGTTTATCGCCAAGTAACACATCGGCCATGCTCCCTCCCGAATCATCAATGCCGAGGCTGTAGCTCAGGTTGCCCTGAGGATCCAAATCAACCAAAAGTACCTTCTTCCACTTTTTCGCCAAGGCACTGCCCAGGCTGATGGTGGTGGTGGTTTTTCCGGTACCTCCCTTTTGGTTGATGACAGCCACTACGATCATGAGTTGTCGCGTTTGGCTGAAAGTTTAAACTTACCTACGCGCTCCTTGAGTTCTGTGGCGATCTCGGTCACGCGCTCTGATCGCTGGGTGTAGTTTTCCATACCGGCTGAAAGTTCGGTAGCGGAACTTGCCACTTCCTCAGTTCCGGCAGCTGTCTGTTCGGCTATCACCACAATGCCCTCTGTGATGCTCACTACATTTTTGATGCTCTCCATTTGCCCTTTGGCTGCATTCAGGATTTGCTCTGAAAGTTGCAGCGTTTGCATAGAAGAAGCGGCAATTTCCTTAAACGCCTCCGAGGCATCCACTGAGGCAGTTTCACCTCCTTTTATGCTTTCGCTCATCACGGCAATCATCTTTGCCGCTGCTTGGGTATCGTTCTGCACATCGGTCACCAATTTTTCAATTTCACGAGCAGACGTTCTAGAGTCTTCTGCCAATTTCCTGATTTCTTCGGCTACCACGGCAAACCCCCTACCTGCATCCCCTGCTTGGGCTGCTTCGATGGCCGCATTCAAAGCCAATAAGTTGGTTTGTGAGGCAATATCCGTAATGATACCCAGCACCCGTGTAATCTCCTTGGATCGTTCGGTCAAAACTTTGATCGACTCATTGGTATCGTTGGCAAAAGCGCGGATGTCCTTCATACTGAAACCTACCTTATTCACCATCTTCAACCCCTTATCTGAACTCTCGGCTCCTTTTTGTGCCGCTGAATTGATCTCTTCGGCCTGATGTCCCATTTCATTGGCCGATCGTAAGATGCTCTCCACCAAGTTGGAGGACTCATCCACCTTGCTCACCTGATTTTGGGCACCACTGCTCATTTGGGCTATCGCCGAGGCGATCTCCCCTGTGTTGGTATTCATCTCTTCACTGGCGGCCAGCATTTCCATAGACGAGTCACCGATGATATTGGCATTGGTCACGATACCTCCTAGCAGTTCGTTGAGGTTGTCCAAAGCCTTGTTTAGGTTGTTGGCCATTTGCAGGATATCTCCTTTGGCATCCTCTCGGTACCGAACGGTCAAGTCTCCTTCGGCCATGGCGTCTACGAGCGTGTTGAGCGAATTGAATGGCGTACTGATGGAGACCAAGAGGTTGTTCATTGAATCGGTGAGATCCTTCCATGCGCCCATTTTACCTTCCGGGTTCATTCGGGCTGACAAATTGCCCTCAAATCCGGCCTGCTGAACAGTTTCCTTGGTTTCTTCAATGACGACTCGCAAATTGTTGCGCATCATAATCAGGGAGTTGCCCAGTACATCATTGTCACCGGCGCTTTGGAACGTGGCATCCAAATTACCCTCTCCTACTTTTCGTGAAAATTCTGCCTTCTTATTCAACTCATCCATCAGCATATTGACCGAATGAGCGATCTGACTCAATTCGTCTACTCCCTCCAAGCGTTGCTTTTTGGACGTATCTAAATTGCCCTTGGCTAGTTCCTTTAGAAGCGCGTTAGACTCATCGAGCGAGTTGGTAATGTTATTTGCCAAACGGCCGATCACAAAGGTTAAGAAAACCAATCCGGCAGCACCTCCGATAAGGGTCTTGATGAAAATATCGTCAAATGCATCGGTGATCTCAGACACGGGAACGATGATCGCCGCAGACCAAGGCGCATCTGTACGCCCAATGTTGATTGGGGCAAAAGACACATACACGTCTTCGCCAAAACTCTCGTCATAGGCAATGAACGGCTCTACTTCGCCTCGCATGATGCCGGCCTTCAAGTCAAAGTCCAAATCTTTCATCATGCTCAAACTGTCTAGCGGCAAGCTGAACATGGATAAGTCTTTGTGCGCGATGATGGTGCCGAGATTTGTGACCAAAAAAGCATACCCTTTTTTGTAATGAGGCACAGCAGACATTTCTTGGAAATATTTCACCGTCATGTCTGTGCCAATGACCCCTGCAAACTTGCCTTTGAAAAAATGAGAAGACGTGGGAGACACTCCGAGCAGTGAATCGCCGGATTCGGTGGAATAGTCATAATCTTCGTACCAGTACGGCTCAGACAACAATTCATGTCCGTCTTTGACATACCCTCTGCGCTTCATATTGATGTAAATTCCGCTGGTGTTGTCTGCTTCTAAATTGGCCAACTCCTGAGAAGACTGTACTTGCCCATTACGCATGTAAAAATTCGTACGCTCACGTCCATGCGGCCGATCCCATTTAGGATCAAGGGCTGTGAGTTCCCAGCTCATCCAAGTCGCATCGTATTTTGGATATGCCTTGAGTACATTGACCAATAGTTTGCGCCTGAGGCTGTCGCGAAGCGTCTTCGGGAGCCCCGTATACTCCTGCACCACCATGGACATCATCCGTGAAACAGCCATGTCTTCATTGAGCGTAGCTTTTATTTCGGAAGCCTTTTGCTCCGCATATGCGTCAGCCAAGCGCTTAGCTTCTTCTATCGCGTTTTGGCGCAGATTAAAGCTAATAAACCCCAACGTGACGGTATAAATCAGGATGGTCACCCCCAGGATGAACAGCATCATTTTTTTGCGGATGGTGAAATTCGTTAGCATAATTGACTCATTTTTGGCTCATGGCCGGTTGTTGGCTTTCATTTACAAATGTGGGACTTGTGATCATCTCGATGATATTCAGTTGAATAATCAGTCGCTCCTCTTTTTTGATCACACTCTTCAAAAATTCGCGCTTTTTGATGGTTTTCAGCATGGTAGCATTGATGTTTTCCTTCATGGATTCGCTGATGTAGAGCGTATCGGGCACATCCGGAATGGCAATGCAAATTTTAAAGACATCATGATTGAGCACGAGTAAAAACTTTTTGGTCTCCTCCTCTGCAGCATTTCTAAAAAAGATGGAGAGATCCAATACTCCGTAAACTGTACCGCGCACGTTGGCCATGCCCAAAATGTGCGACGGCATCTGAGGAATGGGTGTGAGTTGCCTCATCTTCACTACTTCTTTGGCTAGCGAAATAGGAATGGCATAAGAAGCAGCACCTGAACGAAACACGCACATAAGTTCTGTGGTTTCAAGGCCCTCATGCGCTTCATCGGCGAACATCTCGTATTGAGATTCCTCCGCATCCACCACCACTGGCAAGGGTATAGCTAACGCCGGAGTAGCGGCTGAGCTGCTCGATTTCTCTTTAACTGGTCGCTTGAGGTTACTTCCTAGTGCCACGGGAATGCTCAATTTAGAACGGAAAAATACCACATGCAAATGAGGAGGCCATGCGTATGTATATGTATTTCAAATTAGGCAAAATACCGCACAAAAATGGAGGCCACAGGAGAATATTGCCAAAGTGCGGGTGTTTAGAAAAAAAAAGGCCAAGACTCCTCTGTCCTGACCACCTGATTATGGGATAAATTTTGCGAATGATTACCGATCGTATTTCCTCAAACCAACCCAGCTACCTCCATTCACTACCTTGTATCCCTTTTTCTGTAGAAAACTTCTGGCAGAACCGCTTCGCATCCCTGAGGCACAACATGTGATTATCGGCTTATCCATTTTCAATTTGCCCAATTGGTTGGCTAACGTGTCCAATGGAATATTGATGGAATTTTTCAAATGACCACTTTGATACTCGCCTTTGGAACGTACATCTACGATGACCGCACCGGCAGCCAATAAATCAGCGATACTTTCTTTTGGTCTGGAACTAAAAAGATTAGATAGAAATGACATGGTTTTTTTCTAACAAAACTAGTCGGTCAAGCTATGAGGCAGTGTGACTATTGTTACACAGAGAGGGGCATAAAAAAGCCCGTCATTTCTGACGGGCTTTTTTCTAGTAGCGGGGACAGGACTCGAACCTGTGGCCTTCGGGTTATGAGCCTTAGCGCTATTGGTTTCATTTGATTCAAAACCTCTCAAAATTCCATAAAATCAACTTTTTGAATCCAAACTAAACCAGATAAAACCAAGATAAACCAACATTTGTTGTACCTATGTTGTACCCATTTCACAAAAATTTTCTATCTTTAAAGAACCAAAAATCATGTCAATATGGCTTCTTTAAAAGTCGTTCTTCGCCTAAACAAACGGAAAAAAGACGGGACTTGTCCAATTGCCATTCGTGTGACAAAGGACAGAAAGACCCGATACGTCTTCACTGGTCAATACATCCTCGAAAAGGACTGGACTCCTGAACTTGGAAGGGTAAAGAAATCACACCCCAATTCAGCTAGGCTAAACAATCTCCTGCTCAAGAAAATTGCGGAAGCCAACGACATGCTTTTGGAAGTTGAAACCTCAAAAGACAACATCTCCGCAAAAGAGATCAAAAATAAAATCAAGCGTAATGGAAAAACAGCTTCATTTTTTGAAGTAGCTGCTGAGAGGATTAGGAACTATCGAGCCAAAGGCACCTACTCCGTTGCGAACGCAGAGCAATCAATAGTCAATAATCTCATGAAGTTTACTAAAGGCAGCGACCTTCATTTTGAAGACATTACCCCTGCCTTTCTAGAGCGATACAAGGTTTTTTGTTTTATTGAGTTAGGCCAAAAGAGCAAACGCACAGTTACAAACCAGCTCATCTTCATTCGAACTATTTTCAACATTGGGCTCAAGCAAGGTGTAGCCAATATTAAGCACTACCCCTTTGCTGGTGACAAAGAGAAAATTCGCATTGGTTCAGGCTTGAAAATCGGTCTGACCAAACAGGAGGTTGAGCGAATTGAAAACATCGAACTTGAGACGGAAAGCCAGATTTGGCATACCCGCAACATTTGGCTTTTCGCCTACTATTTTGCAGGGATCAGGATATCAGATGTTCTTAAACTTACAGTATCCGACTTCAAAGATGACAGGCTTTACTATGTTATGAACAAGAATGAAAAGCCTATTTCATTAAAAATACCCGACAAGGCAAAAACCATCTTGGAACGATACAATGTTAATAGACTATCAAAGAACGACTTCATTTTTCCTTATCTCAGGGAAGCCAAAATCCATGATAAACGTGATATGTTCGTCAAGAGTAGGAACGCAGCTCGTTTGATCAATAAGTACCTAAAAAGAATTGCTGAGATTTGTGAAATCGATAAGAACTTGTCCAATCACATTGCGAGGCATACTTTTGGAAATATTGCGGGTGATAAGATTCATCCTCTTATGCTACAAAAACTCTACAGGCATTCCGACCTTAAAACGACGATAAATTACCAAGCCAACTTCATTCACAAAGAAGCCGATGAAGCACTTGATAGCGTAATTGGATAGCATAGCTTTTACCTACTTATGTTGGGCTTTGAGTTAAAGCGGAAGTTGCCTAATTGGATTAGAGAGCCATTTTATTAAGTATTTCTCTGTTCAAATTTTACTCTGACGCTCATTACAACTGATTATCCCTGCTTGAATTTAACTAAAGCGTAGTTTTCCTTATTCTTACCCCATACTTTTCCAGCTTTAAATACAACGGCTTCTACAATGTAATCATTGACCCTACGTCCGGTCTTTAAAGTGGTGAAGTGATCTGGAGTGATCCTAAACTGCATCACCTGATTGATGGTCTTTGTAACTTCGTTGTTCTTGTCGATGGTAGTGCTTACCACATCGGTTAGATGTTGACCGATCATCTGCGAAGCCCATTCATTAGTACTATAGTCGGAGTTGCTGCAAAAATATTTGAGGTTTAAATTCCCCAGAATTCCTTTTGCCCTAGCTTCGGGTTGATTGTCCCCCATGACGTAAAACAGGTTATTGATGTTTTGAGTGATATAAGTTGTTGCAACCCATGAGCTACGCGCTGTATCTTGAAAACGACCGTCGGATTGATTGTAGAACAATTGGTATTCATCCACCCACAAAGCAACCGGAATAGGATTGACTTCTTTAGAGATATCCCGCCTCTCCATGGCCGACTGAAATACCGATTTGTAAATCGTGGCAGCATACGCGCCAGCAAGACCAAATTCTTTAATCGGAAAATCTATAACGATGATCTTGTTTTTAAGATATGTATTTTCAGGTTTGAGTTCTTCGCTCAAGCCGTTGGAGAATTGTCCTCTAAGAATACCTCTATTCAGAAAAGGATCTATTGTGCCCATGAAACTTTCAATAATGATGCTTGTTGTCTTTTCTCCTATTTTTGGAAGAGTCTCAAGCCAGTAGTCCAGAGCCATTTCGGCGTCACTTACATCCTCCGGATCACTGAATTCATTACGATCCAACCTTCCACGGATTTTTTCTATAGTGCGAATGAAATAATCTGACTCAATGAGCCAATCCAGTTCCCGTCTTGCATCTTCACGCTCCTCCAAAGAAATTTCATCATCTGTGATAATTTTGTATTTAATTGATTTGTAGTGTTTTAAATCCTCAGCCCTGAAAGAAGAAGATACAATTCGTTGCATGTTCTTAATGCTAACTTCTTCTCCTGCCATTTGTAATGTAGTAACCGAACTACCAATGATCCGCTTTACACTGTTCTCCCAGAATTGCTCATCCTTTTTGCTCTGGCCACCGGAGTTAAACAGGTGATTTTGTTCATTTAGATTCTTAAGAATGTTGGTAACATTTAGAACATCACCAGCACCCTCCCCTTCTCGTTTCATCTCATACTCAAGAAAGTTAAATTTCAGTCCGCTTTGTTTATTGAATATCACGAGATCATTTTGGCGGCCTACCGATCTTGCGTACTCCTCCCATCGCTGCCGTTCATCTGGTTTGGCACATAGCACAACAAATCCGAAATTGCTTTTGAGCATTGCAAGTGCAATATGTTTTCCAGGACCGGATGACTTTCCCGATCCCGTACTTCCCGTAATCAAAGTCCCTTCAACGGCATCCGCCCAAGTGATTTCATTATCATTCCCAGGAACTTTGTAGAGAACTTGATCAAGAAGGGATTCAGGATCGTTATCAATCGATGATTTTTTCCCAAACAGATTCATAATTCAAAGGGTTTAGGGTTTATCGTTCTCTCTCCATTTCTTCTTCCTTACTTTTATCGAAATCCCTAGTAAGGCTGTTATGCTTCGAATAATACTGCTTCGCCTCTTTTAAAATTTCGTTCCGACGCTTCTGATCTTCTTGTTCTCGCTGCTCTTTTATTTTCTCATAGCTTGCTTGTGGCAAACCTGACCTAACCCCTTGAGCGTAGTATATGTCGGTCTTGGCACGCTTTTCCTGCGACTCTCTGATCTCTCGATTATACTTTTCCCTTAGGCGTTGTATGGCGAAGAATTGCTCTTTTTGATTTCCAATCTTTGAATAGTTTTCAAGACGCTCATTCAATTCCTCATGTGACAGATTTACATCCTTGATGTCCTTCTGATTGTCATTTTTATCCTCCATAAAAATTGAGTTTTAAGTTTGTTAATTCTCATTTGTCTACGGCTTTCCCCTTAATTGTAATGCTCCCGATGAAAACCGAGCCCTCACCGTCGTCTTTTTGAGAAAGGCTTTCTCTTAACCAGGTGATGCGTTCTTTGGTAAGGTTATCTTCGACCACACCAAGGTTTCTCCCCATGATGCTAATGTGAAGTTCATAAGCCATGATCGTTAATTCCTTACCGGCATTCAGATTGAATATCGGCAGCAAGGAGTACGGAAAGCTAAATACCTCGCCGCTACGCAGCTGAATCCGAAAACGCTTTGGCAAATCACTCTCAGGAGCAACTTCATAGTATTGCCTCGTTACCTTTATCGACTGCTGCGAGAAACCATTCTCCTCCGAGCCATTAGCGACTACGGTCGAAAACTTTTCCTGGAGTCGGTTTTTGCCGTTGTTTACTTCTTTCATGTTCTTTGATCTTTTCGTTCAAATTCCTGTGGTGAGTTCTTTGCTTTTGTTCAAGCAATCGCCGCTCATGACCGTCAGCGATTTCTCGTGCCGTCATTCGCTCATTATTCCGTGTAATAGACTTTTTGAGTTCATTTTTATCGGACGTATAGACCGACACTGAGTGTGTGCCACGACTTATAGAGACGTAGAATTGTTGCTGGCTTGAAGCCGAGAATGAAACATCGGACTGTGCGATAAAAACATCACGCGCATCTTTCCCTTGACTTGAATGAGAGGTGGAGACATAGCCATGCGTGAGGTGCATCATATCCCTAGCAATTGTCTTTCCGTTGCTGAGCTTTATATCACCGGCTTTGCTGAAGCCTAAGACGTTATAGCTATTTCCGTTGTTCAGCTTGGTATCCTCTTTGGATTTTGAATTGCGAGTTATCCTGATGAGATCGCCTTTGGCGATTTCAGTTTGGGTCTTTTGGTAGACATCAAAGTATTGAGCGGATTGATGAGGCAGGTTAGAAACCATACCTGTCTTTAGGCTTTTGATTTTTATATCCTCGTTTTTCTTTTGAGGTAGAACTTCAAAATGTTCGCCTGCGGAAAAACCGCCTCGCTGGTTTTTGGTGAATACCAAAACCTGACCATCATGATAATTGGATAGGTCTTTCTTTTGAGCACCAGTAAGGGATAGATTTTTAAGTGTCTCAAAAGCCCTTTCTTTTCCCTGAATCCGCCCCTTTGATTTGAGCTCATCACGCACAGCCTGAGTAATCATGTCACCTTCGGCATGGGTTGGGCTTACGATTAATGCGCTTCTTTTCGAAAGGACTGAGTCCGTGTAATCTTTGGCGATTGTTTTCACGCGCTCGTCATGATCCACGATTTCTTTAACAGCGCCCATCTTGTCGAGGCGGTTATAGCCTTCGAGTGTTTGACCTTTAGATAGTTTCTCAACAGCCTCCCGATAATCTTGTGGTTTTTGGCGGATGATTTTTTGAACACTAGCAGTGGTTAATTGGGCTTTCTCCTGTAGTATACGAAGGGCATCACCAGCTTCCGGCGAGGAATGTTGCATCGTGTCTCCACTTAAGATGACACGCGAATCGTGCTTCTTCGCGAGCAGTAAAATTTCTGACATGGTTTTAACGCCTACCATTCCGGCCTCATCAACCAGAAGGACGTTATTCCTTAGTTTCTCTTGCAGCTTAGGATTGTGAAGTAATGACGAGATCGTATCCGAATCAAATCCCTTTTCACGGAGCACCGAACGACTTGCCTGAGCTGATGGAGCTATCGCAAACAGTTGTTTACTTACGGACTTCACCGCCTCCTGAATTTCAGTTAGCAGGGTTGTCTTACCAACGCCCGCAGCACCCTTAAGAATTGTCACCTTGTCCGTGGAGGACAATATCTCTTTGACTGCCTTAACTTGCTGATCGTTCAGAAAGTCTTGTTTTGGCTTATATGATGAATAAAGAGGTGGCTGTTTTCCTTTACCTTCCGTGGCAAATTCGATCATGACATCCTCAGCCATCACCATTTCTTTTGTGGTGACATAGGTGATTGTGTCTTTCTCATCACGAAGAATATTCAGACGACTGTTTAATTCCCTCTCGACATCTTCAGGCAATAAACTTCCATATCCAAGTTTCAGGGCATAAGCTAGGACACGCTTTTCCTCAATTACAGACTGGCGCTCAAGAAAATGTTCAAGCGCAAGGTCTATCGCTTCCTTTACAGAAACACGACGTATCGTTTCCTTATGCTTCCCTTTCAAAGACATAAGGTTTTTGTACTCTTCAGGAGTTAAGCGTTCCTTCCAAAGCTGATAGAGTTCATCCTCCCTAAAGACTGATTTTCCTTTTTTGTTTCTCGTCGTGACGCTCAGTCTTCCTTTAGCCTTCGGGTCAGTTATTCCCTTTTGTTTTGCAACCTCATTGATGGTTTTTGTCCTGTTGGAAAACTTCTCAATGAGTTCACGTGAAATTCCCTCAATCTCGTAGCGATCATGAGTGCGGCGTGTCCTATACCCTATTTGGTTTAGTCGATGACTCAGATGTGAGTGATACACCGCTTCAAAGTAACTGGCTTGCTTATGTATGTTTCCGAGTTCAAGTGCCTGATATCGATTTCTGACCTCGCTCCATGTGATGTTCATCATGTAGGCGTGGGTGTGAATTTGGGGGTCAGGAAGAAAGAGCGTCTTTCCGTTTTTTATAATTTCATTCGGACGACTTGTGAAGTGATCGAAGGGGGCGAATATCACATTGCCTGTGGATTCGTAAAATCTTCCGTAGGAAGTATTGGCTTGTGTTTGCGCGTGAGCTTCGATTGATGCCATCGCCTTGGAATAGGCGTAACGATGCGCCTCCGGTAGCGATTCATCTTTTGTAATGGCGTATAGAAGAGATAAAGATTTTGGTGCAGACCAGGTATAATCATAACCACATCTTGCATCACTCACATCACGGACATTCAGCTTTTCTTTTGTTAGAGAATTTTTCTTGTTCAGCAATCCCGAGAAATTTGTCTTCGTGACTTTCTCTCCATACAGACCCAATCGCTTGGCTAGCTTGCCTTGCCAGAATGCATTCACACTTTCGCCAACATAGTATTCACCCTCTTTGCTAAGAGCTTCAGTGAAATACGAGCGTGCGGCTTCGGCATTGCTTGAACGATGAATCGTGAGCATTTCTTTTGGCTTTTATGTTTGGGGGACTGTTATTTGGGGCAGCTGTGGGCGGAATTAAATCAAACACCTTCGCGAGCTTTCCTTTTCCGTTTAAACTGTTTTGTTCATTCTGTCAAGAATAAATTCCTATGAATGACACTTACTGTTTTTTCCATTGACGATCCATATCATTGCTCTGATCCATACTTTCCTGCGCAAATGTGGCGATTGCAGATAGCCACAAATAGATAGCGAGATATCCGTCATCAAAAAACCTAAAGGCGACAATGCCCACCAGTACTACAATTAGTGGTTCAAGGATACCAACGACGAAGTACTCATTAATGAAATCAAAACGACGTGATAACGCAGTATATATCCAACTTTCACCACGCTTACCCCAATCAGGATTGCCCTCACCTGTGTAGATCTTCACGACGTGAACAAGGGCGGCAACTAAAAATACCACCGCGAGTACCATTAACCCTTTGGAATGGACATCAATAAACAGGTATTCATAAATATCTCCTTTGTCTTTAAAGAAGACAATGATGGGGATAAGGATCATTACCAAAGGCTTGAAGATCAGCCAGACTTCCGTTGAATTAAACATGGTGATAAGAGTGAATGTCATTATGGAGAACACGAACCCCGTTGATTGGATACCGAACTCACGACGAAAAAGAGCCGTATTAGAGAAACTGAACGCGGCCAAGACTGACCTGCCATGCAATTCCAGAAGTTCATCCCAAGTAACAGTTCGTATTCTTCCTATCAGCTTTACGACTCTTCTGAAGATTGCTGCGTCCCCGTAAGGCAATATTTCTCTTGAGGGCACTCCACGATAATTTGTCTGTTGGCTTTCCATTTTGTTTCGGACGTTGATTTTGTCCGCCTCTTGCAATTGAAAACGGAGTCCACTTCCAAATTGTTCACAACACATTGATTATCAATTATTTACAAACTAAAAACCGGAACATAATTACCGATAAATCGTCAGATATTTCCGATTTTTAGGGTGATGGGAAGACATGCTTCCGAATTTTCGGAGCCGAGATCAGAAGAATAACCTAAATTTCGTAAACTGAAGGGCTGAAGAGTTCCGGGATCGGAAGCCTTTTCCTTAAGACTCGTCAGAAAAATTTTTTAATATTTTTTATCGAAAAATCGGAATGCGCCATTTTCACACAAAAACTTTTGGTTACCATGGAACAAAGTCTTTACGAGATTCTTGAAAAGTACTGCAAAGACAACGGGAAAGAATTTGAGAAGGAATTTCTGACAAACCTTCAAGAAAAACTTTTCCAACGTAAGGACGATTTAGTCAGGACTTTAAAAAGGGCAACCAAAAAGGCAGAAAGCTATAAGAGTAAAAATGCAGGCCTTGGAACTTTCTATTCTTTGGTTCGTCAACTTCATCTTTTATACAATATCCCATTGAGTGTTTTCGACGTAAACCGAGACGAAGTAGGTTGTGAAATCAGAGATAGCACAATAACCACTCTTGTGCTGAAACTCCCGAAGAACAGACACGAGCCTCAGAAAGAAACCGAGGCGTTAGAAAAATTTTCAGAAGATTACAAGAAGGCTCTTAATGAGCCTTTAACAAAACTTCAATCCAGCCTAAAGGTCTATGATTATCTGGAAAAATTCACGAATGACGTTGGCAGCATTAATAAGTACCATGACGTTCACAAAGAACTGTATGCAAGCATTGAAGGCAGAATTTCGGAGGTCATAAAAAGTGGAAGCAGCATTAGTTACTACAGGTATCTAGCATTACCTAAAAAACGTGAACAAATCCAATTGAAACGCAATGTGTTGGATGATGAAAAAACGTTAGATGAAATCATATTGCAGGTGCTCACGGCCTGTTCGGAGAATCTATTTAGGCATATTGTTTCTTGCCTATCTAAATTTCCGGACTTGTGTAATTCAGACCCTCCTGGGTCAGGCTTCTATGCGGTTGCAAATGCGAGAAGAACTTATCATTATGCAACATTTGATTCAGGTGAGTATGTCATGTCGGAATACTATATGTATTCAAGGCAAGGAAGTTTGAGGCCAGCTATTATGTTCGTAGAGCAAAGAGCCAAGGATTCCCCATTAGCAAGACACTATGAAGCTGAATTCGCCAGCTTCATAGACCTCGATAATTTGGGGAATCCAATGATCCCGAAACCAAAAATCACCCTGTCGGGTATTGAGAAATGTATAGGGACTATAGTGGCCAAAGCAGAAGCGGAGTATAACGCAAGCGCTTCTTTGACAAGACTAGAAACCAAAACGAATCTAAATTTGGCCATCGCCAAACTAAATGCATGGAACGAAAGACCAAAGCCAATTCTCTTTACTTAGGCTCGAATGTATTGCCTTCGTACTTCTTGTTTATAGCTTCAACACCTTTAAGAAAATATTGAAGAGACTCTTGTACCAATTCCTCCTGATTAAATTCTGGGTAGCATAACGTCGTTATGGCGGCACAACCCTTAAAGTGTTTTGCTAAGCCACCTTCGGCGGTAATTTTACATATTTCTTCAAGATCTTTTCTGAGGTGATCCATACTGTCGACCCGAACAGAGTGAAAAGCATCGGAAGAAGGTTCCGCCGCGTAAAAACAACGAAGTATCTCGATGCTCTTTATAAGTTCTTTAGCTGCTTCAGTGTCTTTCATACGCACTCTCCAAATCACAATCCGTTAAAAATCCAATTGAGGCACACTTATACCATGACAGCTATGTTATGTCAACTAAATTATTTGACGGAATCATGTATCTTGATGGGAAAATAGCCAACCACCTATGGAGGTAATCTGTCTTGAAGAGAAGGCTTTTTATGCTTTGGTCGAGCAGGTTGTGCTTCGTCTAAAAGAGAAGACCGATATCAGGGAGGATAAATGGATTGATGGCGAGGAAGCCATGAGGCTACTCAATGTCAAGTCAAAATCCACAATGCAAAAATTAAGAGATGAGGGCAAAATACAGTATACACAGCCGTCCGGAAAAATAATCCTGTATGACCGTGACTCAATCAATAAGTATCTTGAAGATCACGTTAAAACAACATTCTAGGAACTATGGATGAAGAAAAAGTTTCGAAGGAGTATTTAGAAGGATTTAATCACGGTTATGTGCTTAACAAATATTTGCCGCATCTATCCAAAGGCATGACTTTTAACAGCAAGAACGAGTTGAGCGATTACATGAAGGGATATCAGGATGGAGGTAAAGAGTTCGAAAAGACGCGTGCCCAATTGAAACAATATTCCAAAATAGATCGTGAACCGGAGCGTCTAAAGAATATAGAAGACAAGGAACAGGACAGAGACAAAGATTAATGGATTTCTTGGCAGCCCCCTGCGGGACGGGCTATCCACTACAAGTCCGTCCACGCACTGGTCTAACGCGCTTCGGGCTTTTCGTTTCTATCCCTGGCTGGCGTGTTGCGCTGCTAGTGAGAGCATTAATAGTTTAGGTATTTCCTTTGAACGCCAAAGGTAGCCCGCCGACGGACACGTCAAAAGACTACGGCATAAAACGCCTTGCTCCTTTTGATTTTTCTAATTGATGTCGCAATGCATTTATTCCGTTTCCTTTTGCCTTAGTCCTCTGGCTTAGCTGTCTTGCGGCTTATCAAAAGGAAATCCTAATGCTTCGAACTACCGGTGATGAGATGGATTCCCTATCTTTACTTGCAAAGATTTATTCACACGATGAAAATCAATGCACTGTTTTTATCTGCTTTCGTTATTTTAAGTCACGCTTCTTTTGCACAAAGTGATGAGAGCATGAAAGGAACCACAAAGGCCGCAATGAATGCACCGGCTGTGAAGGCTGGTAGTGTCATTGACGCAGAAAACGCATCAGAGAACGGTCGCCTTGCCATTCATATCTACGGCGCCAAGGGCAGCAAGATGTCTGCTGAACAATATGCGAAGACGTTGGCAAATGCATTTGCCGATCGTAAATATACGGATAAGCCCATGTATATCACTGTGACGCATGAGGAAAATGACAAGTTTCCCCGTACTGCAGCCGTTATATTCATGAATGGGAATGACTATTTTAAGAATGGGACTGGAACTTTCACACCCGAACAAATCGGCGGCGCCATCCAGATCATCACAAGTGATTTTGTTGCCAAGCACGGCTCAGCTTTAATAATCCCTGAGAACGTACAGCCTAATTTTATCAATTGACCTGACTATGAAGATTTCAGCATTCTTCTCAATATTCTTTGTCACCGTAACTTTCATTGCGGGTGCGCAAAGTTCGGACAGTGTTTCGAAAGTGAAGTATGAAACGAAGGCAATGAGCGCGCCTGTGATAAAGCCCGGCAGGGATCTGGATGCAGCGAATGCTTCTTATGACGGCAATATCTCGTTCCATGTCGTCGGCTCACCCAATTCGAATGTTACGGCCGAGCGCCTGGCCAAGGGCTTTGTGAATGCCTTTGCTAATCGCGATATCACTGGCGGGAGGCCCATGTATGTCACAGGCGTATATGAGACAGATGCCGAATTTAATGAGCCTCTAATTGCTTATTTCATTAATGGTGTAAGGCAGCGGCAAAGCGATGGAAGTGCATACTTCACCGTTGAGGAATTTAAAAAAGAAGTGCCCAAGGCGATGGCGAAGTATGTTGAAGAATTTGGAACAGACAAGCTGATCCCAGAGGGTGTTCAACCTATTTTAATCAATTAACCTCACAATGAAGATTTCAGCATTCTTCTTAATACTCTTTGTCTCCGTGACTTTGAACGCAGGCGCGCAGAGTACACCAAATGACGATAGCAAAGTAGGAGTGCTTAATATGACGAAAGATGGAGCTGAACAAGCTGAGATTGTTGCCTTAGCTACTTCCACTCGTGGTATGACTGTGGTGTACAATGGCAAAAATGGTACGTTAGCGAAAGGAGTACACGATGGGTTAACCCGGGCAGCAAAAGAAGGATTTCTTATAGTTGGATTTATTATCGCGCCAGGGGATGAGACCTACTCGTTTTACATGTACGGAAAGAGGCTAGAACCTGTAAGCAACCAAAGTGCCACTCAAAATCCAGATAAAAACGATCTAATAGTTTTTCGAATTGTATCTGAATTGGCTTCCAAAGCTGATTAACCGACTAAATAACAAGAGCGAAGAATTTACATTCAGGCGTTAACCCTAAATGCGGAACTTTATCTCAACCCCTTAAAAAACTCCTCTAGGCTCAGATTGTGGATTTCAAGAATCCTAAAGAGACTCGTCATTTTAAAGTTTTTACCAGCTTCCAACCTCCAATATTGCTTTCCTTCGAGACCGTGGGTTAAAGCAAATTTCTCATAGCTGGTATACCCAGCTTTGATCCTAAGCTCCTTGATACGTTCACCTATAGCCGTTAATTGCTTAAGGTATTCCACGTCTTCCATGACAGGCAAGGTCAATGAAAGACATTAAAATTATTACGTCACCAATGACGTTAAACACTTAGATTTTACCTAGATTCACGTCACCAATGACGTTTTATTAAAATTTTAAGGCCTATGAAATCAAATACTTGCAATTTTCTTACTCTTCGTGATATAAGGGCGACTGGTAATAGGAGGCGCATCATGAATGCCCTGAAAAAAGCATTGTTTGGAATTGGCGCGGGATTGGGTCTTACAGCCCTGTTCTCAACGCAGTCGCTTGCCCAGACCAATGATAAAATCGCCCTCAATACCACCAAGCCAAAAACAGAGACCACCAAAGAGACCAAGTTCATTTACGAAGGTCATGCCGGAGACGCGCAAGGATACTCAATTGCGAATAATGCGCTTGTTGTGCTTATAAGTGGTGGCGCAAAGAACGAGAAATACACAGCCGAGCAATACAGCACTATGCTGCATAAAATGTTCAAAGATCCCGCGCGCACAAACTACCCGATCGATGTTGTGTTCTATATTAATGAGTCCGGGCTTGATAGAAACACATACGCTTCCGTATTCATTAATGGAAGAGAAGTAGACTGGAATGGCGGCAAACTTGAAAGCAAAATGGATGCATTAATCCACCCGACCAAGCTTGTTGCGCAAATCGGTTTTGTTACTTCCGAACACGCGAAGAAGAACGGCCTTGCTTCTTTGAATTCCAGCGACGCTTCGCCGTCTCTGGCTCAGAATTAATTCAACCCAAATACGACTGGCTTATTTGCTGAGGCAAGTTCTGTCTTGTTCTCAACATCCGACTTATTCTGATTTACCGTCAGATCATTCGCTGCAAGTCCCGCGTCAGAAGCGGCAGCATTGAATGAGCTTGTTATGCTCTCAACTTCAGCGAATGGATCTTCATCTATTGTTGCTGCAAAAGAAGTTGATGCTAAATCACTTTCAACAACCAGATAGTCTCCGTGCTGATTATCTGAAAGAAGCGCATTATCAATACCGACTTGCTTACGCACAACAACTTGAGCACCCTCATAATCCAGGTTCTCTTTTGTATCAGCCATTGATTTTATCGATGCGAGTTTGTCGTTTAATTTCTGCTGAAATTGTTCTTTGAGGTCTTGTGCATCTTCGGGCAGGGCATCGATTTCACTCTGTGCATTCTCAACCGCTTTTAGGATGGCTTTCTCAAGATCAGCCTGAGTCTTGATTTCTTCTTCGTATTTGTCTTTCGCGAACTGGCGAACCTGCTCATCAGACATTTGATCGATGTCCTGACCATATTCATTCTTAGCCATTAACCGCATAGCATCGATGTCGTTCTCTTTTAATGACTTCTTCAATTTATTGGATCGTTCGACGCTCGATTTATACTGATCATACATTTCATCGATGTTATCAAATAGGTCATCAATTTTCTTCTGAGCTTCCTGAAGTCTCAGCAGTTGCTCAAGGATTTTATCTTTCTTCTTTTTCTCTCCCGTAACAGGATCGATCTCAAGGCCTGCGAGTTTGGCTTTCTGCTCAGCCGTACCAATACGACCATAGTTTGAGGCGGCATCTTCACCGTCCATGCCGGTCATAATCGCTATGTCATGATCTAGATTTTTGTTTTTATCGTTCATTTTATTTTTCCCCTCATCCCCAAGATGACATGATTATTCTTGCATCAAATCCTGAAATAACGGTGAACAATGCGGAGCCTTTTAATAAAATTTTAGGCATTTGGACAAAAGGCTTATGGCCTTGCTTTTATCTATTGACCCCTATAAATTAAGATGGTATTATATGCCTATATAATATAGGAGATTTAACGTGCATATATCGTTAGACAACCCAGGCAAGCGCCAGCCCATCAATCTGACAATCGGTGAGAATATCCTCAAAGAAGCCAAACGGCTTAAGTTGAATACGTCTAAAGCAGCTGAAGCGGGAATCCTGGAGGCGGTGAGACTCGAACAAGAAAGGCAATGGAAAGAAGAAAACGCTAAGGCCATAAATGCCTATAATTGCGAAGTAAGCAAGCGTGGCGTGCTTCTGAAACCATCCTGGCTTGGTGAGGAATAAAGAATGGCCAGATTTGATGTATACAAGGCGGAGAATGTATCTCCGCTTTTGGTTGAAGTTCAGTCCAATGTTCTCTCTGACTTGAGTACACGCGTGGTTGTTCCGCTCTTGCCAGTGAATCAAACATCTCCTGAGAGATTATCTAGGCTGCATCCTGTCATTCGTATCGAGAACAAGGACTATGTGTTAAGAGTCACTGAACTTGGATGTGTCTCGAAAGATATTCTCAAAAAACCGATTTGTAATATTGAGACTGAATATCGGGATGAGATTACCAACGCGCTCGATTTTTTATTTCAGGGGTTCTGAATCTGATGCCCAAAAAACCTTCTCCCAATGACATTGATTTGTTTCATGAGAAGGAAATCGTACAACGCCTCCACGCGGAAAGAAAAAGAACCGGTGTCAGTTTTAGAAAACTCTCCAAAGCACTAGACGGCACGAACAACAAACGCGCCGAACATCGCATTCAAAACATCCTAAAAGGCCAAGTCCGTTTTGCATCCAAAGCAGAGATAGACATTCTGCTTTGGGCATACTCAAGATTTCCAAGTGCAGAAAGAATACGGCTCACGCCTTCAAGACTTTCGAAGATTGAAAATCTGATGAGAGAAAAAAATGTTTCTTTCACTCAAATCTCGAGGTCATTGCCCAGATATCTGAAGCTAGATAGAAATGTTCTGCGAAGCTGGTTTGAAGGACGAGCGAGATCAACTCTTCGAGCAAACTATGAAACCGTGATTGGACTTTTGGAAGGATACAATCCACCTCCTCCGAAAATCAAAATCTACGATGTAGTGCTACAGCCTGCATTCGCTGAAATCACACCAGAATTTATTGAGCGACTGCAAAGGGAAATCAAAAGAACCGGCATCCCTCCTGCCAAGATGCTACGTAGATTCAATGAACGCCGAATTAAAGCCGCGACAATAAATGCTTGGATCGCAGGGAGAATAAAATCCGCACGACCGGAGAGTATGTGTTTAGTGATTGAGCTTTATGAGAGAGCTGGTACACAATCGCCCTAATTGTAATGGAACAGGAATCTAATTCATAAATAAATTCAATGCTTAACCTGACCATACGTCGTCACAACATAAATAATATATGGAAATTATTTCTGAGAAGAGGTAGAATACTATCAGCACTCTATTGTACAGGGAGCGTTTAATGCAGAACACGATATTGAATGTTTTGAACACATTTGAGGCCTTGTTTAAGAAAAAAACAAATGTAGAGCGAAACGGAACTCTGAGGCTCTATAATACCGGAGGGTTTGCTGGCTGTGAGATGGATCGATGTCAGATTAATCTTGATAAGCTTAGTGATGATGAGTTTTTAAAAGTCAAAGACTTATGCCGAAAGCTTGAACTAAGTCCCAGATGGCAGAAAAGCCAATGGACAGATTTACAAAGCCATGCAGAATACGGAGGCACTAATCGTTCACTTAAAAAAATATTTGACGGCTCTATGTATAACGACCCTCCACAGCCGTATTATGATTTATTAGAAATTATTTCGAATGCTTCTAATAGAGAGCATAAATCAGGGTCTACTAATTTTGAACCATAAATGGATAATGATAGGCTTTCTCAATATACAGCTGACAGAGTTCCTTTCTGCTATTTTCTAAAACATCCGACAAATCAAATTTGTCATACCAAAAATTTGAGTCTCCTAGATTGAGATCAAGTTCCAGACCGAGATCGCCCCATGAATGATAAGTGTTGTAAGCCGCATCAAACAACGTTCTTCGCACCTCGTCGATTTTCATTCCTCCAAATTTTCTACAACAATAACGACTAAGCCGATCAGCCACATATGCAAATCTTAACAATGGATGTGGATGAGATTCGTCATTAGCATTTACTATATTTAATAAATGAAAAACTGAGAAAATCGCTGAGCTTGCTAATCCGAGTAAGTCCTGTGGTCGATCTATACTAAATTCGAATAACTCATACAGATCTTCCCGCATCATTGGATCCATTACTAAGTGGGCTATTGTTTGTGAGCCTCTAATATCCGCTTCATACTCCCATACTTTCTTTATTTCTTTACCTGCCTTATTGAATAGCTTGTAATTCATTCTTTCAGATAAAAATGAAAAACCGATCAGGTTGCATGAATGAGCATGTCCCAGTTCGACATGAGAAATTTCATGTTCCAAAATAAAATTTAGAGCTATGGTGGTTAAAATCCATGCAGATTGATTTCTACGCTCTTCATCTGATCTTGTGTCTCTCCAAGTTTCATAGATTGTTTCCTCAAGTCTCCTACTCTCAGGCAAGCTTGTCATTATTTTCTTAGATTGGATTATTTCCAAGAAATTTATTTCGTTTTCAGCTAGATAAGTCCTCGACTGTAATAATGTATTGAAATACGCATTCAGCAGACTGGGTATTGCGGCGCTAATGCAAAGAAATATTTCATCTTTAAAAGGATATACAAATGCGTTAAAATTTATACTCTCAACATAAAAGGATGTGATTTTCGGAAGAGGTTTTTTTGAGACGAGTTTTAGTCCTTCAATGCTATGCTCAGTAGATGCAAAAATGGTCTTGTAGTAAGAAGCTAGATCAGGTGGTAACCTATTAGGGTCAAATATTTTATATCCATGAATTCTCATTCATCTTGAGGTTCGCCTTTGTACAGATAGGGAATAAAGAATACCCAAGTAATTAGTGTCAGCGTCGCCACCCATTGCTGGTAGAGTCCAAAGCTCGCAAAAATACCCCCTGACGCATATACCCAAATGATAAATGAGATTGAAGATATAATGACTGATTGCCATTGAGGAGATGTATGATTTTTATCTTTGGTTAATCGACTTCTAGACAAAAATGCAAAAAGCAAACAAACGATCGAAAATACGATCATACCTAGTTTTTGATCAGGGGGTATAATGTTTTCCCCCACCAGGTACAGTACTAACGCTTCCGAGGGAATAAGCTTTATTACTCTGAGCAGATAAACATCCCCTTCATTTGGCAAATTACCCTCAATACCTAAGACGGTTTTGTGCCTTGCCTTGACTCTCAAGTTATTCATACGTTTGGATTTTATAGTAATAATAGATATAGAAACTCAATGTTGCCCCAGTTTGCAGAGGCGCAGCAACCTCAACTAATTATATCTCGAAATATCATATTAAATTTACTATTTCGCGTAACACTCTCAAGTCATTTGCATCCATTGACAGCCGATCTGAATTGCGAGTTTTTCGAACCACATTGTGGGCATAGCTGTTCAATCGTCTGACTGGTTTTACAAAGCGGTCGTTGCAAGCGGTAACAAATAAATCGCATTGCTGCTGCTCAAATTGATCCCAACACTGAAGTATGACGCGCGAATAGTCCCCCATCGTCAGATACCCGATCCTTCGCCCGTTAAAAATGAGCAGGGCGGAAAAATCGTCTTTGTTTCCGCCTTGTTGAACTCTATTTGTAGTTTGCGCTCCCCGAGCGCGTAATTCTTGTTCCACAAGGTTTAGAGTTGTGGTCTTGCCACACCCAGAAGAACCTAATAGCATGATAATTCTCATATCGAACTTGTTGAATTCATTGTGAAAACCATTTCTAAGATAGGCATTGTAACTTTAGTCTGCATACCATAGTAGGAATACATTCCTTTTTTTCTTGACCTGTACCAAAGTAGCTACTATAACCGCCCTTAAATCAGAATTAGGAAAACTATCCTAATGCCATAATAACAAAAACCAAGAGGGTAACTATGAGTAACACTATGTACTATGGCGAGATCGCCGCCAAGATATCAGCGATCATTCACGCCAATCATGATCATGTCGAACGGATTTCTAGGCTCATTGGAAATGAACATGGTCAGGAAGACACTATCTGGTCTATTTGCGCGGAGGCCGCAAGAGTTTTCGATCAGATCGAGGATTTATCTGGTGAGCATTTTATCGACTGGCACATAGCAACGGACAAGTTTGCTCAAGAAGTCCTGGACTGCCTCTTGATGGGCAGAAGACCCTTTATTGTGGACATGGTTTCCATGGCCGCACGCAGTATCGAGCATTCACGATAGCGATCTCACGCACACTCATCTTAAAAAAATTTGGAAAGCATTTTTCCCTGTTCGTCAAATCAGAAGCCATAAAAAATTTGTAAAAACTGTGATGCAAGAGATCAAGTTTTGAAAATTTTTTAGGCCGCTCAGGCGCCCTGCAAGCTGGGTTCTTATGATTTGACTAACGTTCAAAACGCTTTCCGATTGCAACCCATTGGTTTTTATGGCGCGCCCTCATGCTTCGCATGAAGCGTCAAAAAACCAAAACTTAACGAAAGGAAAAACCATGTCTAAGAAATCAAACAACACAAGCACCACAGCAGAAAAGGCGGACTCTTTGAAAGTCGTTTTTGCAGATACCAATGTCAGCATGAAAACCGGACGGCTGGTGAAAGACCCTGAACCATATCAGGACGGAAAGTTCATCAAGTTCACCATCGCTGGCAATAAGAAATATGAGTATCCAGATGGCACTGAAAAGACCTTCACAAATTACTTCAATGCCATTGTCGCTCGCACTTATTCCGATGCCTATGGAATCGCCAAAGACTTGAAAAAGGGTGATTGGGTTTACCTGCGTGGTGAGGACAATTCGTTTTCATTCAAAACAGATGATGGCGAAAAGCAAAACTCTAACACGATCTTTATTTACCAACTCGCCCTGAAGGGCAGACCCGGGGAACCTGTGGCTGACACCTCAGACGATCCCGATCTGACCGTTCACTAAACTAAAGGGAGGGGCTAACCAAGCCCTTCCCTCCTTTTCCGACCCACACTTTCAATTTCTCTTTTCATCGCAGGAGGAAGCCGATGACCTATGACTATTCGAAAGCACAATCACCAAAAGCAGATATTCACAAGGAAGTAACCGACCAGATTATTTCACTTCTAGATCAAGTCAATCTCGACGACTACCAACCCCCTTTTGCGAGTCTTTCGGCTATGGGACTACCGTCAAATCCCACAACTCAAAAGCACTATCAAGGGGTCAATATCCTAGCCCTTTGGTTTAACCAGCAAGCCCGAAAATTCACCTCAAACCAATGGGCAACATTCCAGCAATGGAAGGAAGCCGGTGCACAGGTGCGGAAAGGTGAAAAAGGAAGCCGGGTTATCTTTTATAAGACCCTCCTCAAATCTGAAGATGTTGGAAACGGTGAACAAAAGGATGTGAAAATCCCGATGCTCAGACTGTTTACTGTCTTCAATGCCAACCAAGTTGACGGGTTCGATCAGGAAAACAAAATCGCCCCTGATGTCGATTTAGCGAAGCGTATCACGCTCGTTGATGAGTTCAGCAAGAACACAGGCGCAGACATCCGAACCGGTGGAAACGAGGCCTACTACGATATCAAGAACGACTATATCAGCATGCCGGAAACAAGCTCTTTTCTTGACACCCCGGAGATCAGTGCCACAGAGCACTATTATTCAACCTTACTCCATGAATTGACACATTGGACAGGCGCAAAACAGAGGCTTGATCGCCATCACACCACCATGGAAACAAAGAAGGAGGATTATGCTTTTGAAGAGCTGATTGCAGAACTTGGAGCTGCCTTTTTATGTGCACAGCAAGGTGTTACCCAGGTCATGCCAAAAAATCACGCCATCTATATTAAAAGCTGGTTGAGGGCATTAAAAGACGACAAAACCCACATTTTCAAAGCATCTGCCCAAGCTGCCAAGGCTGTTGATTTCCTCAACAATCTTCAAGGAGCGCCAAACCATGACGTTTAAGATCATTGATAAATCCAATGAGATAGAGGCTATCAAGCACAAATTCGGTGAGCGGTACTATACAAGTATTGAGGCCACCCAAGAAGCCGCCGAACTTTGGGGAGTTCAGTGCAACAAACACGGCGTAATCCAACCAACGAAAGAAGAAACATTGCTTTCCAGCGGCTCGTGCGCCGCAAAAATTACATTCGCTGAGACTCGAAAAGGGTATTTCCTGATTGGACTAAGAGCAGACAAAAGAGGATCAGGCTTTGGCTATGCTCCATCCGTATGGAGTAAAACCGCCTTTGACAGCCATTGGGACGCAAGGGAATTCGCGATTGGAAAGCTGATCGAATTCTTTGAAAAAGAATGCAATCCGGACTCCAGAAAAGCCATTGAGAAGCTTCGCTCAGAACTCACACCTCAACTTTCATTCTTCTAAACATTTCAGGAATCACAATCATGCAGATTGAAGAAGTAAAACTCGTCTACCGAAACAAAACTAAAGCGAATGACAGACCAAGGATCATCACTCCTGAGACTGCTTACAAAGCATTCATGCAGTGCTGGGACATGGATCAAATTGAATTAATTGAGGAATGCAAAACCATGTTTTTAGACAGAGGCATGCGCCTGATGTCCATAGCCAGTATTTCAAAAGGAGGCTTCTCCGAAACCGTGGTTGACCTCAGATTGGTGTTTGCTTTGGCTCTCAAGCGCAGAGCAAACAGTATAATACTTGCTCATAATCACCCCTCAGGAACACTCATGCCAAGTCAAGCCGATATCAACTTGACTAAACAGTTCACTCAGGCCGGACTCATCATGCGAATTCCACTTGAAGACCATCTCATCATCACCCCAGAATCATACACGTCCATCCTCTCCACCATGTGAATTCGGTCGACAAGTTGACCGAACGGTCAGACGATCAAAGAGAGTATCCAAAGCTCCAGATACGAAGAGTTCCAAAACTATATTTGAAGGGATCATGAACCCAGAAACACTGGATCATGTGAACCTTGTTTAACGCCTTTTCATCCGAATGAACCACTCCATTTTGCTCCTATGAGGGAATAAACATAATCCATTTTTAAACCATCAGACATCACGTCTAAGAGGATCAACCTCTTAGAAACTGGGCGGTTCAAAGTGTGAGAGTGAACCTCAAATGACACACCAATAAAGGAACATACCAAGAACAATACAGTTGATTAAAGCATTGTATAGGAATATAATCCTTATCCTAGAAGGAGATATTGGGAATAGAAATGAACCGTGAATGGGACGCAAATGAGGCACTCAGAAAATGGCTTGCGAAGAATTCAGAAATGCTTCGCAGCAACGGTCGTCAATGTGTCGAACCAATAAGGATATATGAAAGGGATGACATCATCCCCATCGCCGAACTTGAGTTGGCGGTAGTTAAATCCGCCAGGATTGTTCAGCAGCTCGGATTGCCTTACATTGGTATATTCGAACGAGCCGAAAGAGAGTTGTTTGCAGCAAGAGACAAACTCCAAACCATGGAACGGATCAGTCATATTGCCTACCGGTCATTCCACCTTGAAGGCAATCTTATCGAGCCATAGCTTCTTTTGTTCCAGAGTCGGGCCAAGTCCGTAACGAGGGCGAAAATACTTATGTCCCATCATAGCGGCTTGAACCTTGTCAGGTGGCTCAACCGCTGTAAGTCGATCTTCAAAACTGTGGCGCATCGAATAAAGGCTATGGTTCTCTGATGGAAACAATCCATTATCACGGTAGTATTTGTTGACCACACTAGAAATCAGATCGGGCTTTCCGTGATAGCGACGGAACGTTCCTCCCAAAGCTTTAAAAGCGTAAAGCGAAGCCCCGACTAAAGGCAAATCCCGTTCACTTTGTGGGGTCTTTAGTGACCTTGTTTTATTCGGCCTTATCTTAATGTGTGGAATTTCTGCATCAAGGAAAATATCTTCCTTTTCCAACCCAGTTAGTTCTGCGATCCTTGCACCAGTATCGGCCATCGCGAAAATAAGCAAGCGCGCCTCCTCGTTTAATCCAATCGTTCCAGGCTTAAGGAGTTCGTTCTGAATGAATTCTGATGTGAAAGGATACCGAACAGTTTTTTCGGTTTCCCTAAGCCGGATATCCCTGAACAGCTTTTCCAAGGATATATCCAGGCTGTGAGTGTGGATGGCAAAGTCTATTATCTGCTTCAAAAAGCCAAATTCCTTATTGGCACTATTGGCCGCCAATTCCCCTTCCTTCATTCGTTTTGTCCACCAAGTACGGAATTGAAGAATGTCGTCACGAGTCAATTCATTCATTGGCTTGTCACCAACGACTTTTATAAAATTCTTTACGGCCTTATTTCTAGGGTTTCTCCACTTTCGCAACTGATTCTCTGACCGGTCGCCTAAATTCACTTCCTCATGTTGAAAATACTCATTTTTGACCTTAGATATCTTTACCGAAGGAGGCTGAATTCCGCCAAGAACAACTGCCTTCTGAATACTGCCATCAAGTGAATCTGCGATGTTGATACGGTTGATAAATTCCGGCAGGGGAGTTTCTTGAACCAGCTCTTCTCTAGGGATAAACCGGAACCCATCCATCTTGGATTTCAAGACAACCGATTCCAATTTTTGTCTGATCTCGTCAGTACTGGCACCAGCCAGACCAGCACAAAACTCTTCAAGGACAAGATTAAAGCTGCTGGCTCTTTGAGTTGCCAGAGCTTCACTATCCGTACCCAATGGAATCTGAATCACATCCTTTGAAAATATCCCACGAAGATGTCCTGGCACTCGTTTACGAAAGTGGAATTTTCGTCCTCGTTTTCTCAAATATGAAGTCATCGACCACCTCCGTTTTACGTCTTTGTGGTACAAATTGTAGTACAATTTGTGGTACACAATCAAGTTGAATGAAATGAACCAAGCGAGACAACAAGGCCAAAAATCCTTATTTTCTTTGTTTTTCAATGGTTTGCTTTGATTGGGGATTTTGTACGGATAGAGGAAAATGGCTCCCTGAGCAGGGAGAGGAACGCGGAATTTTCTCTACCAGACCATTGAAATTCAATGAGAATTTTTAGAGGCCAAAATTTGTGTGGTACAACTTGTGGTACACAATCTGATAAACTCGACTACCAATTTAGGATACACATCTTTAAAATTCAAATTCACTTATTTCCATAAGCATATTGACGAATGATCTCCGAAAAGCTTCTCTCATACCCCGAAAAATCCTTTATACAACGGCAAAATTGACCATTTTTATAAGAAAGTGACGATTGAGAGCATTGCCATAAGAGAGATGAGTAACTAGCCTTGACTTCTAAATAGCTTCATAAATGCTTGAATTGCTCTATCAACGTTTTTTCTAATTCGACTAAATGGCGATAATGAGTAATATCCAACAATTAGAAAAACAATTCCGCCAAAATACAGCAACCAACTCCCATATGCCGTGGGCTGTTGAAAAAAATTATTCCTTGCCGCAACTACTCCGCTATTAATTTCAAGAAGAATTCCTAAAGCGAAGAGGATTAATCCAAGAGTACTGTAAAAAATGAAATTTCCATGACTAGTCATAATTATCAATAAATTTCAATGATGATCCAACAATTTTAAAAATTTCTTTATGCATTGATGCTTCCGCTTTTTGTAATTCCTGACTCTTGTCATTTGCATGATAATAGTAAGCCAAAGAATAACCCCATTCAAAAGGACTTAAATAACCCGAACCACCAGTTATATTCCAACCTGAGCCAACAGCAGAACCCCATGTCTTCATTTTTACAACTGACGAATTCGCTCCAAAAAGGCCAAAACCATATAGGATCATCAATAAATCTGTTTTGATCTCATCAATCTCACCTGCTTTTTTTTCATGAAGCAATTTGTAATGACATAATTCATGAACAATGGTAGCTATTAGATCCTCTGAGTTTCTCAATACCTTTTCCTCCATACTAATTGTTACAGTGCCACCCTCATCCTCATCATACCATCCAGATGTAAATTTTTGATTCTCGTCCCATTGGGTCATTATTGAATCCCCTAATTCATGCAGTGTGCCTTCTGAATAAAACTGAACATTAATCTCTTTTGATGGAATTTCCATCAATTCGCAAATCCTTTCAAAGTATAAAAGAGCCCTTTTTTCAGGATTTGAATCTTGAATATCATCGAATTCATCGATACCAATTATTTTACCCTTAGTTTCTCCGTCGAAATAAACTTGCAATTCGTTGATAAATTCTTGCAAGAGATTTCGATCCTCTAGAGAAATGGGGAATATCTCAGTTTCTGAATTAGTTAGCCCGAATATATGCCTGATTCCCATTTAAAGTTTTTTCATCAACCTTTTCCGATTGCTGCACCTGTTGATTAACCAAGTCCATAGGTGACGGACCTGCTTCAACCCTTGCCTGCATAAGTAGACCCGCTTGCTGACCCAATTCTAATTTACCAAATTCCTCCTGAGAAACACCCCCTATTTCTAGTGCCAAATTGTTAACTCCAGTTTCATACGCCTGTTGGAGACCCGCGAGTTGAGCCGTTTGTTCTAAACTCCCAACAACAATATCAGAGCCGGTAGATGATCCTCCAGCTCCATTATCAAGAAACGATTCCGTGACAGAAATAGTCCCTGCCGCATCCACAATCTGTTTAGCCTCGGTGTATATCTGATTCAAAACTTTCGCACCATTTCCTGCTCTAGTTCCCATGGAATGCTCATTATCGTCAAATCCTCGCTCATAACCGTTTACAGTATTCAATGATGACTTATTACCACGACTCGTCGAATATTTATAAGTGGATTGTACTCTATAATCGGCAGCTCTAAATGCTTGACCAAGTCTATTTCCTTGCATCGATTCTCGATTAGCCCTTCGCATCACTGCATTATAGTTCTGAGTGAAAGTGCTGCCATTATTTCTAAGGCTTTGACTTGTGGCAGCTCTGGGGCCTTTTTCTAGCCCTTCTAATTCTCGATTATTTGTAATATTATTTTCACTAAACGCATACGTCGAGTTATACAAATACATCTCCGCTAATGGATCTACATTGAAAAATCTGCCAAGCACCGGATCATGATTGCGGTACTTAAAAGCATACCACCTTGTGGTCTCATCCAGTTCTTGCGCTTGGAATTTGTATCTAGTCTTCTCTGAATAACTTCTATTAAACGTCGCAAACTCTAATCCGAAAGGCTCAAACGATGAAGCATAAATGACTGGGGTTTTGCTGTGCGTCACCGTGAAGTCATCGAAGTGTACGTAGTTGAGTTGGTTACTTTCATTGGAGACGTAAGCCATCACAAACCCATTACGGTCTATCGTAATAGGTGGTAAAACTACATGCTCCTTACTGAACTGAGCCGCCGTACTGATCTGCACAAATCCGGAAGTAATAAAAGTCATCTGCTCATCAAACTGCATGTAATTTATATAGGCTTTCGGAGCATCGTGATTGTCACTCGGGACGACTTAGCGACTGAGCAAAAGAGCTGGTTAACGAGCGTCACATTCACTCAACTGTTTCTCTAATTCACTAATACTTCTTTCGCATTTTAAGCGATTTGTTGCCTCTAAAAGCGCTTTATTAGTTAAATTCCTAATTTGAGTATCACGCTTCTCTAAATCAGTATGCAAAGACGAAATGCTATACTCCCTATCATCCAACTTATTATTTTGAATATAAACAATAAATAACAATACGACACTTATTGCAATGAAGGTCAGAGAGGTGATCTTCCAAATTCTTGTTTTCATATTAATTTCCATTTTTCTTCTTAACTATAGTTGTTTCTTCGAACGGTTCAGTAGGCTTTGGTTTTGTAGTTCCAATATGTCCAAACCAAACGTAATTAAACGTTTGTGATGCTGTCTTACCATCTGTAGTTGAAGATACAACTTCTAATGGTTTTTCTGTTGTATCTTCTTCACCATTAACTGTGACATTTGCTTCCTTAGTTTCACTTCCCGGTATAGCTGTTGCCGTTACCTGAATTGTTCCACTTGTCAAATCACTATTTTCGTCCAATTCTGCTTTAGGAAGCGCTATAATTTTAACCTCAACATCAAATTCACTTGTGTTCTTTCCTTTCCCAGCTGTGCCTTTAAAATGGCCAGAAATTATAGTACTTCCATCATCCTGAGGCACTTTACTTGCTGATAAAATTTTAATCTTCGAACCACTTACTTTGACATTACCTAGGACATCAAAAGTAATTTGTGTACTAGACCGATTACCAAAGGAGGTTCTAGCACTTTTATTCGCTGCTTCTGCATTCAATTTTATAGTATAAGCTTCCAATCCTTCTAACTCCCGATGAGCCACAACCTTATTCTCACTAAAAGCATACGTACTATTATACAAATACTTCTCCGCCAAAGGGTCTATGTTAAAGAAGCGACCCAATACCGGATCGTGATTACGGTATTTGTAGGCATACCAACCCGGGGTTTCATCGTACTCCTGCTCCTGAAATTTGTAGCGGACTTTCTGAGAATAACTCCTATTGAATGTAGCAAACTCCAAACCGAATGGTTCAAACGAGGATGCGTAAATAATAGGCGTTTTGCTGTGAGTAATTGTCAGATTATCAAAATCTACAATGGAGGCCGCATTGGTCTCATTACTCACATATACCAACATGAAGCCATTTTCAGCTATGACTATCGGTTCATCAAACGCCACCGCCTCCCAACTGTTATGCGCGGCACTTGTAATCTGTGTAAAGCCTGAGGTCACGTAGGTCATGTCTTCTTTGAAGAACATGTAATTTAAATAAGCCCTCGGTACATCATCGTCTACTGTGCCATTTTTTGTGAGTTGGGTATTGTAGATATCACTGGCACTCAGGCTGGAATTTTGCAGCGAAATACCTTCACTTACGCCAGTACCTCCTTCGCTTCCTGCAAGTATCGCCAGCAGCAAATCGGCCGATGAAAAGAAGCCATCATCATTGGGCGCAAATTCATAGTAAGCCTGTACCGAAAACCGCAGCGTATCACCCCTATCCACTCCAAACATGGATTTTAATCCAACCACCCCATTAAATGTGAGACTGTCCCCGGAATCGTTCGTGTTCAGCCGCATCACATACTGGCTGTTGTTGCCCAAACCGCTCATGCCGTTTCGCTGGGCCGGTTCATGAGGGAGAACATTACCACCCTATTTCCGAGACTTCCAAATGAATATCGCGGAACAGACTAAGATTATTCCAATTAGAATAAAGTAATTCTTAACAAGAACACCATTATAAAAATAGTCGGCTAGCAATGCACCCGAAATAATACATAACATACCGAACAGTTTCCTTCTCATAACTCCCTTTGCGCATTTCGCACTTTGATCCAAAGTGTTTCTAATTTTTCATTACTAAAGTTCCCACAAGCATATTGACGAATAATTAACTCGTTGTTGCAAGCAACAATCAATTTAAATCTTCCCTCTCTCACCATCGTCTTCTTCAATTCAATTTTGATATTTTTTGAAGGCAACTGAACTTCAAATTCAGTATCGAATTTTCTATATTTAATATAAATATCGACACCAAATACTTCAAGCGAATCTAACCGATATATATGCCAATAAAATGCCTTAAAAAATACTGAAACAAGTACAGATATAGACACTATGATTGAATATAGTCCTCCAATACCACTTATCAAAATAAGCAGCATGATGCCAATTATTATCCAATTCTCAAGTAACTGGATAAATACTCTTACTAAATAAGAATTTGAATCATTGACCCCCAATCCAAGTTTTAATTGCATCCTTTTGTTCTTGAGTTATGGTTCCAGCTGACTCTACCTGTCGATTATTTAATTGAGAACTAGGCATTTGTGAATTAGTAGTTTGCGAGTTACCCGTTTGTGTGGAATTGACCAGTTGAGAGGAACTAACAATTGTCGAGACAGCCGCCAATGAATTGTCCAGCACCCCAATTGAGGAGGTATTGGTAGCACCACCTAATAAACTCAGTGAACTAGTCAAAAGATCTCCAACTTGTTGATAAGTGCCATTTTCATTTCCAGAAATCTCATCAGCTCCAAGTCCCAATGCACCTAAATAAGTACCTGGAATAGCACCCGGGTCTGTCGATGGATTTCCATCTGATGCAACGACTATTTGTGCTGCGCCTGCCCCAAAACTAAAAGCTCCAGTAAGTAGACCAAAACCCTGAGCTATTGCAGGAACTGCACCAGGAGCAGAGGTTCCACTTGAAGCTACAGTAGTTATGATTCCACCAGCTATCAATCCTACACCACCTGCTACTGCAACGGCAGTAGTAGTACCTTCCTGCATTCCTGCATTTTGCTGTTGTAAAAGTCCATCTAAAACGCGATCACTTTCTCGCAAATATTCTGGATCGGCTGATTCAAGCCCTTCAAGCTCAACATGATTTGTAACCTTATTCTCACTAAAAGCATACGTACTATTATACAAATACTTTTCACTGAGAGGATCAATATTAAAGAACCTCCCAATCACCGGATCATGATTGCGGTACTTAAACGCATACCACCTTGTGGTTTCATCCAGTTCTTGCGCTTGAAATTTGTACCGCACCTTCTGTGAATAACTTCTGTTAAACGTCGCAAACTCCAATCCGAATGGCTCAAAAGAAGAAGCATAAATGACTGGGGTTTTGCTATGCGTCACTGTGAAGTCATCGAAGTGTACATAATTCAATTGGTTGCTTTCATTGGAGACATAGGCCATCACAAACCCATTTCGGTCTATTGTGATAGGTGGCAACACCACATGCTCTTTGGTGAACTGAGCTGCGGTACTGATCTGCATAAATCCAGAAGTAATGAAAGTCATTTGCTCATCAAACTGCATGTAATTTATAAAAGCTTTCGGTGCATCGTCATTGGTTTCATTTGTTTTGGGAACCAAATTGTTAGGAAAATCCAAGCCACCCTCTATGGCTGCTTCAGTTTGTGCGCTTACTTCCGCAATGCCTGTGGCTCCAGAATAGCCCGCAACCAAAGCTGCAAGAAGAGCCGTTTCGCTTATCAACCCATCTGTACTTCCATCGCCCTCGTAGTATGCCCAAGCGTCCAATTTCACCGTGTCGCCCTTGTTTACTTGTAGCATCGTCAAAGGCCCAATGGGATCCGTATTGGGTATTCGGGCTGCCTTTATTCCGCCTTCAGTTTGGTTAGCGGCAGCCATACTCACCCGTGTCTCTGTTATATTTTGAAATATGCCTTCCTCACTTGATGCGTTGGCATCCTCCATAGTGGCCGTAAAGCTGTACACTTTCGGCGTGGTGCTCAGCGTCACCCGCGTGTTGCCCAGATGATCCAAAATATTCAGTTGGTAATCCAATATATTTTCGTCCATGTCTAGCACCACGCGCCCTTCTTCATGGTTGATGAATTTCAGCGTGTCATTTTCATAATAAAAATCACCCAAGTATTCCTGCTTCACTATTAGGCTGTCATTCACATAGATGTCTTGCCGCAGTTTGATACCCGAAGCGTCATGATGATACACCAAGCTATCGCGCTTGCCAGCCACCGGCTCCATCACTACAATTGCCGGGATGTTCAGGTGATTGTAATAGATGGTATCTATCTTTTTGTTCTTATCAAGGATCATGTTGCCGTTGGCATCATAGCCGTAATCCACACCATCGGTATTGCGGTCATGAAACGTGGTGGTGTCTGTGGCTGCATCGGTCACACTTAGCAGCCGGTTGCCACTGTTGGTGTAATCGTACAGCATGTCGTCTATCAAATTGGCTGCATCGCCGTAGCGTTTCAATGTGCCTATGTTTCCATTGAGGTCGTAGGTGTACACGGAAGAAAAATTGTTGGTGGCCGTGTTTCCTTCAAAATGATTGGCTGCCTTTAACCTGCCCATCGCATCGTAATCATATCGATAGGCACGGGTAGGATTTGCAGCCACCATCATCTGATCGCTCCACCTGATCGCCGAAATGTTGCCGTTATACATGGGCGTATTGCCCAACTGGTTGTCCGTTTGGTTGTAGAACATTTTTTGGGTGAACACACCACTCATTATATCGGTGAGCCAACCACGGATGTTGAAGACATAGTTCATGGTTTCAAATCCATTTATCAGTGTCTTGGCCGTCATTTGGCTAAGCTCATTATATGCTTGCGCTGAGAGTTGCACTTCTTCCCCGTCGTTAAGCGTGTGCAATACGCTCGTGAGTCGTCCGCCATGATCGTAGGTCATTTGGCGTAGCACGTTTTGGTTTGTCGGTGCATCGCTCTCGTTGTGGGCGGTAAGCTCCTGCAGCACCTGTCCGGTGAAGTCATAGAGCCACGACATGCGGTCGCGCTCGCCCCGTATGTTGTCGGTGATGGTCTGCACGGTACGGTAGCGGTCGTCATAAAATTGCATCGTCTTTAGCCATTGCCCCGTCTGCAAGTTGCGGGTTTTGGTACCTGTCACTTGGCCTTTCACGGCCGTGTTTGCCATGGCAGGTGTGGCGTACGTATGGCCATTTACTGTCTGTGTCAGTTCAGGGTTGGCATAGTCCCACTCCACGGGTGTCCAGCCACCTGCATGCAGGGTGAAGTCGTACGTGTCGTAGTACGTCACCATCAGGTAATGGTCAATGCTGGTCGTAGGATAGGTCACGTTGGTATAGCCTTCTGTGCCTTCATCATCAAACGTCTCGTAGCGCTGAGTAGTGCTCATTACGGTAGTTCGAAGGGTAGCCACATCGGCTGTGCTAGTCATTATGCCTGTCAGTATTGGCCGGTTCAGTGCATCGTATTTCATAAAGAGCCACTTGTCAGCTTCGCGTTGGTTGCCGTCTTGGGTAAGTACTACACGGTCCCATCGGTCATACACGGTGTACACAGTATCGGCACCCGGCACCTGGCGGGCTATCTCGCGGTTGCGGCCGTCGTATTGGTATGTAAATGCCCAGTTTTTCAACCGCAGGGGTGTCACCTCCCAGTTGTTGTCCTTTAGTTCCTGCACACCCTGCGGCTGCCAAACTACCCGCTTGAGACCATAAATGTCATAGACGTAGTAGGTGTCTGCCCAGGTGGTGTCTGCGCTCACGACATCCACCATCACGCGCTTGAGCACAGTCTGCCCCTGCTTATTAGTGAACTCCATCGACTGGTTGCCGTCTTCGTCGGTGGTCACGTTTTTGTAGAGCTGCCCGGTGGGGTAAAAACCCGTGCTGGTCGGCAGATCATTTTGGACTTTCCAGAGGCGCACTTCGTCAGCGGCTGTGTTGATCTGGTAGCTGAATTTCACGGTCTTTCCCGTACTCATTTTCCACGCATTGCCGGGGGCGGCTTGTTCCAGCACACGGTTGAGGGGTGAGGCTTCAAAGCGGGTTTCGGCGTAGAGGGTGGTTTCGCCCGCCTGCAGGGTGTTGTAGGTTGCGGCTTGGTGGGCAGCCCAGCTTGCATCGTAGGTGCCAGGGGCAGTACTGGCCAGTGTGTAGGGCAAGTGCTGCTTGGCTTGGCGGCCAAAGGCATCATACTCCACCGGGCTTATGATGTCTTGCATGGTGGGCGAGCCCATGGTCACCACCGTCTGCATCGGGCGGCCTAGGCCATCGAAGTACTGTATCTGCTGCGCGCGCTGCTGCACGGTGAGGGTCTCTATTTGGGCAGGGTCCGTAATGCCCGGCACTTTTATGGTGGTGGACACGATGTAGTTGCGGTTTTGGCCACTCACCGCGCTGGTGATCACGATCGGCTCAGAGGCAGTCATTAGGCTGCTTTTGGTGGCCTCTAGCGTATAGGTGCCCGCCGTGCTAATTTCCATGGTCTGCGCTGTGCCAATGATGCTTGCTTGGGCGTTTTTCCATGCGTAGCTGTCGTATCCGGCAGGGGCTTGCAGGGTTACGGACTGACCCATGGCCAAGGCAGTGGCACCTGGAAACGTGACCTGCGGTTTGATAGTGGCCTGCATAGCATATCGGCTGGCGCTCTCCCCTGCCGCATTGTAGGCAGACACATAGTAGGGCGTGGTGTAGGTGAGCGAGGCGGTTTGGTAGGTGCCTGTAGCCGTGGTGGCTATGGGTGTGCCCCCGGTGGGGGTGCTGTACCATTTGTAGCCGGTGGCGCCTGGCACAGGGTTCACGGTGAGGGTCACCGAGCCGGATCCTACGCGCTCGCCGTTGGTGCCGGCGGTGGGTACCGATGGGGGCGTCAATTGAATCCGAATGTTGTCCACGGCCATGTCGCTGGTGAAACCATTTCCGGTGATCCCTCTAAACCTAAATTGCACCGTTTTGTTGAGATAGGAGAATAGATTGACGGTGGCTGTAGTCCATTGATCCCCCTGATTGCCTGACAAGTTCCAAAGGCTTGTCCAATTCGTGCCATCTTCGCTTACCTCCAGATGCAGCGTGCCCATCGTTGCTCCGTACATGTGATAATCAAACAGGAAGGCCAGTGCATTAGTACCAATTGTAAATTCAGGACTGAGCAGATTGAAGGTTTGATTGCTGGCGTTGGTTGATTCAGTGAACATATAGAAGGATCCGCTTGAACCCGTCGTTGGTCCGGTTCCGGTCGTTGGGGTTCCCCCGCTATCTTTCGTCCAAACATTGAGCCCTGAGCTGTACCATAGCGGATTGGATTCCCAACTCTCAGAATACGGGTAGGTATTTACCTTGGGAATGTAACTATAGGTAATAGACAAAACCGGTGACTTGGTGGCATGATCGCTGCTGCCAAAATTGCGCGACCTGAATTTCGTTTCATTTTGAAGCTTAATCATCACGCCATGATTCGACGAAGGGGCCGAATACCAGCTCTGAGCAAAATTGGTCACATCAAGAACCACCGTCTCCGTTTCATCTGTATTAGCTGCCACAGACAAGCGCCCGGTGGTAGTAGTATTGGGTTTGTTATTCCACGTAACCGTGCTCTCTGCCCATGATTGTGTTATTTTCTCAATGTAAAGCGCATTGCCTCCATCGTTAGAGTTACTCCCTGTCGTACTAGTTGTGTGGGACTTCAACGTAAGGGTGGCGCTTGTGATTACTGCATCTGCTGGAATAGCACTTAAATCAAACTTGATCAACGAACGGAAAAAGGTATTATTTCCATCTTCTTGCCACGCTGATATTTTAAATCTATCAGCACTTCCGTAATTGGTGTTTGCCTCAGATGCATCTCCCACATTCTGACCAATTCGTGCATCCTCAATCGTATTTCCCGAAATACTTATCGTCTCCACTACCTGGGCATGACCAACATAGCTCAAAACAATGAAGGCACAACTTATCAGAATATTTTTCCTGATTTCCTGTCTATTAAAAATCATCCTTCAGGTCGTTTATCGTATCCACTTTTACATTATTCACCTGTCTGAATTCGATCAATTCCTTGCGTAAAGACTGATAGCTGTCCCACTGCTCAGTGGTTAATATACTCGCAAGGCGATTTCTGAATTCATCGTTGATTGCTTGCATCGCCACGCGCTTCTGGGCATTTGTCCCTGCCACTGAACCAAAACTGCTCGTTCGCTCCGTCAATAGACTCGAAACGGCTTCCACTTGATTGTCTGTCAAATCCAGGTCATCTGTAAGCCTTGTCAGTATGGCGTATTCTCTGTCTTGATCCGTCACCTGAAGGGTGTCCGTCGGTGTTGGTTCCGTTTGGGCATGGCCAATAATGGCAATTGCCGTCATCAGACCGAAGAGTATGGATTTCATTATAAGTGATTGAGAATTATTAATTTGCTTGGGTTGCGTATTGATCTTGCACTAATTCGAAGTGCATCTGACCATCCATAGATGGCCTTCCGTTTCCATTGTGTTGGGATCTGTATTCCTCACCGGACATACCCAACGAGTCGAAATTTTTCATTCGGTCGTAATTTGGCTTTGGTTATCTCTACTGGTGGTGAGGTAAATCGGTGGCAAACTTAACAAAAATATTACTTCAATGTAGGTTGAGTACTATAAAAGACCATAAAGTACCCCCAAGGCAATTGATCTTTGACTTGACCTAAATGAAAAAACCCTCTTAAAAGCTAATTTAAGAGGGTTCTGTACGAATTGAAGTAGAGCGTACCATATTGCCAGCGCCCATTGGTTCGCAGCAAATCACCACACCAATCACGCACATTGAAGAACCTAATTTTTAGTCCCAATCCATTGAAAGTCAATGAGAATTTTTAGGGGCTAAATTTGTGTTGGTACTACTTGTGGTACATTTGTTGATATTTTATTTCACCAACTGGCCTACTTTATTCGCCACGTTATCAAAGCACTAAACTCACTAGATTTAATGGGTCAAGTAAAGAGCATTTGACGCACTTGCTTTGATTAATGGGTGAATGATTAATTAGAAAAGAAATGATTACCTTGATGATTATGTGTGATAACTAAAAAGTATGAGGATAAACCAAATAGAATTCATTAAGAAAGTGTTGCCCTCCATTGACAAGTGCTCTTGGTTTTTAGGCGCAGGAGTATCAGCAAGTGCCAATCTCCCAACAGCACATGACATCATTTGGGATTTAAAGAAGAGATATTATTGTCTGCAAGAGAATCAAGACTTAAAGAACCATGATATTCAGATACAGCAGATTAAGACAAAAATTCAAGAGTACTGCAATTCGAAAGGCTTTCCAGAGGAATACACAGACAGTGAGTATTCTTTTTACTTCGATCTAATCTTCGGAAAAGACCCTGAGGAACAAAGAAGATATGTAGCGGATGTACTCGACTCTAAGAAAATAACTCTTTCAATTGGCCATAGAGTCTTAGCTGCTTTGATGAGCGAAAAAATTGCCAAAGTGGTTTACACCACTAATTTTGATAAGGTTATTGAAAATGCATATGCTCATATCTGTGGTGCCAATCTGAGTTCATACCATCTTGAGGGTGCCGATGCTTGCAAAGCAGCCCTTAACAATGATGAGTTTCCTCTCTATGCCAAGGTTCATGGCGATTTCCAGTATAAACGATTAGCCAATCTGGAAGAACATTTGTTGAAGGCAGACGAGCAAATTAGAAAGTGCTTCCTTGCGTCATCCTCCAGATTTGGGACTGTTGTGGCAGGTTATAGTGGCAGGGATAAATGCATCATGGATCTTTTTGACGAAGCCTTAAACGTTACGAATGCATTTCCACACGGTCTTTACTGGACAACATTGAAGAAAGGGTCTGTCCATCCTAGAGTTCAGAACTTAATCCAATCCGCTCAAGAAAAAGGCATTAGCTCTAACATTGTAGAGGTCGATAATTTCGATTCTTTAATGACACGACTTTGGCGAAATTTGCCCAAAAGAAAAGCTGACTTGGATTCGAAAGTTGAACGAACCTCGGAACGAACAATATCAATTCCAATTCCGAAGCAATCTGACCGAGATCCATTGCTGAGATTTAATTCCTTGCCAATAGCAAATCTGCCGGATGTTTGCTTTACCATTCAATCTAAATCTACAATCGACTGGCAAGGACTTAAGGAGATTCAGAAATTAGCCAAGAATAGAATCATCTGCTGGATTGACGAAGAAATATGCGCTTGGGGAAGCTTGTCCGATATTAAGGCATATTTTCCAGACGTCTCAACCGTAGAACCCCTTGATATTACAAGCAAAATACGCAACTTAAAAGATCATAAATCCTTACACTCTGCTCTGGAAGAATTACTTTGTGGATCAATCGCAAACGAAGAAGAACTAATTCAAAGAAAGAATACGCTGATTATCAGCAAAGAACATTTTAAATCTCAACGATTTGCAAAATTGAGAAATTGTGTTGGCCAACTTGGAGGTACCTTACCAAATTTAAGTTTGAAAAATAGTGCAGGACAAGAAGAGCTAATCACACCTATATGGTCTCAATCCCTAACAATTCGTATTAAACAAGTTAATGACAATTACTTGCTTCTTCTTACTCCAGACATCTGGATTTCTCCACCAAGAGTTCGGAAGAAGTGCATCTCATTTTTATCAGATAAGCGGTCGCAATTGAAAAATGATAAAATGGATCAGTTAATTACATCTTGGATTGAGACAATTTTTAAAGAAGTTGGGCAGGCTAATACGATTTCAATAAAACCATTCTTAACTATTGGTGCCAATGGTGAAATGAGTTTTAAAACGACTACAAGGACGAATTATTCCAGAAAAGCACTATAATGATTAATGATTCAATAATTCTAGATCAAAAACAGGATATCCTGATAAATTCTGCAGCCCTCGGAGGTTATAGTGAAATTCCTGAGCCTGAATTACTATTTGCCAAAGCAAAGACTGATCGGCATCCGCTTAAGGGTCTAATTGACTATGGCCCATATAGTTCAGCATTGGGATATATGAAAGAGATCAAAGTTGCATTTATAACCGCAAATGGCCATGGGAAAAAACTTTCGAAAATCTTTCAAGAGCTAAAAAATCCTGCCAAAGCTATTGACGCCACCAACTATTACCCGGATTACCCTGGTTTTGAATCCGTGTTTAGAATTCCTGTGGCGATTGCTGATAAAAGCAGATTTGCAATTGAGCTCCCATCTGACTTTGACGAATATGCAGAACAAGGAAACTATATAGAGTTGGCTAAGTCGTTGTTGACTGTTATTGGAAAATTACAATCTCAAAGAAGCTCCTTTGATGTTTTATTTCTATTTCTTCCTCAAGAATGGGAGGCTTGTTTTATACGAGAGGGGTTCGATCTTCATGATTACCTAAAAGCATACTGTGCGCCAATTGGCATCCCGTTTCAAATTCTCACCGAGGTTTCAGTTACAAGAAAATGTCGAGCCAATGTAATGTGGGGTTTAAGTTTAGCTATTTATTCAAAGGCGGGAGGAATTCCTTGGAAATTAAATAATCTTTCCTCAGACGAGGCATATATCGGCATTAGTTATGCCATAAAATCCACCCCTTCTGGAAATGAATATTGTACGTGTTGCAGCCAAGTTTTTGAACCTGATGGTACAGGATTTGAATTTGTAGCTTATGATACAAAGGCAAAATTTACGGATCGAAGAAAAAATCCCTATCTCACAAGAGAAGATATGCAATCCGTTCTCACAAAGAGTTTACAACTATACCAGAGAAATCATTTTAGAAAAGCACCTAAAAAGATCACAATACATAAAAACACGCATTTTACTGATGAGGAAATTCTTGGAGCTTTGGACAGCTTTAATGATCGAACTGAAATCGAATTAGTCCAAATAATTGAAAAAACACCTTTCATTGGTATAAAATACAAGGATAAGCAACCTGATTCTTTTCCTGTCAACAGGGGCAGCTATCTTCCAATCAGCGACAATGAGGCCTTACTATGGACTCAAGGTCTTGTTCCCAGAATAAGCTTAGAGAATCCAAATTATGGTGTTTACAAGGACTATGCTTTGAAAAAAACACCCTCTCCAATTATGGTTAGAAGGTTCAGTGGTAGTGGTGGATGGCATGACACCTGTTCAGGAATTTTAGGGCTAACAAAAATGGATTGGAACAATAATACATTGCATAAAAAAATCCCAGTGACACTAGAGTATTCCAGCCGCTTTGCTCAAATTGTAAAGCAGAACCCCAATATCATTGATGAGGAATATAATTTTAGATATTTTATGTAGTCGGCTTTAATTATGCCTCTTATTTAGCTAGCGGAGAGGAACGTCTAAATTTTAGCCGTAATTCATTGAAAGTCAAAGAGAATTTTTAAAGGCTAAAATTTGTGTGGGACAATTTGTGGGATATAAATCTGATAAATCGACTGCTCGTTCAGCATATAACTTCTTTAAAATTCAACATCACCTGTTTTTTAACTTCTTCTGGTTGAACCTTCCAAATTTCAGAAATACCATGAATAGCATTTTCAACATCCCAAGGATAAAGAGGCCTACCATTGACTGTTGAAAATGGTCCATCTGACTCTAAGAGAATTTTGTTTCTTGGGATCATTGAGATAATCGTTCTACCCTTACTGCCTGATAGCATTGCTGGATTTATGCTAAACCACATATCTTTTGAAATGGCTATCTCAAGCGATTTTAAATCACCACTAAACCAATGTAGTATGATATTTCCCACATTCGAGAATTTTTCAAGGGAGTCCAAAACCTGTTTGGCTGCATTACGACTATGAATGGAAAGTACTTTTTTTTGCGGTGCTTCAGCGCATTTTTTTAAAATGTGATGAAACACGGAAATTTGAGAATCCCAAAATGGTAAACACTCCTTTGATCCATCTAATCCGATTTCCCCAACGTATTTGGTAAGATCAAAAATTTCGTCAAAAATCTTTAGTTCGTGAATTCTTTCCTTTGCCAATTGAGGGTGTAAGCCAATAGCAGTTTTAATCCTACTGTACCCATTTGCCAACTGGTTGGTTTTTATCCATGCACTTGGGGTCGTAGTTACAGACAACACATAAAGATTCCTTCTCTTGCATTCATCAACTATTTTATAAGGTTCTTGGTATAGGTCGAGATGACAATGCAAATCAATCATGAGACTCCATATTGTTTTAGGAATGTCCCCACTTCCTTTATTCCACTTTGGGCAACAGATAAATACTCGGAGATGTCACCCAAAATCACAGTATTCAGATTGGCGCCAACAAGGCTTTCTATGCCCTCCTCTTCTACTCTATTCACTGCAATTGCGGCTGATCTTACATCATCAAAAAAAGCATGATTCTTATCCTGTTTCGACAAGTCATCAAAATGATAATCTGTCAAATCTTTCTGACCCCATTTAAGGAAAGAAGCTCTCCTTATTAAACACGGCACACATCGACCACAATGCTTTCGACCATATCTACCAAACCTTCCACAACTGGTCGATTTGTACGCATTGTTTACCAAAAAATCCTGTCCAGACGACTCAAGGAGCATCTGTCCTTTTGTTTTAAATGCATATTTGTTAATAACCGTGATATTCAATCCGGCATTGTTTAACAATCTCTGAAACAAACTTAAATAAATCGGATGGGTGGTTCTGGTACTTAAACTCCCGATCCTAGATCCCGTTAATGGAGGGTTTATTGAGATCAGACCATTCTCAGACATAAATAACTCAGTTTTATCTCCATTTTTATACTTCTCCAAAGTAGTAGCCATTACAACAGCATACGCCAAAAAGACGATAGAACGTGTTCTTTGTGAAGGAGGACTTGTATCTTGCTTTGGAACTTTAGCATTATGATTCAGTTGTATTTGAGAAAGCTCTACTCCAGCACTATTCGCAAAATATCTTTGCTTTTCTGCATCCCCAGATACCGTATGACTCACCAAGAATGGACGTCTTTTCGCAGATGTTAAATCAAGAGCACCGATTAAACTATCTAGCCCTCCTGACAACAGGGCTATGCAATCCTCTGTTGGCGAAACTGGTTCATTTGGCAAAGGGGGTAACACTTCAGTCTGAACAAAGTCTAATCGCCAGATGTCCGTGCTCAAAAACTGCAACATCTCTTCAACAATTGACTTGTTGCTGTCCCAGAACTGTTTGTCGTTCACGGAAATGGTCAAATCAAATTCTCGTGTCCAACCATCTGGGCTCTTGGCTCTTGAAACTGCCAAATCTGAAGAAACAACAGATAATGCGACTGATAATAAATCCCAAGCCCTTTGACTGGGGCTCAATTTTCTTTTCAATATTTGAGTAAATATTGCCTTTCCAACGCTACCTTCAGTATTTTCATCGGTTCCATAAAGTGAAACTCTTATGTCAGTCCTGACCTGAGAATAATCATAACCAACTGGTGCAGTAAATATTTTCATTTTATATAGTCTTCAAATACTGAAAAAGTATCAGCTAAGGCTGTCCTAATGACATTAAGTATTGTCGAGTCTGAAACCGTTTTCCCTGTATCTTGTATCTTTCGAAAACTGGCAGCTACTGTCTCTCTAATGAAGTTCTTAACCTCTCTCAAGCGTCCCAGGGCAGAATTAGCAGACGGAGCATTATCACGGATGTTCTTTCCAACATCCAACTCAAGCCTTCTGAAAACATCATCAGCGACAAATCTTTCGGTTACGAATACACAGTTTTCTTGCGATAAGTTGAGCAAGTCAAGCGTTTCATCTTTAGCTAAAAGTTCTGAAAAGGCTGTTTGTATTGCATTCCGGCAGGCCTCAGCATCTTGCGTTCCGTCGATTGGCCTAATCACCTCTATAAGTCTATCCACAATCTCTTGAGAGGAGCCTGATTTCAAATCGTTCGGATTGAAATCCTTGTAAGCCGCTCCTTCAGAAGCACCCGTCAAAGCAGAGAACAGAGCACCACCTGTTGAGATCGTGCCACCAAATCTCTTGACGGCAGTCTTTCCACCTCCATATCCTTGCTTAATGTATTGACCTACTCCTTTTTTCATAGAAGACGAGTCGCCACTCTTCGCAAATACATTTAGACTTCTTCTTGCAGACCCAAACCGTCTGGCTGGTGCGATAGTGGTGGGTTTCAGAGGTGCGCCATCCTTTTGATCATCAGAATTGCTTTCATCGGGCTGATGAGGATTATTTGGAGATGAGGACTCATCTGAGTCGACGTCAGGAACCCAAGGGGGAACCATTGGGACACCAGATGGAGAGCCTTTACTTGATTGAGATGTTCCCATGACTATTTATTTTTGATTGAAATCGCCTTTTTTACCGGGGATGAGTAACCTCGCTCACTCTTCCACTTGATTAGAAGAGAAGAAGCCCAACTTTCATCCGCAATTTTCGGTATTAACCCAGCCTTAATGCTTGCCGGAGGCAACCCATCCAAAAACGCCTTGAATCGCTCAGCTAACGAAAGGTCTGCTCTAGACAAGAAAATACATGATTCTAAGATTTTTGGTGTGCCCCACTCCTCCTCTAGTCTTGCCTTCTGAAGCACCTTATCCATTATTATGTTCATCTCAGCTAGAGATACATTTTTCTTCATGTCACTAACTGTTTTGGTAAGTGCCATATCTGGGTTGTCTGTGAGCGCAGAAAGCAATTCCTGAGCCTCAGGGGTCAGTTTATCATCGCTGTATATCATAGGTGCATACTCCCTACTTACATATAGTGCACCTCGCAGATCAGTATCGGAAAGCCGAGGGGGAAGTGACAACCAATCCAACGTAAATCCGTCCTTTGATTCCCAAAGCTCATCAAGTGAAGGAACTTTTCCGTTTTCAGCCTGATCTTCCCATGCTTTCAAAAAAACTGGCTTTCCGTTGTCACTATCGGTAATTTTCACTCTTAGATCATCATATGCTTTAGTTGACCCACATCTTTCAAAGAGCAGCAACTTTATTAACACAGCTTCGTCTACATCGACACCTTGAGATTTGGAGATCGCCATTCTAATGGATAGGGCATTGAGAAATCGTTTTATCAGTCTCGGATTCCCCTTAATGCTATTCGATGTAGTCATTATTTTGGCTAATCGGTCAGCAGTATCAATTCGAGCAACCAACTCACTACTGAACTTTACATTCAAGTCAGTCTGTAGGTTGGTCATAAACAATTTATCGACCCGTTTACCCTGCCATGTTTGTGTAAGCTGCTCACAAACCTTCGATCTGATCTTTTCCTTAACAGGATCACCAAGGTCACTATTTTCAATAAATAGCATAAATAGGTACGCCTTTACCTCTTGAGTGCCTAATGCAGGAACGCGTATTGGGATTTGTATTAATTTATCAAAATAGTTGGTAACTAATTCTTCTTCTAATCCTTCGAAATGAGTCTTTACTGCATGCTTAATCATTTTATCATCGGCTGCTATAACAAACGCAGTATTTTTCAGGAACAAGAATAAGCGAATAGCCTCCAAAGTCGAAATCGTGGTTTTTGGCAAGCATCTATCCAAGTCATCAACGAATACAACCAAGGTGATCTCAAGCTCCTCCAATGCACTTTCGAAGCTGTCCCTGAGAGCCTGAATCTCCTTGGGCGGTGAATTCTCCTCTTTAGGAGAAATAAATGAAGTCAGTTGATTCTTCAAAGAAACTATTGAAGCTTTAGTGTCATCAAATTCATCCTTGGCTATTTCACCATCTTTAAGCTTTTCTATCACACTAGTTACGCTTGAAAAAATTCCAGGAGGTATACCTAAAGCCAGGGCTCCCGTAGTCTCAGCAACAGCATTTGCCACCCGCAACCACCTCACCCTTTTTAAAAAGTCGCTAACTTTATCGATGCCCTTCTTTCTTTTTTTTGCTTCATCAGCCAGTGTTGAAGCAATCACCTCTAATAGAGCTGCTCTTGCATCGTCAAATCCCTGATAAAGCCACGCATTAAACTCTACGAAAATGAATTGTTTGTCCGTTGATTCATCAGTTTCTACTTGATTCAATTCTAATTGAACCAGCTTAATCATAGAGGATTTGCCGACACCCCATTGACCAGAGACACCAATTGAAACAGGCCTTCCAGAAGCCTGTAGAATCATTTCCGCAACGGTTTTGGCCGTTCCTGAAAAGTTCAAAAAATCTCTTTCGGTTTCGTTATCTGACCACATTTGGCACGAACATCTAATAAATTTTCAAAGCTTAAAGAATTCTAATATAACTGATTCTGACTTTATAGCGTGTTGTAAGCCAAAGTTCCTGCATGAAAATAGGGCATTTGCAAATTTCACGAGAGCTGCAATCTTCAATTATTCGGATAGTAGCTCCCCCGCAATCATTTCAGCCTGTTTCAATACTCGTGGCGCTTCAGCCCATCGATTCCAGGCATTCGATAGCTAGCAGCTCTATATCGTTTTCATTGATCTTTGGCATGGCTATTCAATGATTTCCCAATGGCCGCCTTTAGCTGCGCCAATCCGCCTTAGCATCTGGCTCTCTTGAAGCTTTTGGAGATTTCTTTCGATAGACCGATCTGATATTCCGATTTTCTCTGAAAGTTCAGCTATTGTAACATACTTATTTTTCTCAATTATCTGGAGGATTTTCTCCGACGTTTCTCCGACGTTTCTCCGACGCATCTCCGACAATTTCCCCGACGCTTCCCCGTCATTTACACCGTCATTTTTCTTGCGGAGCTTTTTCAAAAGCTTACTAGCATCCATAGACAACATGAACGAAGCATCGAATTGAATTTCCGGTGCAGGCAAATCATGCGCCTTGCATTCATAGGTGATTTTCTCGATTCCTCTACCCCATGACTCAATTAACCCAGCCCGAAAAAAGACGTTGGCAATGTCCGGGTTGAAGGGGTTAGAAGGATGGGCGAGCTTCAACGTCTCAACCGTCCAGTTATCAGGCAATTCACCCTGATTCCAAAAGGTGATCCTGTCGTCGTAGACTTTGATTTGGATTGGTATGCCACTGGCGTAATCTTTATGAACGATGGCGTTTAACAATGCCTCTCTCAAAGCCTCCTTTGGAAACAGGTACTTTTCTACCCGCTGAATGCCTTCATAGCTAATATAAGCCTTCAGGTATTTGGTGAGCAGCAAGTCCAGTGCTTTGTCGGATTGCTCAATCAGGTTGCCGTGGATTTCATCCTGATAGATAAGTTCCGCACCCTGAAAGTAGCCAATTTTGATATACGCCCCGGTGACGAACCGTTCAGGATCAGCATGAAAAAGCAACACGGCAGCCCGTTTCAGATAGTCGCCTTCTGTCAAACGAAGATTATCGATCAGGACTTCCGTATTCCCGTTCAAAGCTTCTTCGCTCAAACGGCCACTTTTCAGGGCTTTGGATTTAAACAGGTCAATCGCTTGAGGCTTTAAGTCAGAAACGGACACTTTGGGCACTGGCACCCCATCCCATTTTTTGCCTTGCTTTTGCAACAAAAAACGATCTAGTGCAGCGCCTTTCAATTCCTGCTTGGTGCTGCCACTGCGGATATGATACTGGCCTTTGTAGCTAATGGGATAAGTATAGGCTTCTACTATGATTTCGAGAAATGTCTTGCCTTTTTTCTCATGCCTATTGACCTCCACCACAATGCCCAGAATGTCGCGGACTTTGTTTGGGATGTCCTCCAAAAGTTTCTTCCAATCGGCAACACCGACCACTTCGCCTTTGTCATCCTTCCCAATATAGAGCGTACCGCCCTGCGCATTCGCAAAGCCGCAAATCCACTTGAGATACTCATCTCTCCAGGACTCTTTCCATTCTATTTTTTGACTTTCAGGCATTTTAATTACTTTACTTTTGGACTTTCTCTTTACCTAACCATTCATCGCAAGTTTCTTGATATGGGATATCAAAATCTTCCAACCACCTCCCCACATATTTAGGATTATGACACTATTGGGTGTTGGGGAAACATCGTCGATTCTAACTTGAATCGGTGCCCTAACACAGTCTCCAGTAATAATCGCATGTTCTTGCGGAGCTTGTCAGCCGCCTTCCAAAGTTGTTTTTCTAAAGGCTCTTCGGCCTTTGGTTTCTGTTTAGCCATTAAAATATAGTCTCAGAAAAAGTTGGATTGAATTATAGTCGATAAATATAGGGAATGCCATGATTTAATTGGGAAAATTGGCATGCACACATTTTGTCGGGCAGCCTAAAAAGAATTGAAATCTAGGGACTGGGGAAATCCTATTATTCAAGAACAGGTGAAATGAGGCGATAAGTAAAGAGTTTCGACAAATATGCCTTTCGACGGAAACTCCTGATTTGTTGTACCTATGTTGTACCCAAAAAAGAAAAGGCCGGTAAAACCGGCCTTTTTTAGTAGCGGGGACAGGACTCGAACCTGTGGCCTTCGGGTTATGAGCCCGACGAGCTACCAACTGCTCCACCCCGCGATATGAGGTGCAAAAGTAAGGCCTTTTAGCGGATTGGCAAAACAACCACCAGAAATAAACATACATTTGAACATAAGCTAGATCGAAGCGCATACTTTTGAATGATGAAAGAAAAAAAGGACTTTAAGGCCGGATTTGTGACCATCATTGGGCGACCGAATGTGGGTAAATCCACCTTGATGAACGCGCTCACCGGTACCAAATTGGCCATCACCAGTCCCAAAGCCCAAACCACCCGCCACCGCATTTTTGGCATCATCACCGAAGACCATTACCAGATCGTGTACTCCGACACCCCGGGCATGATCGACCCGAAATACAAACTGCAGCAGCAGATGATGGCCTACGTGAATGCCTCACTAGAAGATGCCGACCTGATCTTGTATTTGGTGGCGCTGGAAGACAAAAACGAATTTCCGGAAATGATCGAAATGGCTGTGCGCACAGGCCTACCCATCATTTTCCTCATTACCAAAGTAGACTTACGAAAAGGCTCGCAGGTAGAAGACAAAGTGAGCTACTGGAAAGAATTGTACCCCGAATTAGAAATCATGCCCGTTTCGGCCGTCGATGGCTTCAATATTCCCCAATTGCTCGATCGGGTGATTGAACAAATGCCTATACACCCGCCGTATTTTCCAGAGGATTCGATCACCGATCGACCTGAAAAATTCTTCGCCTCTGAGACCATCCGCGAGAAGATTTTTCTCAATTACGATCAAGAAATTCCCTACAGTTCGGAGGTGGTGATTGCAGAGTTTAAAGAAGAGGAAAAAATCATTCGTATACTGGCCGAAATATATGTGGAACGCGACAGCCAAAAAGGCATACTCATTGGGCATAAAGGCTCCATGCTCAAGAAAGTTGGCATAGAAGCACGCAAGGACTTAGAAGATTTTTTTGGCAAGCAAGTACACTTGCAGACGTTCGTGAAAGTGGAAAAAGACTGGCGCAGAAACGACAAGAAATTAAAACAATTCGGATACTAAAAATTCCTCTCCATGAAATTCGTCTTTACCATCAGCATCCTGTTCTCACTTTTCATTTCATCCAATGCGCAGCAACCGTACATGCCAAGAATCCTCACCCTGCGTGAGCAAGCAGAAGTAATCGACAGATGGCTGGACGAACGCATGCAGGCGGTACTTCCTGACCTGATGAAACGCACCGGAATCGACTGTTGGGTCATCATTGCGCGAGAATACAACGAAGACCCTGTACTGCGCACCATGCTCCCTGCCACTTGGCAATCGGCCCGACGCACCACCATGCTCGTCATCTTCGATCCGGGAAACGGAAAGCCACTAGAAACACTGGCTATTGCTCGATATGATGTGGGGAAAACATTCAAAAAAGCGTGGAATCCGGAGCAGCAGCCCGACCAATGGAAAGCGCTGGCAGATTTGATAGCTTCAAGAAATCCTAAGAAAATTGGTATCAACAAGAGCCTCACGTTTGCACTGGCTGATGGTCTTTCTGCTACGCACTATGATCAATTGATAGCTGCCCTTTCGCCCACACTTCAAAAGCGAGTGGTCAATGCCGAAAACTTAGCCGTTGGGTGGTTGGAAACACGCACCGAAAGTGAGATGATCGTGTACCAAAACATTGTGCGCATTGCCCATCAGATCATTGCCGAAGGATTTTCTGAGAAAGTCATTCAGCCGGGGATCACCACTACCGAAGATGTGGTGTGGTGGTATCGTCAGCGCATCAACGAACTGGGGCTTGAGGCATGGTTTCATCCGTCTGTTTCCATACAGCGAAAAGACCCTGAAGCATTCGATCACCTCCGCTCCTTCTCCAATCGGCCTGAAAATCAAGTAATTATCCCCGGCGATTTACTGCATGTCGATTTTGGCATCACCTATTTGCGTCTAAACACAGACACACAGCAACATGCCTACGTACTGAAGCCAGGAGAAAAAGAAGCGCCTGCATTTTTGGTGAATGCATTTACCAAAGGCAACCGCGTGCAAGATATTCTGACGAGTCAATTTCAAACCGGAAGAAGCGGAAATGACATTTTGAAACGCACCATCGAACAAGGCAAAGCCGAAGGGCTCAAGCCCGTGATATACACCCACCCGATCGGCTATCATGGACATGCCGCCGGGCCTACAATCGGGCTGTGGGATCAGCAGGGAGGTGTGCCAGGTGGCGGAGACTATCCGCTTTATCCAAATACGGCCTATTCGATAGAGCTCAACAACGGCATTTATTTGGAAGAATGGGGCAAGGAAATTCGCATCATGCTAGAGGAAGATGCCTTCTTCGACGGCACCACGGTGCGGTATATTGACGGGCGGCAGACAGAATTGATGCTGATACCGAGGAAGCTACATCCGAATGAATAACGTAATTTCGCGGGTAAATCTCAATAAACAAGCATGGCCAACATCCTCGCCATAGTCGGAAGACCGAATGTGGGCAAATCCACTTTATTTAATCGCCTCATAGAAAAGAAGCAGGCAATCATGGACAATGAGCCCGGCGTGACGCGCGACCGCCACTATGGCCAATGCGAGTGGAACGGAAAGATATTTACCGTCATCGACACAGGTGGCTATGTGGAAGGATCAGACGATATTTTTGAAGAAGCCATTCGCAATCAGGTAAAAGAGGCACTTAAAGAAGCGACTGTGCTGGCTTTTATGGTGGACTGTGAAGTGGGCTTGCATCCGATGGATCAGGATTTTGCCAACATTCTGCGCGAAGTAGGTAAGCCGATCTACATCGTGGCAAACAAGGCCGACACGCCCACGCGCGAATTGAATGCAAGCGAGTTTTATGCCTTAGGATTAGATGCCGACATCTTGGCACTGAGTTCTACAAGCGGTTCGGGTACTGGTGAATTTTTAGATGCCATAGTGCCCCATTTTTCTGATGAAGAAGAAGAAAAGGAAGAGGAATCATTGCCCAAAATCGCCATTATCGGGCGGCCAAACGTTGGAAAATCGTCATTTGTGAATGCATTATTGGGTGAAGAGCGCACCATCGTGACCAACATAGCCGGCACCACACGAGATGCCATCAATGCCCGATACAACCGTTTTGGTAAAGACTTTTTGCTCACCGACACAGCGGGCATTCGCAAGAAATCGAAAGTGCATGAAGATATTGAGTTTTACTCGGTGCTTCGCTCCATTCAGGCTATTCAAGATTCTGACGTTTCTGTGGTGATGCTGGATGCTACCCAAGGATTGGAAGCTCAAGACATGAACATCATCGGGTTGTCTCATAAGTATAAGAAAGGGACGATCATCATGGTGAATAAGTGGGATTTGATAGAAAAAGACACCAAAACGGCCAACGAATTCAAGAAGACTATCGAGGAAAAACTCGGGCCACTAAGCTACATTCCTGTCATATTCGTGAGTGTATTAAATAAGCAGCGTATTTTCCAAGCCATCGAGTTGGCGCTGAAAGTATATGAAAGCAAGACAACAAAGATTTCTACCTCGAAGCTGAATGACATTTTGCTGAAAGAAATAGAGCACTATCCGCCACCTGCAGTGAGAGGGCAGTACATCAAAATCAAGTATATCACCCAATTGCCCACACATGGGGTCACGTTTGCCTTTTTCTGCAATTTCCCGCAGTATATAAAAGAGGCATATGAGCGTTTTTTGATCAATAAAATCCGGGAACACTTCGGCTTTGAGGGTGTTCCTCTTACCGTAGTTTTCAGGAAGAAATGACATCCCGACAGGTCTTTGAGCGATTTGTGCCGTCGGCCGCAGTAGAATACTGCAATAAAATGTACGAAAAGCTCGGCTTTGAATTTAAAGTGACACGCTCACGCAATACCAAATTGGGTGATTTCAGGTACTTGGGTACAACCAATAAGGCCATCATCACAGTAAATAATGACCTTAATCCCTACGCTTTTGTGGTAACCTACCTGCATGAAGTAGCCCACTTGCTCACCTACAGAGAATTCAAAGGAGCCGTAAACCCACACGGGGCAGAGTGGAAATCGGTCTTCACGCGTATCACAGAGCCTCTGCTCACCGACGAAGTATTTCCGCCCAATGTCTTGCATGCACTCCGCAAATATTTCAAAAACCCAAAAGCTTCAAGTTGTGCAGACCCCTCTCTCTATCGCGCATTAGCCATGTTTAACTCCCCCTCTGAGCATAAAATATTGGACGAAATCGCACTGCAAACAACCTTTCAGTTTAATAAGCGCTTGTTCATGAAATTGGAAAAGCGGCGCACCCGATGGGTGTGCCTAGAGATAAAATCAAACAGAAAGTACCTAATCCCTGGTATAGCCGAGGTGAAGATTGTAGATGAAAAAACTTAAAAGTGAATTAATACAACCACTCTGCTTATTTTAGCTAGCAAATTGAACGTTCCTATGAAACAGTCATTTTTTCTTCTACTGTGCTTTGTATCTTCAGTGGCATTAGCTTCGGAAGATAAAGGAGGCTCCACACCGGCTGCAGAGGAGTCGAAGGTGAATACTTCTAAACCCGTCACATACATTGCCGCCATTGTGCGTCGAGGGGACAACTGGCAACAAGATTCCATTCGGGCGTTCGAACTGCAAGAAAAACATCTCAACTTTCTAGGGCAACTGCGCAAAGACGAGAAGCTGATCGCTTCAGGGCCGTTGACTACCTCGCCGGATGCACGTGGGCTGTATATCTTCAACGTGGCTACCATCGCAGAAGCAGAAAAACTGGTAGCTCAGGACGAATCCATTCAAGCCGGATGGATCAAAATGGACTTTCACGTGTGGGCGGCCAGAGATTATGACGTGAACACGAAAGAAGAATCAGCCGCACTGCTCAAGGTGGATGAAGGTTTTAGAATGAGTGGGTTGGGTTGGACCGTCGTTGTTTTTGTGGTGGTGATTATTACCTTGGTAATCCGTACTTTCCGTGGCGTGGCGAACGCCTAAAAGTCTTTGAAAAATCCACATCAAAAACTTTCAAAAGAATCAAAATAAGCTAACTTTGCATTCCGTTTTTGAGGGATCAGAAACGGTTTTTTATTGATCGGGATGTAGCGCAGGCCGGTAGCGCACCTGGTTTGGGACCAGGGGGTCCCAGGTTCGAATCCTGGTATCCCGACATCAACGCCTCCAAATTTGGGGGCTTTTTTTATGCTCTTTGCAAAACTGCCATTTGGGGTAGTGGATTTATTGTTTCAGATCAAACTCGCAAAATATTAAATCAGGCATGAAAGAACACCCAAGAACAAATCCAAACAAAAAAACCACCTCAGGTGGCTTTTTGTATGACGAAGCGGTTGGCTGATTAGGCAAACTCGGCTTCATGCACCAGTTGTTCTTCTTCCTGCTGAGAGGCTATGTCCACATCTTTGATTTCTTCGTGTCCACAGTATGAGCAGCGATAATACTTCCTTAGTCGGCCATTGTCGGTGGCTGATGCTGGCATCATCACCACTTCTTTGTAGTCTTTGAGTGTGCGAAACTCACATCGTGGGCACACGATTGCATGCAAGTGACCATCGTATTTTTCAATTTGCTTGTAACCGGACTCCTCCTCCAACCACACATCATAATCGAAAGTGAAGGTTTCTTCATCAGCGATCATTTGTTTCGTCATGTGGACGTCCTCCTCGTGTTCGCGAAGCAACTTCATGGGCTTACCATTAGGCGCTAAACGCGGATGAAAGCGAATGTTTCGCAATTTCTTTTCGAGGAAAAAGGGATAGTATACTTTGAAGTATTGCTCCAGCGCATAGCCCGCAAGAAAGGCCAACGAAAAGGAAACCAATCCTACAAAATAAAAGAGTATCTGCTCCCCGCCATCCAGTCGCTTGGCCAATAATCCGAAGAAGACAAAGCCTACCGATAAGGCAAATATGAAGGCCGCTACTTTGAAATACGACTGCTCTCGCTTGGCCACATACGCGTATCTGGCCGTGCTGCCCATCTGAATGGATGCCATCATGGCATACCATAGCATTAACAAGGCGCAGAGCGCCAGTCCCGCAAGACCTATTTGCAATAAAATGTCTTGCCATTGATTCGCTTGTAGAATATTTTTCATGACCGTGTTATTTAAATGAAACAGCCTTAATCCTTAGTGAAGGTACCATTCTTACATCGCGCGAAACATGAGGTACGTCAGCATAAAAAATGATTGAAACTTCAACAAAAAACCCTGTCGATGTTTCGGCAGGGTTTTCACTATTTACTATGAATTAAACCTAACCTATTTTCTTTATTTGCCAATACGGAACGTAACGACAGGTACCTTGGCATGGTTGGCCACTTCCTCCGCACGGCTACCGCCAATAAGATGGGCAAAACCCGTGCGGCCATGCGTACCCATCACGATGAGTCCGGCATGGATTTCATCGGCAAAGCGTACAATTCCTTCCTCCGAGAATTCGGCACTAATGGTGTTGAGGGTATAGTCCACCAAGCCGGCTCGCTCAGCAAACTCTTCCAATTGCTCCCGTGCCACTTTTTCTGTTAGGAAATTATGGGGCGTTTTCACACGAAGCACGTGCATATTGAGTTTGAGCAATTGTTGCAACGCTTGCGCCTTAGCAGCCACACTTTCTTGTTCCATGGATAAGTCTGACGCAAACACCATGTTTTTGATATCCGAAAGTTTAGTCTTCCCTTTGATGGTAATCACGGGACAAGGCGAGTAACGAATGATTCGCTCGGCGTTGGTTCCAATGAACGTTTCTCTGAGTCCGGTGGCACCACCCGAACCGGTTATGACCCAGTCGCCTCCTTCTTCTGCTACTTCTTTGCCGATGCTTTTGTATGGGCTGCCATATTCGGTACGAATAGCCACCGACTGGCCTGCATCCTTCACTTTTTGCGCCCATTCGTGCATTTTGGTCGAAATGCCATCAATCAACTCTCGGCGATAGATTACCTCAGCCGTAGCGGCTGTGATGTCAGCACCGTAGTTGACAGAAGCGGCGGGTAGTTCCAACACGTGCAGCAGCAGTATCTGACCGCCCACCAGTTTGTTAAACTGAATAGCAAAATCCAAGGCCTCCTCTGCGTGTGCTGAAAAGTCAATGGGTACGATTATTTTTTTCATGGCTTTAAATTTTTTGATTTTTAAATATCTGCTTCGAGTTATGATTCAATTCTGAATTAATTCGGAAGATGTAAATTTTGATACGTTTCTAGGTTTATTGTTTTCTCTTTTTCGTCGATTTTCAGTGACCACAGTGGAATGCGCGAGTGATTCACCACATCTTCGGTGAGGCTGCCGGCAAACCAATGCGCAAATCCGCGACGGGCATGAGTGGCCATGGCTATCATGTCTGCTTCTATTAGTTCGGCATATTTCAAAATGCCATCTTGTGCAAACACATCTTTGATCACACTGAATGAACTGCTGGCCACTTCATAATCACTCAGTAGATTATTGACTTCCTCTGTGACCAAATCCACATTTTCCATGTCATGGGGTGTTTTGACCCACACAAACTCAACGGCCGCCGCAAACAACCACTGCAAATGGCCAATTTCACTCAAAAATGACGGACGAATCTCCGTAAGATCGATAGGTACGAGCACCTTGCGAATGGCGCGCATGTTCGTCTGGCAAGGCACTGAAATCACAGGGCAATTGACCAAGCGAACCACTTTCTCGGTGTTAGAACCCACAAAGAATTCTTGCAAGCCTGAGGCACCTTTGGTACCCATCACGATTAGGTCCACGCCTTGCTCTTCCACGATGGTTTTCAGGTCTTGAATAAGCGTACCCGTGGTGAGCAGCTTGCTGACATGAAGTCCATCTCTCTTTGATTGCCAAAGCAGATTTTTCAGTTTCACTTCCATTTCATCGATCACGCGCTGGGCGAACGTCTGCACGTGCGGCACATCCAAATACATGTTTTCGTACGTGTGCACAAGATCCACCGAATGATGAAGCATCACTTGATACCCGCACTTTTCGGCGAGCTGTAATCCGAAATGCACAGCTGCATCGCTGGTTTCGGAAAAATCGACCGGTATGAGTAGCTTTTTCATGACTTGAGGGGTTGATTTTTTTGTCTTCATTCGTATATGGCCCAATCGGATGAGTGATACTGAAAAACGGTCATCAGCTTCGCCACTGCCTGTCTCCACGTGCTGACTTACGGTTTCATTTTCTTGAGACCAAAGCTAAAAGGCACCCTCCTCCCTTCCTGTGACGAATGCTTCTTGGGTGGTTGATTTATATCAGAAGCCTGAATCCTCAAATCTGCATTACGACACGTGTCAGCCAAGGAGGTATTTTGGAGCAGTATCGCATGGCTTTCCTGTCACCTCCACCCTGCCCATGGGGTCAGGGCTAGTTCACGGGCAGTCTGGCTCTTTAGGTAAAAAAATACCCATTCAGAGCCAAATTAGCCGGGATAGAGTGAAGCGCTAGCGAAACGAAAGCCCGAGCACAGGCGCTAAATAGCCCGTCAGTTCCGCTCCAAAAAAAATCAAAAATCCTTTTTGCTTGCTAGCCTAACCATCCAAGCCAAGGGCAGGCACACCCACAGCAGCAACAGGCCGAACGAAACGATGAGCCCCTGCCCCGTGCCGAAGAAATTTTGAAAAAGTGCGCCCGTGTAGCCAAGCAGCGCGGAGATGTCCAGCTTGAGCAAAATCATGATGCGCGACAGGTCGATGGGGTTGAACAAACTGACCGTGAGCGCAAAGGTGTCGAGCGGATAGTCGCTGAACAGAACCAGAAAAACGAGGAAGAGACCGTCGTAAATGACGGCAAAGAACAGCCACATCAGAATGGCATAGCCAAAGCCCTTGATCTTGTTGGCATTGAGCAGAGAAATGCAAATGGCGAGCGCCACAAAGGTGAAGGTGAGAAATGCGCCCGAAATGATGAGCATCAGGAAGTTCCAAATTTCGCCGGAGCGAAAGATGCCGTAGAGCAAAAACGGTACACCCAGCCCCACCACCAAGCTGAAAGTAAGTGACAAGGCTATGCCGAGGTATTGCCCCAAAAACACCGATGCGCGCTTGACGGGCTGTGCGAGCAGCAGCTCCGTAAACTCACGCGAACTGTAGAAGTACATCACGCCGAAGATGGTGCCGATCATGGGGGTGAGCGTCACGATGATGTTCATTAGTGTGATAATGGCCTTGGAGAGATCGTTGTTCAGGAAAAGCAGCACAAAGCCCAATGCCAGATAAAAGGCCAGATACACGTAGCTCCATCTGCTGCGCATGAGGTCTGAGAAGCTGTATTTCAATATCTTAATCATGGCTGAGAATGGATGCGATGGAGTGTTCGAGATTTTGTTTGCCGGTCTTGGTACCGAGCTCCGAAATGGTGCCCTTAAAGTACATTTTGCCTTCCAGCAGGAAGAGAATTTCATCGGCGAGTTCCTCCACCAGCGGCATGATGTGCGTGGTGATGAGGATAATGCGACCCTTGGCTTTTTCTTCTTCGATGAGTTCCTTCAAATCAATGAGCGACACGGGATCGAGACCGGCGGTGGGTTCGTCCAGAATTAAAATGGGCGAGTCGAACATGAACGTGAGCATGATGTTCACCTTCTGACGCGTGCCACCGGAGAGATTGCCCAATTTCTTATCGAGAAAGGGTTCCAACCGAAACTTGGTCACCAAATGATCCTCATTCGCCTCTCCTTCTCGGATGTCCTTGATCATGTGGATGAGTTCGCGCACGGAGAGGTTATCAGGAAACCGCGCGATTTGTGGCAAATAGCCAATCTGATGGCGGTAGTCCCACGTGCCTAGTATGGAGGCATCATCAATGAATACTTTGCCCGATTGGGGCACCACCATGCCCAAGAGTATCTTCAAGATGGTCGTTTTGCCCGATCCATTCGGCCCAAGAATGGCGAAGATACCCGGCTTGTCGATGCTGAAACTCAGGTCGTCGAGGACGGTGAGCTTGCCAAATTTTTTGGTCAAGTGTTCGATGCGAATCATTTGATCGGTTTCATTAAGGGTGACACATCCACCAGTTCATCCGGCGTGAAAACAGGTGATACTTTTTCGGAGAAATTGATGATATCGACAAACAAACTGCGCAGCAGCACGATGGTTTCAGGGGTTTTATTCACAATGTAAGAGAATAGCTTGACGGGGCGATACGGCACATCGCCTACCCCATTTTTATCCAAATCGTACCCGGCATATTCGCTCCAATAGTTGCCTTCAAAACTGTTGTCGTTCATCTTGGCATTGTACGATATGTCGAATGAATTGCCGATAAAGTCATTTTTGAAAAACCGGTTTTCGTAGCAGCCTCCGGCCACTTTGATGGCGTATCCGTTCATGCGAAACGTGTTTTGCGTGTAGTTAATGCGTGTGCTGCCTTCCAAGTAAATGGCGATGGTATTTTGTCGAAACTCGTTGTTTTCCACCTCGGCATCATAGATTTCTTTGAGCAGCAAGCCGTAAGATGCCGTTCCCCAGTTTTCGATGAAGCGGTTGCACCGCATGACGATGTGTTTGGAAAACATTACTGCCACGCCCGCCCCATTTCGCTCGAAAGTATTGTCCAGATAATCGTCATGGTTGGAAAACATGAAGTGCAGCCCGTAGCGCACATTTTGATGACCGTGGTTATTGCGCACGGTGCTGCTGTCCACAAATTCTAGATAGATGCCATCACGCATTTTCAACACTTCATTGCTCAGTACTTTCATGCCTGAGCAATGCCACAAATGAATGCCATTGCCAGAGTCGTCCATGCGGGCGAGGTGACCATATATTTTGTTGTTTCTGATGGTTCCATTCTTCGATTTTTCAATAAGAAACCCGAAAAATGGATCTACCACTTCCAAATGGGCGAGCGTGAATCCATTCACTTTCGACACATACACACCTGCAAAATCCTTGGTGTAGCTGCGCCCCGCATTGATCAATTTGAAACCCAACACGTGTATATCGTCGGCCATAAGTTTGAGGATATATCCCTGCTGCTGACCATCGAGCACCGCGCCCTTTTCGCCCATGAGCGTGAGGGCTTTGGTGATGGCCACATTCACCACCGGATACACGCCGGCTTTCACATGCACGGTATCGCCCGGAGCAGCCTTCTGGACAGCATCTGCCACTGACCGCTCGCTGCACGAGGGGCACACCGTCCAGGTTTTGGCCACCACCCCGTCGGGACATAGCACGATCAGCAAGAGCAGTAAGCGCAGCATTTTCATCTTTTTACGTTGGGAAAATTTTAGGGATTTACGCCAAATGAATGCTTCAATTCATTCCAATTGAGCGTTTTGTCTTCTTCAGTTGCCACAGTTTGGTCTCGATGTGTCTGATCGGCAAAGCCCGTGAGAAAGGCGCCCATCGGGCTGGGAATAGCCTGTGAAATGAGGTAGTAGCCGGCTTGCGCATCTATCAGTTCGCCGGGGGTGGCATAGTCATTTACCAAATACAATTTCACGGCGGGCTCATCCCAATCGGCCAGATGGTTCATCATGCACTCGATGGCGTCATACTTATATGCCTTTCCTTTCACGGTCACCACTTGGGCGGCATGTTGATTGTCCACGATGGTCATCTTGCAGAAATGACACGCATCACTTCCATAATAGATGGGCTGTGGCTTCACCGAGCAGGCAACCAGAGCCACCGACAAGATTAGGAGTAGGGTCGTTTTCATTTGGCTTCTTTTTTTGATTGAATAAATGCCGCAACTGACAAAGCCATGCCTACGGCCAGCAGATACGCACCACTGCGAGGCATAGACGTAGCACGGAAATTCAAGATCATTTTGCTGCCGATGAGCGGCGGCTGATAGGCCATGGGTTGCCCTTTTTCATCGGTAAATTGAATGGCCGCATTGGCTTTCAGGTTGTGACCGTAATTGTATTCCCACAAATAGAAATCGTACATGGCTATGCTGCCCAGCACGACCATCAGGACAAACCAGGCCAGGTACAACCGGCGCTTGCCTATGATTCCAAACACTACACCCAGCGCCATCATGCCTATCACGAAGTAGGGAAACAATTCAAACTCTGGAATGCGCTCCGGTATGTCTTGCATACCCACATAGTGGTTCATGATGTTGATGTTTTTGATGTCGTTCGGGTTGGCATCTTCAAACTTGTTGATGAAGATATTCATGCCGATGCTGTCGGGGTATTGGGGTGCCTCCAGCGTGATGTTCCACATGGGCAAGAAGAACAGACTGCCGAGCAGCAGCGCTCCGATGATCATGTACAATTTTGATCGTTTCATTTTGTCAATGGTTTAGAAAAAATAGGGCAACCCAAAGCGAGCTACCCTTTCAATCTGGTTTACTCACCGTCCAAACTCCACGATAATTTCACGTTCGAATCTTTGGGCGATACGCGTATGTATCCTTGCATTTCTTGGTGCAGTGCCGAGCAGAAGTCTGTGCAGTAAAATGGCCACACACCTACGCGCTTGGGCTCCCACACGAATGTTTCGGTTTGGCCGGGCATGATCAGCAGTTCCGATGTGTTCGCCCCGATCATGCTAATGCCATGAGGCACATCATAGTCTTGCTCGAGGTTCGTCACGTGGAAATACACCTTGTCACCCACTTTTATGCCTTCAATATTGTCAGGCGCAAAGTGGCTCCTGATCGTGCTCATGTAGATGCGCACCACATTGCCGTCTCGCTCCACGCGGGTTTCCTTCTCGTTCTTCACGGCATAGGGGTGCATGTTTTCTTCCAGCTTGTAAATCTTCGTCTGGCGTTTTTTGATTAAATCAGCAGGTGCGCCTGCAGCATAATGCGGCTCTCCGATAGTGGGAAAATCGAGCAGTAGCTGCATTTTATCACCCGAAATATCATAGAGCTGTGCCGATTGAGTGAGCTCAGGGCCGGTAGGTAGATATCTATCTTTAGTGATCTTGTTCATGGCCACCAAGTATTTACCAAAAGGCTTTTGTGAATTACCGCCCGGAATCATCAAGTGACCCACGGAATAATAGCATGGCTGACGGTCCAACACTTCCCACGTGCCCAGTTTCCACTTCACCACTTCCGATGAGATGAAGAAGGTGGTGTAGGCATTGCCTTCGCCATCAAACTCGGTGTGTAGGGGGCCAAGACCCGCTTGCGTCACTTGTCCGCCTACTATGTCGTCGTAGTTCAAGATGGGAATGCCATAGGCGTCACCGTCAAATTTCTTGTTGGCAATGGCATCCTGCATTTTGGTGAATGAATGAGCCGTCATGGAAGCAGCCAATTTTCCGGATCCAATGATGTATTCACCGGTAGGATCTACATCCATGCCGTGTGGTGACTTAGGTGTGGGTAGCAAATAAACCAAGCCCGGGTATTTGCTCGGATCAATGACGCGCACTTCCTTCTTGATGGTGCTGGTGGCCGAGTGTGTAGCCTCATCGTACACGTTGTGGGCATATTCAGTAGGCATAGTTGTGAACTCGCCTTTGGCAATCAGTTCTTCAGCCATTTTCCAGTTGATAGCTGCTATAAAGTCTTTGTCGTTTTGCGAGGCATTTACCTCCAGCAAAGTGCTAGCTTCTTCGGTGTTGTAGGTGGTGAAGAACATCCAGCCGTGCGACTTGCCACGACCCGGGTGCGCTAGGTCATAGTTGAAGCCCGGCATCATAATCTGAAAGTCCAGATTCATGCGGCCTGATTCCTGATCTACCTTGATGAATGAGATGGCACCTTTGAACTTGCCTTTATATTCAGAAATAGGTAAATCGGCCTGAGGCACAGGCACAGAAAAGCGCGTACCAGCCACCACATACTCGGTGTTTTCGGTCACAAACGAAGAGCTGTGATTACCCGCACTGTTAGGCAATTCGATGATCTCTTCGGTCTCGAATGTGGCCAAGCTGATACGTGCTATACGAGGCGTGTTGTTACCATTGATAAATACCCAGCGGCCATCAATTTCGCCATTTGTTTGTGACAAATCGGGGTGGTGGGCATCATCCCAAGGCACAAAACCAAAGGACGTGTTGAGCAGCGGCTTGGTCTCTTCGTTGTAGCCGTAGGCCTTTTCAGGGTCTTGAGAAAATACCGGAATCACACGGAACAGACGGCCGGATGGCAGACCATAGACGGAAAGCTGTCCGCTGAATCCACCTGAGATAAAGGCGTAAAATTCGTCGTGCTCTCCCGGATTTACATACACGCGCTGAGCGGCATTTCCGCCAATAGCGCCTTTGCCGGCATCACCTCCCTGCCCACACGAAAACGTGACCAGCAGAGCTGCCAATGACAGCAGATAAAAGAGAAATTTCGATTGATTTTTCATGGGAAATTTGTTTTGTTCTAAATGTCTGATTGAGTCTTTGATTAGGGTAAAATCACTTTGTCCACCACATTGATGATGCCGTTAGACGTTTGGATCGTGCCGATCACTTTGGCACCTGCCACCCTGATGTCGTCATCATTTACCACCACTTCCAGGTAGTCGCCAGTGGCTGTGTAAATCTTTCGTCCCTTGCGCGCTTCTTTCTTTAATCCCTCCACATCGAAAGAGCCGGGAGCCGCATGGCGTGTGAGTATTTCGGCCAGCTTGGCTTTGTTTTCGGGTTTCAGCAGATCGGGCACTGTGCCTTCGGGCAGGGCATCAAAGGCGGCATTATTAGGTGCAAACACCGTGAGTGGACCGGCATTTACAAGCACATGCTCTATTTCTGCGGCCTGAACGGCCGTCACCAGCGTGGTATGATCGGGCGAACCGGCGGCCACTTGCAAGATGTTTTTGGCCGATACATCGTCAGATACAGAGGCCTGACCTTTAGGGTGCGAAACGGCTGCACGCTCATCAGATGAGGCTTGGTTTGCAGCGGGCGATCCACCGCAACTCCACAGCACGAGTGCCAGCAAAACGAATAAGGATGTTGATAGATATTTCATGGGTCAATTGTTTGGTGTCGTTTACAGGGTCCTGAAGTATTCCAACACCGCACGCGCTTGTTCTTCGCTGAGGTTTTGGTTGGCCATTGGGGAGCCATTTGCTTCAATTAGCAACTGCTTGGCGATTGGGTCTTTCTGCGTCATTTCTTCGGGGTTCAAGATCATGTTCATGATCCACGCAGGTGTGCGTCGGGTCAAGATGTCCTTGGGTGCCGGCCCGATAAATTTCTTATCGGCTTTATGGCAGGCGGTGCACATGGCTTCATACACTTCTTTTCCTTTTAGCGCCATGTCTTGGTCTATTTCAGCCGGTAGCGTAAATGCCTTGATTGGCCCTATGCCGTGGTTGGTTTCCCAAGTAGCCATTGGGTCGGCGGGTGCCATTTGCGATTGTTCTTTGATGAGATCCGCTTGGCTTTTGCCTCCCCCGCCACACGAGAGCGTGACGAGTGCGAGTGTGAGGATGGTAAGGAGTGTTTTCATGTCTATGGGGGGTTAATTTCGGATATTTTTGTCCTTTTATATGAAGCAAATGTAGGTGCGCACTGTAACGCTAATGTTGACTTGGGTCACGGGGAGTGCTGATTTATGTCAGAAGAATTGGAGCGGCGCGGTTGGCCTAGTGCATTTATCCTCGCATAACACAAGATCAGGGCTTTCGTAAGTCCTTGAGTGCTTTTGAATTATCTTGAGCATACCAGTAGGCTAACCTGCATATTTGCAACTGCAGAACATCGAAATTCCAATTAACAGTCGTTACCTTTCTAGCTTGAAACCACCTCATAATGATTGTTCTTAAAAAAATCTTCCTAGGAATTGTCGGGTTGTTGGTCCTAATTGTACTTGTTGTCACTCTATTTTTCCGACAGGAAGTCTATCAATTGTACAAGGTTGTCACCTTTTTTCATCCCAATGACATTTCCGACAACTTCAAGCGTGTAAAGGACATCTTTCCTTATAGTACTGTACCTAGCTCCACTCGTCCATTTGTGCATCCCAGTGCGCAAGAGGCTATTCGACTGCCGGAATCGTTCCTTTGGCAAGATTCTACAATCAATACCCAAGCTTATCTGAATCATACGCTCACTGATGCACTTCTCATTGTACAAAATGACTCTATTCGATTTGAATATTATGGCAATGGATTCACTGCCACAGATCGTCATATCTCATGGTCAATGTCTAAATCGGTGATTTCTGCCCTTTTGGGTATAGCCATTAGCGAAGGGCACATCAAAAGTATCGAGCAGACAGTGACTGATTATCTACCTGATTTTGCCGGCACGGGCTATGATGGAGTACGCATTAAGGATGTACTACAAATGTCCTCGGGAGTAGGTTTCAACGAAGATTATGGGGATTTTAACTCAGATATCAATGTCATGGGACGCTACTTTGCGCTAGGCATGCCTATGGCTGATTTTGCCAAAAGGCTAAGACGCGAGCGCCAACCGGGAACATACAATTATTATGTCAGTATCGACACACAGGTATTGGGGATGATCTTAGTGAAGGCGACCGGAAGATCCATTACCGATTATATGTCCGAAAAACTATGGGAGCCCATTGGCGCACAATCGGATGCTTATTGGATTATTGATAAATCGGGGATGGAATTTGCCCTTGGCGGATTGAATGTGACAGCTCGCGACTATGCCAAGTTAGGCCAGCTGTATTTGGACTCAGGTCGCTGGCAGGGTCGACAGGTGATACCGGAAGAATGGGTAATAGCCTCCGTCACACCGGATGCCCCCCACCTGATGCCAGGCGACCGTTCGACTGCCGGTCGAAAAGATGGCTATGGTTATCAATGGTGGATACCTAGTGGTGCTTCGGACGAATTCAACGCGCAAGGCATCTATACTCAGTTTATATATGTCGATTTATATATGTCGATCCGGATAAGGATATGGTCATTGTTAAACTTTCTTCCAACTACCATTTCAAGCAAGATGGTGAAGGATTTTACCATGATTTGGAAATTGCGTTGTATCGAGCAATTGCCGAACGATTGGATCAATAAGTTTAAGACATACTTCAAAAAGCCAATAGGTTTGTTTCAAAATCAGTAAAACACGTTTGCTCCAACCCCTCACCCAAAAATTCCGTACTTTTGCATCATGACCGTATCCGGTAAAATAGCGAATGTAGTACTGGCAGGTGTGCTGCTCCTCTCTACCATTGGCATTACCCTGAACAAACACTATTGCATGGGTCGGCTAAAATCGGTGGCTGTATACGCGCATGCCGATAGCTGCACAGGCTCAGACGAGAAGGATCCAATGCCCTGCTGCCAGGACGTGTTGCAAGTGCTGCAAGTGGATGACATGGCCAAGGCTGCTTTTGAATTTCACCTTGATGCCACTGTCGAATTTTTGGCCGTTCCACTGTACGCACTTTCACCTATAAGCACAGAAAGCCGTACATTTCATCATGTCAATACCTATGCTCCTCCACTGCAAGAATCCGACATCCTGATTCTCCATCATATCTTCCGCATTTGATTCATCCTTTGTACTGCACCCATCGAATACCTCGAAGGGTATTCTCATTTATTCAAACGATAACCAATGAAACAAATGCAAGTATATATACTCCTAATCGGGCTACTACCGGCCAGTCTGCACGCTCAGACCGTGCGCGGCATGGCAGCTGATGAAAACATTGGTGCCACTGTGATGGAACTGGGTACCCAAAATGACGTGATAACAGACATCAACGGCGAATTCGAACTGCAACTCACGCGTACATCTGCTCGATTCGTTATTTATGAAAAGCTACCCGCCTGCGCAAGGACGGTGCATATACCGATGGTCATAGTGACGATAAGTAATAACTAATTTTAAAAAAATCGTTAAATGAAAAAGATAGCACTCATTCTTCTTGCCGACTCTTTGATGACGGCCCGCGCCAATTCTTCAGCTACCGAAAAACCTGAGGCAACCTTTTTGGAGTCATTAGAAATCAATCGACCTGCACAAACGCAAAAAAAATCAGTGACAGATTACTTCGCACTGAAAGAAGCATTTGTAAAATCGCATGCCAAGGTAGCCGCTACGGCAGCTGCTCAATTGAGCAAATTATTTACCGCTGAGAATATAGTGAAAGAACTAGTCAAAACGGCAGATGCCATAGCCGCTTCGGTTGACATTGAAGCGCAGCGCAAGCGCTTCAAAACCATCACCGACAAGTTGATTGAGTATGTAAAGGCCAATGGAGCCGGACAAACCGTGTATGCACAGTATTGTCCAATGGCTTTTGGCCATATGGGTGCCAATTGGCTGAGCGGATCAGTGAAAGAGGAAATCAAGAACCGAAAATGATTCGACTGCTTGGCCTCATCGGAATAGTGCTGCTGGGCGCGTGTGAAACTAAAAAAAACACGCACCCAACAGAAATACCATTGGAAATTGCATCACAAAAAAATCAGCCCATTCGCTTGATGACGCTAGACGGCAAACCAATCGTACCAAAAGAAGGAAAAACGCTCATATTGAATCTTTGGGCTACCTGGTGTAAGCCCTGCATCGAAGAGATGCCGGCTCTGGAGCGAATGGCCGATCAATTGCCCGATCATTTTGAATTGATTTTAGCTTCTGACGAGAAGTCGGAACGCATTCAAGCCTTTGTGAACAGGCAGTCTTTGGCTCTCACCTTTGCACATCTGGCATCAGGCCAAGACGCGTTAGGTGTCTATTCCTTACCCACCACAATCATCATCGGGTCGGATGGCAAAATCCTCCAAACAATGGTGGGTGCACGAGCGTGGGACAGTCCCGAACAAATCAACGAACTTTTATCCCTAGCAAAATGAAAAATACTGCCCTACTAAGCCTTACTTTCTTGGTCATTGCCTGCACTTCAAAAGAAGGGGCTCCCAACATTTCTTCGCTCCATGCCCCGACCGGTTCGCAGGCATCTTTGCCGCACCTGTTCACCGGCGAAGACAATAACTTGTACCTCTCGTGGGTTGAAAAAGGCGATTCAAACATGGTGACTTTGTATTACGCCACCATGAAAAACGATAGCTGGTCAACACCCGAATCAATCGCATCGGGCACTGATTGGTTTGTCAATTGGGCTGACTATCCTATGATCGCAGTAGACAAAGAAGGAAACATGGTGGCGCATTTTTTGGCCAAAAGTTCATCGGGCACCTACTCGTATGATGTCAACGTGATGTACAAGCCGACCGGTGGCAAATGGATTGGGCCGGTGATACCCCACACGGACGGCACTCCTACCGAACACGGCTTCACCACCCTCCTACCCCAAAACGACGGAACGTTTCTGGTGGCTTGGCTCGATGGAAGAAATACCTCCACCACGAGACATGAAGGTCACGACATGCACGAGAGTGGAGGCGCCATGACGATCCGATCGGCTGTGCTGGACATGCAAGGAAACCTCACCCAAGAGGTGGAATTGGACAATCGGGTGTGTGATTGTTGCCAAACAGCCGGTGCGCTCACATCTGCCGGACCTGCCATCGCCTATCGCGACCGATCCGCCTATGAAATTCGGGATATGGCCATGGTGCGATGGAAAAATGGCTCTTGGACCGAACCAACCAATGCGTCGATTGACAATTGGCACATCACCGGCTGCCCGGTGAACGGCCCGCGCTTGAGTGCCATTGAAAATACCCTCGGCATGGCGTGGTTTACGGCCGCCAACGGCCAGCCAAAAGTGAACGTACGCTTCTCTTCGGATGCGGGGGAAACCTTCGGAAATACCATTGAGGTAGCCACCGAAACTGTCGGTCGGGTGGATTTGGCTATGATTGATTCCTCCTCGGCCGCCGTGAGTTGGTTAGCCGCCAATGACACTGCGTCCTACATCATGACCTGTCGGGTGAATACAGACGGCACCAAGTCAGCACCGCTCATCGTGACACAAACGTCCGCCTCACGAGCCAGCGGATTTCCCCAACTTACCCGCTGGAAAAATAAAAATTACTTTGCGTGGACACACGTGGATGAAAACACCACTGCCGTGAAGATGGCCGTGGTGGAAGAATAAATAGAAGCTCTTAATTGACACAGTAAAAACGTTCGGGCGATTTCCTGATCCCGTCAACTATACTATCTTAGTCACCTCAATCAAACCTCGTACACATGGCGAAAGGCGTCCAATATTTTCTTGCACTCGTGGTAGTATTCGGGATTTTATATGCCATCAAGTTGATAGCCCCCAGCAAACCCATTCCCATCACTCAGCATGCTGTGGACCCTGATTTGCATTTCGGCAATTCGCGCTCTTATTTCAAAGAAAAAGATTATGGAAGAGGATTGGATCATCTGATCAAGGCTATTACCGATATTCGTAGTATTGAGCAAGATCTTGATTCCGCTAGTAGAGCATTACTTGAAGAATCTATTGGCGATTTGGAAATAGTGAAGCGCGAACTCGAGCACGACTCCCTAGTAGTGGAAGATATCAACATTTCCTACTCAGAGGCGCTCAATGCCCTCACAGAAGCCGAAGTGAAGGTGACCCGCGCACTCCTCAAGTCAAAGCACCGTCATGATGCCATGGTGGCACTCAAATACGGCATGATGCACCTGAAAAACACCCTGAAATATACGTCAGGCGATAAGAAAGCTGCCGAGATTCGCATTCACGAGGAAATGAATGCCATCTTAGATAACCCTAATCTTACGGACGAAGAAGTGCTCAGACAATTGGATGTCATAGAAGCTGAACTCGATTCCTTGCTAAAAGACAATCTACATACAGCGAAAACCGATACCCTTTCGAACAAATGATCAACGTACTGATCCTGTGCGGAGGCCGATCGCCCGAGCACGAAATATCTTTGCGCTCTGCCCGCAACGTGATCAAGGCATTGGATACGGCGAAATTTGAACCGATCATCGTAGGCATCAATCACTCAGGCAAATGGATTCACCTGCCGGCAGTCCCAGACGGGCAACACCTCGGCGATGGCGAGGAAGTTCGTCTGCTACCCGGAAGTCCCTCTCTGCTGCAAACCAAGTCCGGTGTTACGATTACACCTGATGTGGTCTTCCCTGTTCTGCACGGGCCCAATGGCGAAGATGGCGCCATCCAAGGATTGCTGCAATTGCTGGATGTGCCGTTTGTAGGGCCAAACATTTTGGGATCGGCGGTGGCCATGGACAAGGATGTGGCCAAGTCACTCCTGCGGCAAGCGAACATTCCTGTGGCACGAGGCAAAATGCTCACCCCCTTTTCATCCGACACCTACGAAACACTTAGTAAAGAATTCGGATCCATCCTGTTTGTGAAACCGGCCAATATGGGCTCATCCGTGGGCGTGCACAAGGTTCGCAATGCCGCACAATTTGAATCAGCTCTGAAAGATGCTTTTCAATTCGACAGAAAAGTGATTGTAGAAGAAATGATCACCGGCCGAGAGCTGGAATGTGCCGTTATCGGTTTTGACGAACACATTCGCGTGACGACACCCGGAGAAGTGCGCGCCGAAGAAGAATATTCCTTTGAGGAAAAGTACAGTGAATCTTCCGTAACTCAACTGGACATTCCGGCAAAAAACCTGAGTGCCGAAACCATTGAGCGCCTGAAAGACACGGCCATTCGGGCCTTCCGCGCACTTAACTGCGAGATCATCTCACGGGTGGATATGTTCCTCATTGGGGATGGAAAAATATACGTGAATGAGATTAACACCCTACCCGGCTTCACCAGTATTAGCATGTATCCGGCCTTGTGGCAAAACGAAGGGCTGTCTTACAGCGATCTCATCACCGAATTGCTCCAATTGGCCGTGCAGCGCCACCGACTGCTGAAAGGCCTGAAGAAGACGAGGTTGTAGGTTACCAATAATCTTCACCGAACATGAAAAGCGACAATCCAATCACCAATCATTCAGATGAACAGGTGTGGTACATGCGTCCCATATTTTTTGTTGCGGATATTCATACCTCCCGCGAATTCTACGTTCAGAAATTGGGTTTCGTAACGAAATGGCACGAGGCAGACGGCAAAGGCACGGTATGTCAAGTAGACAGAGGGGGATGCGAGATCATATTATGTCAGGATAGTAATAGAAGTAATCAATCCCGAGTGTTTTTAGAACTCTCCAAAGCAGGGGTAGACCAGTTGCAGCTAGAGCTTGCACAGCGCTCTGTGCCCACGAAAAAAGCATGGTGGGGATATGAAGTACTTCAAATCGAAGACCCTGATGGTAACCAGCTTCTCGTTTGTTTAGAAAACCTACTATAACTTCCTATTTCCATTCTCTTTACAACAGTCTAATAGCTCCGATATCAATTCACCAGCTCTATCCTAAGTCCCACTCCCACCATTTTTTCCCCACTCACCCAACTGGCCTTAGCTGTCACCTGCACGTCATTCAGCATGGCCATGCGCACGCGTGCAGCATCCTCACGTCCCAAGTAGCCTATATGATGCCCGAATTTAGAGAGCACCTTCACTGCCTGAGGATCATACGGATTATCAGGTTCCAATTCTAATTGCATTGGATCGTTTTCGGCCACTTCGCGTGCTATGATCAGTTGCCTACTGCTTCCATCACTATTTTCCTTGGATACCCCAACTACTTTGGTATCGAGCACATAAGCGGACGGTATTTTGATAATTTTAGCCATTGCGTCATCTAAGCTACTATGAAGCCATTGAAATTCACAATCCTAATTCCCCTTCACTATTTGTTTGTAATGATTGGACAATACAATAGACAAAAGGTATATTCAACAACGAAAATTGCATTAATCATTAAGAATTTCATATGCCTCCAAGCATTCCAACAGCACGCGCAAAACAAAATTGCTAAAAAGAACTACCCATTATCCTGCAAATCGATACATTTACCTGTTAACTTATTAATATCAAACAAAACTACATTAAAAATCAATTACAATCCCCCCACCGAATAAAGCAAATATTGCTTGTGACAATTATTGGCTTATCGGTAGTATCCTGTCACCAAGAACCTGAGTTGGAGCTTACATTCCATGAAAAACTGGAACAATTTATTAAAGACTCTGATCGTGTAATCCTTATCAATACCAGTGACATCTCGCAATTTGAGAACTATAGGACAGCCTCTGAATTAAATAACATATCAAGTCAAATTTCATTCGAAATTCTTGATGAAGAAGTAATCCCCGAAATACGTACATTTTTCAATAGGTATGGTGAATCCAATTTTGACTTTGATGCGTTTTTATCCTTCAGAAATTCAAGCAATTCTAATGCTCGATTAGAAACATCTTGCAGAGAAACGTGGACTCATACGATCTATTCCATAGGAGGAGAATATCTGGGAGAAAGCATGAGGGTCTGTTCGGATTGCTTTTCGGATGGTGTCTGGAGATGTTACTCATATGTTTGGCAAATGTGATTAATCAAATGAGTATGAAATCAATTAAGTTATTAATTCTGATCATCATTCTTGCTGGTACACTAATTTTTAGTTACTTTCAGCAACAAAGAATTTCAAATTTAGAAAAAGAAATTGAGGAAATGAAAGTACATCTTGTTCGCAAAAATGAGGAGATCGAAGTATTACAGAACAAATTACATAAGAAAGAAAGTGAATTTCTTGTGGTTAGAAAAATGGCTGATGAAATGGCCGCCAAGGCCTATTCACTTGGTTATGATTCTACTAAATGATGTAATTTGATCGTAAATTGTCCAGGTCATAAAATCCGCCATTTTTCTAAAGGATGAAGTGGCGGATTTTTTTAGCTATTCACTTGTAGAAGCTACTATGAAGCCATTGAAAATCACAACCCTCCTTGTCATTCTATCGCTCACTTCGTCGGCACAAGACATCAAGCGACTGACCGCTACACATATCCAAGAAAATGGCCACCAAATCATTGCCGATTTCCGGACACTGCTGAGCATACCCAATGTGGCCTACGACCTGCCTAACATCAACCGCAATGCCGATTACTTAAAAATGGAACTTGAAAAGCGCGATGTGCAAACCCGACTGCTGCGCATGATAGGCACGCCTCCGATCGTGTTTGGCTACTTACCGGCCAAAAATGCCACCACAACTCTGGCTTTTTACGTGCACTACGACGGCCAACCTGTGGACACCACCCAATGGACCCACTCGCCTTGGAAACCCACCTACTACGACAAAGCCATGTGGGACGGAGGACGCCCCATCACATTCCCAAAAAAAGGCGAACCCATTGATCCGGAAAACCGCATTTATGCCCGCTCCGCCGGTGACGACAAAGCTCCTATCATTGGCCTCCTGACTGCTTTGGACATCATCAAGCAAAACAAGCTGAAACTCAAATCGAACATTGTCTTCTTCTTTGAAGGGCAGGAAGAGGCAGGCTCCATGCAGTTGCAGCGCTATTTGGAAGACAACAAAACGCTGGTTGACGAGATCGACATTTGGCTCTTCTGCGACGGTCCTGTGCATCAGTCGCGCCGACCGCAACTGGTCTATGGCGTGCGAGGTGTTACAGGCATGGAACTGACCGTATATGGGCCGAATCGGTCGTTGCACAGTGGACACTATGGCAACTGGGCACCCGTTCCCGGACAACTGTTAGTCGAATTATTAGCAAGCATGAAGGACGAAGAAGGTAATGTGCTGGTGGAAGGATATTACGCTAGCAGCGACCCGCTTGGTGCTTTGGAGAAGGCGGCTTTGGCGGCCGCCCCAACCATGGATGAAGCCATCAAACGTGAGCTTGGATTGGTGGAAACGGAAGGGACGGAATCACTCAATGAGCGCCTGCTGCTGCCATCGTTGAATATCCGCGGACTGAGCAGCGGGGGCGTGGGAGACATGGCAAGGAATATCGTTCCGTCCACCGCCACCGCTTCGCTGGACATGCGTTTGGTCAAAGGAAATGATCCTGTGAAAATGCAAGAATTGGTGGAGGCACACATCCGCAAGCAAGGCTTCCACATCGTGCGCGAAGATCCTGACCTGCAGACACGGCTCACATATCCCAAAATAGTGAAGGTCATTCGTGAAGAAGGCTATCCGGCAGCACGTACGCCCATGAACGACCCCATGACCCAAAAAATAGAGGAGCGAGTTCGGACACTGACCGGAGATGAACTGATCCTGTTACCGTCGTTGGGTGGCTCATTGCCGCTCCATTTGTTTACTGATGTACTCAAGAAACCCGCCATCATCGTGCCTGTGGCTAACCATGACAATAACCAACACGCCGAAGACGAGAACATTCGCATCGCGAATCTGTGGTATAGTGTCGGACTTATGACCGCCTTGATGACGATGTAGACAAAATGCCAATTTCGCTCGTATCTTAGCTAAAAATTTCACTCATGAACATCGTATTTCATGCACACTCTGGCCTCAGATGGTTAGTTTTAGTTGGCGTAGTATTGATAATTATCAAATCGCTGATCGGATTGTTCGGTGGCGGCAGTTATTCCAAATTCGATAAGATACTGAGCTCTGCCACGGTGGGAATCATGGATGTACAGTTGGTACTCGGACTCATCCTGTACTTCGGCTATAGCCCGTACATCACCTTCAACATGAGCAATCCCGAAGAGCGATTTTGGTCCGTTGAGCACCTACTGCTCATGGTGCTGGCCATCGCTGCGGCACATATAGGAAAAGTAATTGCCAAAAAATCAGAAGACGCGCCTGTGAAATTCCGCTTTCAGGCCATCTTTTTCACCATCACTTTGGTCCTGATGCTCGTGGGTATTCCGTGGAGTAGGGTGTAGACATTAGATATTAGATGATAGACGTTAGACACTAGACATTAGACTCATCTATCGTCTAACATCTCCCATCTAACGTCTATCATCTCCCCTCTAACCTCTTCAAATACTCATAAATCCCTTTCCACGACTCGGTGGTGCACTCGGCATCTGTGATGGGAGCCGGAAAAATATGTATGGCCTTGCAGCCAAGGTTACGTGCCAACTGCACGTCTGTGATTCGATCTCCTATCACATGGCTGTTTCGTATATCATGCTCTCCGGTGAGGTAGCCCTTGAGCATGCCGATTCCCGGTTTTCTGTTTGGGTGATTATCCTGCGGCCAATGCTCGTCAATGTGAATGGCGTCAAAGGTGATGCCTTCGCTCTTCAGCAGTCGGATGATGAATTCCTGCACCGGCCAAAAATCTTCATTCGGGAAATCCTTAGTCCCAAGTCCGTCTTGATTGGTCACCATCACAAAGAGGTAATTCATCTCCTCCCTGATCTTGCGTAGGTAATGAATCGCTTCGGGAAGAAAATTAAGTTTGTCTATGCGGTCTACTTTTTCGTCATCCGTCTCGGCACAGATGGTGCCGTCACGGTCGATAAACAGGATGGGTCTGCGCATATCAATACTTCAACTCTTTGTACACTCCACCTTCACACGTGCGACACGACATGGCCTGTCGCAATACTGACGGCTTGAACATCGACTTGCCCATGAGCATGCGGCCGCATTCCTGAATACCCTCGATGATCGACGGGTGAGGATGGATCAACTCCGCCAATGCATGAATGCCCTTGCCCATGGAGATGAGTAATGCCACAGCCTGAATGGCACTCGATGCATGTTCGCCGATCACGCGCATGCCCAAGATGTTCATCTCGGCATCATTGGTCACCAATATTTTGATAAAACCCTGCGTATTGCGCATGGCAATGGCACGTGAAATACAACCGTAATCGAGACTTACAACCTTGTAATTGAGCCCTGCGGCCTTCGCCTGTATTTCGTTCATGCCCACGCCGGCCACTTCCGGCTTTAGAAACATGATCGTTGAAATGTTCTCGTAGATCAGCGGATCTTCGGGTTTGCCAAAAATAGATTCCACGGCAAACCGCCCTTCCAATTCGCCCACATTCACCAGCGAAATATCGGCAGTGATATCGCCCACGGCATAGATGTTTTTTACACTCGTCTGTGTGAGCGTGTCCTTGATGCCCCGCGCGTCCATTTCCACACCTACTGACGCATCAAACAAATCTTCATAATTCGGCACACGACCCACGGAGATCAGCGCCTTCTCCACCTGAAAAACCTCCTTACTGCCATCCGTGTATTCCAGGGTGTACACCACCTGCCCGTTCTTCACGGCCATATCCACTAGCTGCGAGTTACGGTGAATCAGCACACCATCTGCCTCCAGATTTTTCTCGATGACCTTCACCACATCCTCATCCTCAAACGGCAAAATACGATCGCCTTTGTCTATGATATGCACCTTCGTTTGTCCGAAACTGGAGAAGATCGTTGCAAACTCGCACCCAATCACCCCCGCCCCCAAGATCACCATGCTCTTGGGCCAATCTGTGAGGTTGCCTAGGCCGTCGCTGGTGTAGATGTGCTCCTCGTCAATGGGAATGTTGGGCAACTTGCGTGGACGGCTGCCCGTGGCGCAAATGATGTAATCGGTCTGCACTACCTCGCTCTTGCCATTTTTGAAAATCTCCACTTCATTCTTGCTCTTCACTTTGGCATTTCCTTGCTCAAAATCCAAGAAATCGCCTGTCATGCCCACATTGATGTTGCTCATGTGGTGGCGCAGCAAGTTGGTTCGCTCCTCCACCGCCGCATCCACTTCTGTTTTTATTCTTTCAAACGAGAAATTCAGTTTACCTAGATTAAGCATTTCCTTGTTGGCGCGTAGGATACTCGCTTCTCTCGATCGCTCCCACCACGTCTTGCTCCACAAAGCCCCCTGATGGATGCCCGCCCCACCGAGTTTATCCTTTTCTATCAGCAACACTTTTTTGCGAAAATCCACTGCGCGCATGGCGGCAGCATACCCGGCCGGACCGGCCCCAATGACGACTACATCATATTTTTTCATAGTGAAGGTTGATTCAGGAGCATAATCTATGAAAAATCAGCCGCATGGCAAAAAATCCACAGAGTCAGCCATGCTAAATCCCTCCCCACAGCCGAGCTATTAGGAAACTTTGGAGCGATCCTGTTGCGCCTCTTAACTGCCTCCACCCCGCTCACCCAAGCAAAACCCCTACGCACGAGATCGGGGCTATGCTGTGGCCTTCTTGGCATTTGTAAGTGAAAACTTTTTCTTAACCTATTATCTCCCGCTAATACAGGCTCAATTTGATGAGTTGTAGGACTCAGCGGTATTTCCTACCTTTCCAGCTAAACACTATCCTTATTGGGGTTAGCCACCCAATTTGGGTGAATAACCACGAAAAAACTGGGGTTATAAGCAAGTTATGTGCAACCCTGCGACCGACAGATTAACGACTAAATTAAACCCATAACACATTTTGATGTCCAACAATATAAATTTTAAAAGAAACAAAATGAGAAATATACTCTTACTCTTATGGACATTTTTACTAATAAGCTCAAATTTATTAGGACAAATTACGGTTAGACAAGTAAAACCAAGTGATACTGATCCATTAATCTCAACTTTTAACTCAGACTCGAACTATGTATATATTAACACTAACGTAACCCCTAAAAACATTTTAGTGGTTTATTTCCCTGGAACTAATGGAAAACCCAAAAACTCAACTTACTTTGGTATGGCTGCTGCCCAATTAGGTTTTCATTCTGTTGGTGTTGTATATCCTAATGGACAGGCAGTTGCTAGTATATGTGGGAACTCTTCAGACCCTATGTGTTTTGAAAACGTAAGGAGAGAAACGATTGAAGGGGTTGACTATTCTTCGAGCGTATCAATTAATGCTACTGAATGTATTCTTAACAGATTAAAAAAATTGCTATCGTATTTAGCAACCAACTATCCCTCAGAAAATTGGGGGCAGTATTTAGACGTTAACGGTGACATTATTTTTAGCAAAGTAATAATTTCAGGTTCCTCACAAGGTGGCGGACATGCTGCACTTATTGGAAAATATTATCCTGTAAAAAGAGTGCTTTGCTTTTCATCTCCAAAAGATTGGAGTAATTTTTTTAATGGACCGCCTTCATGGCTAAATCCTACTGGTTGGCAAACTACGCCAGACAACATTTATGGATTTAACCATACGCTAGACACTTATACTGCAACGTTACAAATCTGGGATAGTTTAGGTATCAATAATTATGGAGCACCAGTAAATGTTGACAATACAAGTTCTCCATATAACAACACAAGACAGCTTATAACATCATATTCTGTCCCTAGTGGTGACGAACATGGTTCAACTGCTATCAATAATGCTACACCGATAAGTTCTGGATTACCAGTTTTTTTACCTGTTTGGAATTACATGCTTAGCTATGGGCTTGACACCATTACGACAGGCATACACGATAATAAAACTAGTCAATTAAAAGCTTTTCCCAATCCAACTAAAGAGATAGTAAATATAGATTTACCGAACGAAGAATTTACCATTACCGTGTTTAATCAATTAGGACAAACTGAATTCATTCAAAAATCAAAAGTTGGCAATAATCAAATTGACCTTTCAAAACTGAATTCTGGAATTTACTTTATTCAACTAACGGGAGAAAAAAAATACTTATAGGAAAGATATTAAAACTATGACAACAAGAAGGGCAGCACATAACAGCACCTATAAGAAATTGGCGGTTCAGTGGTTAAATAAACCCAAAATTGTCATTAGGTATTTTTTCTAATGACCGCCATTAGGATTTTTA